>Ga0247610_10001612_pt1 | contig 27689 bp, 3 predicted proteins | sample 174DNAGHGhighgp2_FD_193483 | JGI IMG/M metagenome (GOLD analysis project Ga0247610, IMG submission 193483) | Sheep rumen microbial communities from Palmerston North, Manawatu-Wanganui, New Zealand - 1742 DNA GHGhigh gp2 | ecosystem: Host-associated > Mammals > Digestive system > Stomach > Rumen ...
GTCCGCCCTCCAGCGTCTTGGTGCTGCTGCCGTCGATCTTTCCGCCGTTTGCATTCAGGGTCACCGTGTAAGGGATCAGGCTCCAATGAGCATACAGCGTATGTGCCGCAGCCCGTTCCATGACCGTATCCTTGGTCACCAACGTTCCATCCGTCGTTTCCGTATACCAGCCGTCAAAGACATAACCGCTCCGCGTCGGCACAGGAAGCGTCCCGTAGGCCACACCATAGGTCAAAGTCTTTTTCGTCGTCGTTACCCTGCCGCCCTGCGCATCAAAGCTTGCGTCATAACGGTTCGCGGTCCAGTGTGCATAAAGCTTGTGGTCATCCGGGTTCGTGATGTTCGTTGTCGCCGTGACCTTGCTGCCGCCGGCAGCTGTCGTATACCAGCCTGCGAGAGTATATCCCTCCCTCGTCACCTCAGGGAAGATTTCGCCGTAGGGCTTGTTGTAATGCAGATTCTCTGCAGAAAGCGTACCCGAGCTCGTTCCGCCGTTCAGGTCAAACGTTACTGCGATTTCATCCTTCACCGTCCAGTGCGCATAGAGCGTTTGCGCCGCCGTGATCTCCACTTTGCTTCCGGGCTTGATCTCGACTCCTTCTACCGTCAACGGATCTTTATCCGCATCCGGCTCAGTAAACCATCCGACAAAGCGGAAGCCGCTGTATGCCGGTGTCGGCAGGGCTCCGTAAAACTTGTCATAGGTCACAGTCTTGCTCTTCTCCGTCGAGTTCAACGTCCCACCCTGAGCATCGAAGGTAACGGTATAACTGTTCGCGGTCCAGTGAGCGATCAAAGTGTGATCTGCTGTTTCTGTTACCTTAGTATTCGAAGCTATCTTCGCCTCTCCAAGATACCATCCGCCGAACGTGTATCCCGTACGCGTCAGGTTAGCCGGGAGAGTTCCGTAGGTCGAATTATAAGTAACATTTCTGTCTTCCGGAACAGGTGTGCCGCCGTCAGCATCAAATGTGACCTTAAATATTGCCGCTGTCCAGTGTGCATAAAGCGTCACATTAGACGAACCCGTAAACTTCGTTTCCGCCGTGACCACTGTACCACCGCTCGTTTTCGTATACCACCCGTCAAAATCATAACCGGCTTTTGCCGGAACCGGAAGTTCTCCGTACTCACTTCCGCAAACGATATTCCTGGTATCTGTTGTTGCTTGTGCTCCATTTACAGTAATCGATCCTCCATTGGCATTCAGTGTCAACGTGTAGGTTTTCGGCGCCCACTGCGCATACAGCGTCACCGTTCCGCCTGCTACTGCAGTCAGATTCTTAACTTTATCTCCGGACTGATAAGCAGTACCCGAACCGTCTGCCGCCGTATTCCACTCCACAAAGTCATATCCGGAACGGGTATATTGACTCGTGCTCAGAGCCACTTCTTTATCATAGGTTGCAGACGTGTAACTGACCGAGCCCGAAGTCCCGCCGTTTCTATCGTAGTAGATCGTGTAGGTGTTTGGCGTCCAGTGGGCAAATAACCCGTGATCATTCGGCGTATTGACAGTCGTCGTGGAGGTTACCTTCGTCCCGCCATCTTTTGTTGTATACCAGCCGTTAAACTTATATCCTGCCAGTGTCGGATCACTAAAGACAGCTCCGTATGCCGATTTAAATGTAACAGAAGCCGTCCCGTCTCCTGTCAATGTACCACCATTCGGATCAAAGGTAACCGTAAACATATCCGCACGCCAATGTGCATACAAACTGAAAGAAGAACTCTCATTCTTAACCACCGTGGTCTCTGTGATCAGATCTCCGCCGCTAGCCGCTGTATACCAGCCTTCGAATACATAGCCGGCATATGTCGTCGTCGGTAGTTCCCCGTATGCTTTATCGTACGTAACCGTGATCGAACTCTTCGACGGCGTGGAGCCTCCGTTTGCATAAAAGCTGACCGTACTCGTCTTCGCCGTCCACTGCGCATACAGATGACAGTTTCCATCCTCGCCTGTCGGAAGATCCGTCACAGTCGCCCCGGAAGCATACGCCGTTCCGCTTCCGTCCGCTTTCGTATTCCAGCCGGCGAAATTGTAACCTGTCCGTCCGTAATAAAGAGAACCGTAAGCAATATATACACTCTGTCCGTATATCGCATTTGTATCTGCCAGGGTCTGTTTGACTGTTACATCATCCGGACCTTTATGATAGATCACCTTATACGATTCCCCGGTCCAACGGGCATAAACAGTTAGATTGCCCGTAATACGTACAGTTTGATCTGCCGTATATTTGGTTCCGCCCGTTGCCGCATCCGTACTGTACCATCCGTCAAATACATAATGCTGACGGGTAGGAGTCGGCAGTTCTCCGTATTTTGCATCATAAGTGACGGTTTTACTTGCTGTTGCACAACTTCCTCCGTTCGCATCAAACGCAACCGTATATGTATTAGCTGTCCAATGCGCGTACAGATAAACATAACTTGAATCCGCCTTTACTACCGTATCTGCCGTCACCTTTTCACCACCGTCTGCCGCCGTATACCAACCCGCAAATGTGTATCCTGTCCGTGTTGTTGTCGGCAAGGTTCCATATTTTTCATCATAAGTAACCGACTTAGAACTCGGTGAAACCGTGCTTCCTCCATTTTCCCTGTAGTATACCGTGATGCTCTTTGGTGACCACTGCGCGTAAAGCGTCACAGTCCCGCCTGCTTCCGACGTCAGATTTGTAGCATATTTACCTGCCTCATAAGCGGTGCCGGTCCCATTCGCTTTTGTATTCCAGCCACTGAACGTGTAACCCGTCAGTGAAAATCCGCTTCCGTAGTTGATCCATGCATCCTTGTCATACGTGGCACTTGTACTCGAAACAGAACCCGTTGCATTCGAATTATTCTTATCGTAAACAATCGTATATGTATTTGCTGTCCAATGTGCATATAAAGTATGATTTGAAGCAACCGTCACCATCGTGGTTGACGTGATCATCGTCCCACCGGTAGCAGACGTGTACCAACCGGCAAACGTATATCCCGTCCGGGTCGGAGTCGGTAGATCACCATATGCCGCCTTAGACGTTACCTCCTTATTTGCGGGGTTGACCGTTCCGCCATTCGCATCAAAAGTTACTTTGGGATTTGTTGCAGGAATATATCGTGAAGAGCTGATTGTCCGCTCCGCTTCTGAATAATTGTCCTTCGTTTCCTGATAGTAATAATAATATAATGTTGAATTTGTACAGTTCTCCACATATGCATGAACCCAAAATCCGTCACTGATGGGTAAAACTTCTCCGGATGATGTCTCAAAATTATGGTCATATCCCACCAAAAAGAGGCGGTTTCTGTACCCGGCCGCGATCTGACTGGCAGTCTCTGAATCACAATTTGTTACATCTACCAGATAATAGTTTCCGTCATCCATGCGAACCGTATTCCACATATGACCGCCGCCATTGGGCCCCAATTCACCAACTGATAGATAACATTCCATCAGATCACTGTCGAAATCGCTCAATTCAAACAACAGTTTAAACGCCTTGGAATACCCCTCACATACGATCTTCGTATCAGGATCCCCGTCAAAAGCCCAGATTAGCTGCCAAGGGTTCCCATAAGGCGTATTGGTATTATCATCTGCTGCCGGATGATTATAGGATACTTCGTCGCAAAGATAATCACGGTAGTCAATCAATTTTTCATAATCCGATTTCCCTGCAGATGCCGCAACTACTTCCTGCGCGGTAGTAACCGCACTAGTCGCAGCAGATGTGAGCGTAGTGTTAACATCAAAGGTCCCCTTGGCATTAGTCAAAGAATACTCTTTTGCAACACTCAATTTGACATTCACATTGCTTGTGATCCGTAAGGTAACGGTATTTCCACTTTGTGTTCCGCTTGCGGCAAATCCGGAAGGATACGTATATCCACTCGTTTTATCATACCAATACAAGTCATAGGGAAGATCATTGAGTAGTGCCTGCATTACTTTCGGAACATTAAGATTTGTTTTATCAGCAAGTGCAGCATTTGCGTCCGCGTACTCATTTACATTATAACTGAACTCACTGAAACCAAACACTTCCTGCGGAGTAAACGAAAAAACCGCAGAGCTCAATTCTCCCGCCGCAGTAGCCTCTATTTTTGCTTTCAACAAATTGTATAATTTAATATCGTTTCCCGAAAGATAGGAAGCCCGCGAAGTGGTTGCCATAAGGGCAGGCGAAGTAACCGTGATCTCCGAGTACATAACCACGAGTTCTTCCGCTTCAGCCTCATTCCGGTTTTCCTCAATAGCATCATCGATGAGATCATCCAGGAATCCTGCGAGCAGAGTGTCATTATCCGGAAGATCCGCACCTGCCTGACTGACAGCTGTAATCTCCTCTTCAATATATAACGTCACCCCCTCCGCCTCATTCTCCGAGACAGAGTTCTCCGATGCACTTGCTTCATTCTCGGAGACGGTGTCTTCTTCGAGGGTGTCCGCATCCTCAGTATCAGCATCCGGATCTGTAGCATCGTCGCTTACGCTGCCGTTTTCTTCGGAGCCGTTCGCAGTATTATCATTCGAGCCGTTTCCGTCCCCGCAGTCATCGCCGGAGCCGTTCTCCCCGCTGCCGTCATCAGAACCGTTTCCGCCATTTGCATTGTCATCGGCCCCCGTGTGGGTGCCGTCGTCCGAGCCCGCACCGTCGTTGTCATCCGAACCGTTTCCGTCCGTATCCGAAGCACCGTCATCCGACGTCCCGTCCTGCGTATCCGCAGTCACGTCATCCGTATTCTCCTCCGCCTCCGTGACGGTGTCGTCCCCCGCATAGACCGGCATCGGCATCGATGTCGATACCATTGCGATGGTAAGTGCCAGACTGATGATCCTGTTCATACGACGTTTCATACGCTTGCCCTCTTTTTCAGATGCCAAAAGAAGAACGTTTGCACGTTCTCCCCTTTCACTCGTTTGTTCTGTTGAAACTATGGATATTTTACGCGATTTTCGCCGCTCCGTCAAGGAAAACGGGCGGAAAATACTGAGATTTCACGCAAGTGACGCTACTCCCCGTCAAACTCCGGATCCGGGTAATCGATCCCAAACTCCTCATACAGATCCGCAAGGTAATCCGGATCCACGGATGCACGCCGGATATCGTCGATACGTCCGACCTCGATCAATGCCTGCACCAACTGCAGCATTCTCCCTTCTCCTCGCGCTTCTCCTCGTGCTTCTCCTCGTGCCTCTCCTCGTGCTTCAATCTGATCTAATACTTCACACATCGTATTTATCTCCTTTCCGTCTTTCGCATCTTTTGTTTCTTCCGCAACCTGTCTAAACCGGTCTTCCTCCGCCAGTACACTCAGCAGCTGCAGCACTTCCCGAACATGTCTCACCTTCTCGTGAGAACCCACATAAGTCCCGGTACGCTGCTTCTGTACGAAATAATCCGCCACGAATCGAAAATCACTTTTAAACCCTGTAAGCTGCTCATCCGTCAGGTATGCGATCTCAAAGACATGGATCCGGTAATCGCTCACAAACGGTTTCAGCTCCTCGTCCAGCTGCTCTCCCAGTGCTTCATGGAGAGTCCTCGCTTTATCCCAGTGTTTCCTATACCCGAAGTACAATACCAGAGTGATCACGGGATATCGGATCCCCTCATCCTTCCTACCGGAAGGATCCCCGATCCTGTCAATCTGATCCCTGTACGCCGCCCCGTCATATCCGATCACGCGAAAAGGCATATCTTTTTCCGGCTTTGTCTCGTTCTCGATCCCGACATAAGCGATACGGATATTATTATGTTTCCAGTACTTGGACGTGTCCCGCTCCTGTTCACGGATTTTTTTCTCTCCTGTGTAAAAAGAGCGTTCCCGTCCCCGTTCGAGTTCCTCCTCTTTGACCCGCTGTCTGCCATGAAACATCAGATTGTTCATGATATCGGCAAATACGTCATCATAGGCCTCCAGAGCCTTTTCCATGATATCTTTTTCTGCCATTCCGTCACCTCCAAGTATATCATGGTTCATTATAAATACAAGAAAAAGAAAGTACAGAGGACGTATCGTAGTTTTATTACGAGATTTCGTAAAATGCGTGGATAAAAAAAGCGTGGCCGGAGCTTGTCCGAACCACGCCTTTTATTATCATTCGCCGGAGCCCGGGAAACCGGGGCTTAGTGACCGGCGGTTACGTTGACGGTCTTACCCTTCGCCGGTACGGTGAGCACCGGATTAGAGATGCCCGAAACCTTTCCTGCGTTGCCGCGCCACTCGTCCGGATCGCTGCTCGCATAGCCGAGGCAGACTCTGTCCAGAAGTGCCTCGCACTGCGCCGTACCCGTACCGTTCACAAGTGCCTGCTCCGGCATCAGTACCGCGTAGGTCATATTCCCTCTGCCATACAGATAGCTGAGGCAGACAGCAGGTCCACCCGTCGGGACCGGATCCGCATCCATGAACGAATCGAAATCATAGCAGTTCACCGTCCCCCGGATCGTCAGCTGTGTCTGTCCCTTCGCGTTCAGCTTCGAAACGATATTGTTGCCGCTGAAGCACCCGTCCGGAATGTCGTCCGGATCCGTCGGCGCAAAGCTCGCTACATCCTTCAGGTTCACGGCGCCCTTGCCGACCGCCTCACTCGCATCCGCAGCCAGCGTACTGACACGAAGCACCATGCTTCCTGCCCTATTATCCGTACCCGCAGCCATGGTCAGTTTCCCGTTCACCGTAATATTTGCCGCATGCAGTCCGACTCCGTGAAGTGTCAGATCCGTCACACTGACATCGCCTGCTACGTGTACATCTTCATCGGCCAGCGCCAGCGCCTTGAAGTTCCTGATCCCTCCGCTGATGTTGATACTGTGATCACCATCTCCCATGAGCCAGAGCTCACTTGTAGCGGTGCCGATGATATCCCGGATCGTACTTCCTCCGACGCAGCTGAGTGTAACATTTCCTCCCGCAGCCACGTTCAGGCTGAGCTCCTGCTCATTCCAGCCGTTTTTCGTACTCTTCAGACTGAAAAGATCAACCCCGTTAATGCCCAGAGTTCCGTTAAGTGTAAGAGAGGCCGAAGAGAAATACATCCGTCTGGTCTCCAGTCCGTCTGCCGTCGTAATCTGGATCTGCCCCGCCGTTTTGGTCTTCGGCAGCGAGATGGTCTTTGCGACCGCCGCAGGTTCATATCCGATCGTCATTCCGTGCTCTTCGGTCACGGGACGCCAGGAGCTCACACCGATATCCTCGCGCAGGCTCATCGTATAATAATGATCCGCCAGTGCGACCTTGTCCACATAGCCCACTGCCTGATCCCAGTTTGTCGTGCGCGTGGTATCCTCCATCAAATTCCCGAGGAACACCCATTGATCGAGGACATCCACCACTGCCGGCAGATCCGTCACATAGATATTGCCCGCATACCAGGTCAGCCACTCGCCCGGATGATCCGCATCCGGCGTAAAGCCGTCCGCAAAACCATAACCGTCCAGCAGGATTGATCTGCCGCCACCCTTCTCATCCGTCGTTTCCACCGTAAGGTCGGTCAGTTTCAGATAAGGTGCATTCAGGATCTGGATCCCCTTCGCCGGAGCCTTGGCCGGATCGCCGGTATAGACCATACCCCGCTCCCGCAGTTCCCGGAGCGTCGGTGTACTCTCTGCATACTCTCCCTTTTCCGAATCGTAGAAATACGGATCCACCTCGACATTGATGCCATAGACACGTCCCGTGATCGTCAGCTGCGATACGGAGTTTGCCGGCTTCGTTGCCGAAAAAGCAGCAGAGATCTCGATCGAATCCTTCCAGTTCGTCCCGCAGACTCCCTCTTCCGGTTTGTTGTCCGTGTACGAGATCCTTCCTCTTACTCCGTGTACCGTCCCCAGCGTGATCTTTCCGAGACTGTGAAGCTGCGCGCCGCCGGATACCGTGACATCCGTCACCTTGATCTCCGAAGGTTTCGTCGCATCGTAGTTGCTGACCTCCACGACACCGTTGGTATCTTCGGTCAGATTCATCGTCCCCACAGTGATCGTCCCTTTCGCACTGAGATTACCATCCGTCAGGTGGAGGGTTTCTGCTTTAAAGGCACCGTTCACACTGAGATCATTACCGATCATATTCAGTGTTCCCACGTCAACGGCACCGTTTACGGTAAGCTCCGTGTGGTCCGTCGTGATCGTTCCCTTCTTCGCCGTGATCTTCTCGAAACGAAGCTTTTCTGAGCTTCTCTGATTCTTCGTATACCGGCATCTGATCTCCACCGCGGACGACGCATTGATGCTGTTCGCCGGATTCAGATCGGTCGCATTCTTGTATTCATTCAGCATGACTCCGGCAAAGCACACATTACACGTCGGATTCAGCGCACCGGTATAGTTGAGTCGCGTCGACGCGCCGCCATCCAAAATCAGCCCTGCCGTATTCGCCGCCTTCGGCCAGAGCATCGCGGAAACCGTGCCGTTCTTACCCATGCCGTAATCGCTGCCCCCTTCGGCCCCGCTCGAAAATCTGACCGTATAATGTGTCTCAGCACTCGCACGGTTGTCGATGATCTTTACCGCATCCTCCCAGGTCCTTACCTTCGTCGAAAAGACCTGCTGGTTCTGTCCGTCAGTTCCAAGGAGCGTGATCGGCATGTCAGACGTCTTTGTCATCAGGATATAGCCGTTCAGATCCCGGTATGCTTCCACGCCGTTTGGTGCCGATCCAAGGCCGCTTTCACTTCCGTTCCAGTCGACCGTGACATTCTGCGGATTCGCCTGTTTCGCGATGATCAGAGGAAGATCGATCAGCGGAGCAAAACGCTTCGCATCCGTAAGATCCTCGACAGCCTCATCGATTGTCACCGTATAAGCCGCACTGTTCGCCTCATAGTTCACCGGGCTGATCGCCACCGCCCTGCCGCTGTCATTTTTATAACTCGGGCGGAGCGGCTCAACAATGAGCTTATCCGTCCCGCTGCACGTGATCGCACCGTTTACCGTGAGATTCGGTGTCCGGGTCAGTCTGCTTCCACTTCCCTTTTCCGTATAAGCTGCGCAGAGCGTTGCAGTACAGAAACCGCCTACCTTGATCCCGTCGATATTGCCCGTACCCGTCAGCACGAACCTCGAGTTACTGTTGCTTGCGAACCTCAGTTCTCCGATGCCGCTGACCTTATTCGTGATCACCGTATAATTATTCAGCTGCACGAAATCAAAATCCGTGATCCCGTCCGTGACCACCAGCTGCCCCTGTTGGTTATCCGCAGGTACCAGTGTCAGACGCGTCACTCCTTTGACTCCGGTGATCGCCTTTATGACCGTCCCTTCGATACGGGAATTATTAAAGGACAGATTCGCACTTCCCTTTGACCTGCTGTTTCGCTGGAGCTTGAAGGTCACCGTTCCGTCCTTTGCAGGAACAGGATTCCCGTCGGAATCGAACTTCGACTCACTCGGGCACAGCGTCACATTATTAAACTCGATCCGCCCTACTGAATTAACCGGTTCTCCGCCTCCGTAGAAGGTCGGCGATCCGCTGAAATACAGCTTAAGACCGGATGCAGGTCCGGTATAAATTACTCCTGCCGACGCATTCGCTTTCGGCGCGGGAAGTGCACTGCAGGCATCCCTGTCCGTACGGTTCGTGTCCGTGACAATCCCGCTGACAGTGGTGAGCGTAGGAGTACCATTTATATTGGGCTTCTCATTGATCTTCTGAATCGCCTGATTCAGATCGAGGTATTTCGTATTGTTATACATGACCGCGTAGTTTTCAAAACGCGTATCGTCAGAGGCATAGTAGCCGCCGTTGGCTTTGTACAGAGAAAAAGTTCTCAGGTCGCCCTCTGTATAAGCAAACTCATTCATGTCCAGATTCGGTGCCTTGAAGAGCAGCCGGTTCTCCGGAAGCGCCTGTGTCACGCCGTCCGTATAGGGTAACAGATAGCGGTATCCGTTTTTATCTTCCTCCGACAGATACTCGGGATCCTTATCCCAGGCAGCGATATACTCCGGAAGCAGCGTAAACTCTACCCGCCTTCCCGTCAGTCTTCCGCTCACTGTCAGTGAAGGTTTATCCCCTTTGAGTCTGGCAAACTGGATCATACTTCGATCCTGATCTCCGTCGGATTTGATATTATTTAAACTGCTCTCTCCTAATAAGATTAAATACGAATAATAACTTCCCGAATGCATATTCAGGCAGTTCGACACCGTCGCCTTACCATAAATTGTCAACTCCGTGTAATCATCTTTTGCGATCAAACTCAGATCGTTCGCTGTAAGAGCCCCGCTTAGATAGAAACTCGAGCTATCAGACAGCAGAACGCTTCCTTTGGGATTACTGATCTGTGCAATCGTACAGTTTTTAGGTCTATTTTTAATCGTGTGTCCACTGAGTATTTCGGTTGACGTATTCGTTGCGACGTCATCCAGTGACAGGACATAGTTCCCGTTCACCGAGAAACTGTAACCGCCTATGTTGCCCTTACCGGTAGTTATCGCGTTGTTGTGCAGCCGTATACTTTCAAAAAATACATTCGTCGCAAAGGTCGAATTCCCGGTAAACTTCAAACAATAGGTGCTAGTCCCGCAGATATGTACATACGCCGCATTTTTCGGAGTCGCGATGCCCTTCCCGTCCGGAAGCGTTACATCCTTAAGGAGCACGATCGCATAGCCCTGCGCCGCATCCTTTCTCGCATCGATCGCTGCGACTGCATCCGTGTAGCTCGGATAGTAGCCGAGAACGAGATCCGACAACGGTTCCCCATATGCGCCAAAGTAGGTGCTACGCTGCGGCAGCTCTCCCGCCGCGATATCGATCTCCGGCACTGCAAGTACCGCAACCTCGATCTGATCGGCTTGGTAAGCGTAGATCACGTTGCCTAACTTAAAGCTCCAGTAGCCGCTTCCCTCACCTGCACAATTGTATACAGATTCCGGGTAAGTCACCTCCGTACTCCCGTTATTCGTGACCACCTTTCTTTTCGCCGCAACAAACTGATCTGCCGTCCCGTTTGCAGTCGTGACCAGCGCAAGCTTCGGCTCGCCAGCCGCGATCTTATCGTTCTCAAAATCGCCGTCCGGACCTCCGACCGCCACTCGGACCTCGTTGTCCGCGCTCGTATTCACCGTACCGGAGATGGTCAGATTGCTTGCAGTCGCGGACTTGTATGAGGTCTTCAGCAGCAAACAATCGCTGTATACATCCATATCCTTGATGCTGCAGGCTCCGCTGACTTCGATCGTATCATCTTCGCTATTATCCGTACTGTGTGCCAGCGCCGTCAGCTTCGTCTTGACGGTCAGCGCATCCGCAATGACCAGACTGCCGTCAGAAAGCGAGAGATTCACAGCCGTCAGCGTCGTTGCATGAAGCGTAGCTCCCTTCGAGACAGACAGGTTTGTCACCGTGATCTTTCCGGTAGACCAAAGCCATTCACTCTGATCCATGGAAAGCACTGCCACATCCAGCTCCGGCGCAGTGGACTTTGCCTGTGCCAGCTCTGCCGCATCTTTATAAGCCGTTGTCACATAAGCCGACAGCATCATCACGCCGCCGTTTAACTTCAGTTCCGCCAGTTTCGTGAACTTACCGCTGACCGATACCGAATACTGTGGCTGATCACTGAACTCGCAATCACTGCTGTCCGTCGTCGTACGGAAATATCCGTCACCCGCAACGCTCAGCGTACCCTTGCTGCCGCCGTCGAGGAAAAGCTGGCGGGAATCGATGATCATATTCCCGGCTATCTCCATCGTGTAAGCTCCGCCGATCTTCACCGTCAGAGTCGGCTTCTTCTGCTTCATGTTCGTCAGCGTCAGGCGGTTCTCTTCGCTGATCGCCGCAGTTTTATATCCGACGAGGCGCACATTCTCGAAGGTCGTATCACAGGTCAAAGTGATCGTATCGCCGATGTAGTTCCATGCAGGGATCGTTGTATCCTCATATATAGTCGCTTTTTCAATGTAATCCTCTCTGTTTCCCGTCGTGATCTTCAGACTGTGAAGCGCCGTCGACTTCGGCATAGTCAGGGTCTCGGCCTGCGTGTTAATGATCCCGTCATATCTGTCATATCCGCCTTCACAGTCCTTGTCTTTCAGCGTCACGACATAGTCCGCGTTCTTATCATTGATCGTGTTGATCTCATTTACGATCGTCGCCCAGTCAGTTGCACCGATGATCACAGGACCGTTGCCCGCGCTTAAGGTATACGGCACCGAACTGTTTACCGTATAGCAGAGATACTTCTCCTTTCCGATCGTGCTGCGAACGAAAATGCCCGGCTCCGTGGCATTCTTGCCCTTCAGTGCTGCCGGTTGCGTATTTAAACTTATATTCGCGATCGCATAACACACGTTCCCGCTGATCATTCCGTTCTTCATGACGGGAACAGCAAATGCTTTAATAGCAAACGCGATATAGTCCTTCACTTCATCCGACAGTTTCCGGTAGACAGTATGACCCTCCTCATCGATCTCCGCCGTCATCTGCGTCAGGTACAGATTACCCGTTCCCGCCTCGCTGACCGTACCGCTGACCGTAAGTCCCGGTACAATGATGTATCCGGACTCTGCATCCTCGGTCACCATCGCACGAACACAAAGTTCGCTGTATATATCGTCTGTTGCATTCACATTTCCTACGGACATACTTCCCGTGACATAGAAGCCGGTGTTTTCAAATCCGATCATTCCGACCTTTGAAACAGAACCGTATACCCACAAGGGTTCCGCGTTGTAATTCTGTATGAACAGAGCCGAGGTTTTTGCCTCTCCGTTACCCGTGATGCTTTGGAAATATACTTTCTCTGCACTATCCTTCGTCAGTGTCGTCGACGGATCTTTGTCTCCATGGTAGAACGCATTCAGATCACAATCATCCAGCGTCAGCGTAAATCCCTTCAGATCAATCGAGACCGCTCCGTGCCATTTGCCGTTCACCTCTTCACCGGTAGCGATCGGTGTGACTTTTTCCAGAGTCACATTCGTGTTGAGTGTGAGCTTGCTCTTGAAATACAGTTCCTTATTCGTCGGAGACTGCGCTGCCCGGATCGTGATGAGCGCCGCCTTATCCGGGATCGTCCAGTCTGCAGCAGTAAGCGTCTCATGACCCTCTCCGTCCGTCACCGTCGTCGCCGTCGCCGCTTTACCGTCACGCACTTCGATCACATAGGACGCTTTCGCATTGTTCTTCGCCTTGATCACATTGAAGGCTTCCTGCAGCGTCGCGTAACCGCCGATCGCGACATTCCTGCTCTCATTCGAAGCCGGTACCGCCTCCACCGAGTAGAGGATGACCGCAGCGCCCGGCGTAAGATCCAGGACAAGATTGCCGCCGGAGGTCTTCAGACCGCAGACGGAAGCCGGAACCGGATCCGAATCCGTACCGCGGATCCATGCATTCTTGTAAACACCGCCCACGCGGAAATAGAGCGGATCGGATTTCGTCACGACGATCGCGCCTGCATATACGGAACCACCGTTCTCCACGCGGTTTCCTTTGCTGTCATAGTTTGCTTCGGTGTAGATGCCGGCGATCGCCGTTCCGTCGTTTTCATTATCTTCCGACCATACATCGCCGTTCTCACCCCTGCCATGCTCGAGATAAAGTCTGCGCACGTTGACCGCATTTGCATGTGCGACAAACTTTCCGGACCCGTCACCGTTCACACAGAGAGCTGCGGGCTCGATCTCTTTCACGGAAGGTACCGCCGTGACCGTTTTGGTCCAGTCCCAGTTGACCGTATGATAGAGCTCATGCTGCTCCTCATTTTTCGCATTTCTCGATACCCCGTCTGAGACCACGAAATCCGAGGTCGTGCCGCTGATCGTAAACTTACCCGCCGCAGCATTTCCGTACAGGATCTCATTGTCGCCGGTACCGGTGTAAAGATTCTTTTTGATCGTGATATCACCGTTCAGCGCGATCGTCGCATGATACAGATATACACTGCCGCCGGCCGTGAAGCTCGTCAGGGCATTGTAGTCCTTCATCGCCTGTACTGCGCTGTTACCGTCGCCGTTTACGATCCCGCCGCTTCGCAGGATCACATCCTTACCGACTTCAAACGTCACTTTCGCCGGAGTACCTGCCGTGTAGGCAGCCGCACCGATCCGGCAATCCGCCTGGTCCAGATACAGATTTCCCGATATCTTGGAACCATTGCCGATGCCGCTGACAGAGCCGTTGTAGACACGGACATCGCCCGTGACTGTCAGTTTCCCGCCGCCTGCAAAGCAGCCGCCGTTCAGAATGATATTGTAGTTCGTCACCGTCAGGTTCGTCGCCGAGATGCCGTTTGCTACGCTGAAAGCGCGGAAGCCCGCCTGAGAAAAGTGCTTTTCGTCCACCAGAGCCGACTCCGGATCCGACGGATCCGAAAGCACCAGATTCTCCGTAAAGAGCACGAGGTCGCCCTTGCCCTTGATGTCGGAAAGTCCCGTCAGATCCGCGTCGCAGATATTCAGGGTCTTGCCGTTTAAGTCGATCGCGGTGCCGTCTGCAAATTCCACGGTGATATCCTGGAACATCAGGTGGTTCGTAAGCTTCACTGCTGTCCTTACATTTCCTGCATCCAGTGTGGTCGGAGTCGTCGCCTTCGGATCACCGCAGATGACGATCTGCGCGCCTCCTGCAGGGATCGCGAGATCCGTCCCCACGACCTTCGCATCGATCGGAAGGAAGACGTAATATTTCTGGCTCGCATTAGCAACGGAAGCGATGTAGCTGACCGCCTCATCGTAGGTCGCAAATTCACCGAGTGGCGTACCGTTATCCCACATCGCAGAATACTGCGGGGTCGCTGCCGGCATCGAGTAGACCTGGATCGCCACAACTCGCAGCACATAGGTATCCTCTCCGGCTTCGCGGAAGCGATAGTTGCCGGCATCCGTTCCGTCCACAGAATCAACGACGATGATACCGTTCGTTAAGAATTCCGTATTCATCGCGTCCGCCGTCGTTCCCGTCACGTGAAGCTGCAGGATCTCCTCATTTGCCGCGAAATCCTTCGGCGCGATCTGCAGACCGTCTGCCGCATAAGTATAATCGCAGCAAAGGATCTGCATTGGCATCGCATAACGGCCGTCGCCGTTACGTCCCATCGCCGTCACATTTGAGTCTTTATCCTGCTGATACAGCGAAATCTCACCGTCAACATTAAGACTTGTACCCATTGCCGTATAGATCTTCGGACTTTCCGCGCAGTATCCGTTCTCCGGCGGATTGACCTTCGAAGCCGTAAGCTGCAGATCTCCGAGGGAAACCTGCCCGTCCGTAACGAGCTCCGCATTGTCCCAAAGCTTTGTGCTCCCGGTAACACTCAGTCCACCGAGCACATCCAGTCTCGCATCCGGATACAGTTCCAGAGAAACCTGATCCGATTCATCACTCGTGATCGAGATCGGGCTTCCCTCATCCGCCGCCACCTTCGCCGGCTGACTGTACAATGCCTCCGCAATCTGCATTTCCTCTTCATCGAGCCCGTTGATCGGATCGATCTTTCCGCCTGCGAAAGAGATCGTCAAAGATCCGTTGCTGATCGTTACGGGCGCACATTCGAGGATCAGTTCACTACCCGGATCTACCGTGATCTTGCTCTCCTGTTTTACATTCAGCGCAGCATCCATCACATGAAGCGTCATGCCGTAATTCAGCATGATATCACCCGCCGTGATCCCGCCTTCGCCGATCCCGTGCAGGAAAAGGAATGCTCCGGGATGATCTGCCAGCTTCACGAGCGGATCGCTGCGAAACATCTCATCATCTCCAACGCTGATACTCAGCGATCGGAAGTTTTCCACTTCAAGTTTTCCCCCCGGGAAAACCCTCAATCTCCCGAGTTCCGCCGTCGTCGTTTCATTACTGTGTCCATGTATGCCCAGTGTCCCATGCACCGAAACCGAAGCACATCCCGTCAGGGCATCCTTTACGCTACACTGAAGCTCCGCCCCCTCCTCAATAATGAAACTCAGCTTTTTTCCTTCTTCCGCCGACACAAACGTATCCGCATGGATCTCACTTGCCCTTTCCGGGGATCCGCTGACATATACTGCCTTTGAATATACTTTCTCCGCCCGGATCGTTGTCCCCGAAAGTACCAGATCCGTTTTTGAGTAATATTCTCTGTATGAATCAACCCTCATTTCTTCCGTGTTCAGCTCCACATTGCAGAACATCACTGCCGTTTCGGAAGTAAAGGAGGGAAGCGATACCGGGATCTGTGCATCTGCACTTGCGCCCTCGATGATGATGCCGTTCAGCGATTTCCCGATCGTCAGCGCCGCATCCGAAGCAAACGGATCCTCCAGGATGACACGATATATCGTTTTTCCTTCTGCATCCAGGTTTTTCGCATTGCCGCTTTCATCCGTTTCCGCGAGCCATGCGAATAGTGCTTCGACTGTCGCAAAGTCCTTGAACTCCTGATACTTATCCTCCGGAAGCTCCGCATATTTGCTTAATGTATAGCGATCCACCTCATCATCCCACGCAGTCGTATAGAGTGTGACCGCGTGCAGGAGCAGTTTGTAATAGTTATTTCCGTCTTTATGCGGGTTGTATTCCGTCCCCTGCTCGGAGTAGCCGCTTGCCTCCGTCCCGAAAAAGGCACGGAAGAAACCGGCGTTGTTATTGTTTTTGCTGTAGAGAAGGACTGCACCGGCTTCGAATCCGGCGATGTCTTTGTACCAGTCTTCCTTATCAAACCACTTCGGGTGCTTCAAAAAGATGACGCCCTGCTGTGTGTTCCCGCCGTCATCCGTCCAGCGGTCGGAAGTGATCGTGCCGTCGATCTTTATCGTACCGGGCTTGTTCTGCAGGTCATCCGTCACGAAGTCGACACACAGATCGTCTCTGCCGCCGGCTTTCTTTAAAGTGATGTTTTTAAAATTCGCCGCGCCGCGGACGAAAATGCGGCTGTCAGAGCTTAAGTTTGCAGTGGAAGAGCAGGTCAGGGTGCTTTCCGGCTGGATATGGATCTCCGCATTCGGAGACATGTTGAGAGTCGTGATCGTTGCTGCGCCGTAAAAATATCCCTGTGAATGATCCCCGTCTGAGCCCCAGGAGACAAGAGAACCCATATTAGTGTCAAAATCAGTTTCATAATAGTACGGTACTCCGTTGTCGTCCGTTTTGATCCGATATTCCCCGTTAACCTCCTCTTTGGCATAATTAATGTCGCCAATTTCAAACCCCGCACCCTGCTGAAGCGTTAGAGTACCGATCGAAATCGCTTCATTAGTGGTCTTCAGTCGGCCGCCGGCCGCTTCATAGTGAAAACCGTTCGAATCGTCAACGCGTTTTTCACCGCCATGTACCGTAACCGTCGAGCAGGAAAAACTATGATCACTGGAGATCAGAACTTCAGCACTTCGGCAGATTTCCAGCGACTTAATTTTGACATCACTGTTGCTGACCGCACAGATATCAAAACGAAGATGATGCACCGGATCACCGTTTGCATCCACCTCATCATCACCTATGGTAAATGATGCGGAAGATCCGCCGATCTGACCCCTGAAAATGATGTCAGCATCATCACCGGTGACCGCAATCGCCGTACTTTCGGCATTGATCTTCACAAACTCAACGTATGCATGATTTGCAACAATTCCGCCGGTCGTACCGGTAACATACTTTGCTCCGAGATAGGTTGTGCCCTCCTGCTCCGGTGTACCGACAGTCAGGACATTTTTATTGATCACGAGTGTTTTCGCATCAATATAACCCATTCCTTTGATAAGAACATTTTTTCCGAGTGTGAGGGTTTGGAGTTTGATATTGCCATACTCATCATTTCCATACTCTGTTTTCACCCTCTCCCCATTCTCATCCAACCGAAAATCCATGCTGATCAGGGCGTAGTCGCCGGCCATGATCGTCTCCGGTTCCAGATTTCCGCGAACCAGGAGTTCTGCAGGGTTGTTCTCTTTAGACTCCAGCGTAACCGTTGTAAAGCCGGCATCAGACATACACTCAAAACGTCCGTTGTAGCTGACCTTTAAACTCGGATAATAACTCACATTGTTGACCTCAGTCCCTTGAACCGAGCCGATCCGCGCGACGGTCGCCTCGTTCGCGCCGATCTCGCCTCCGACATAGATCGTTGACTGCCCTTTTGCCGTCAATTCATCAATAACAAGACCCTCGCTATGTCCGCTTCCGTCCGGAGCATTTTTCACCGTGAGGGTGCCGTCTAACAGGATCTTCCCGCCGTAGATTTTTGCACCGTAAGTGATCAATGTTCCCTGTACGCTCAGGGTATGATCGTTCAGATCCACTTCCAGATATGAACTGTCCGAAACGGCACTTGCACCGGTACCGCTTGTCGCCACGGTAAGCGTGGCCATATGGCTGTCCGAGTGTGATCCGCAGCTTACTTCGTCAAAAAACCTCCAGCGGATCTTTGCATCGCTATGTTCGCTCCGATAGGCCGCTGTCTTTTCGGCAGCTTTCTCAAAACTTTCAGCTCCGTCGATAGACGACTCATGGTTCGCATCATCCAACACATAAATCTTGATCACAATATTTGTGTTGTTCATCGCCTCCTCCGTGATCATGTTCTCGCTCACGGAATTTTCGCTTACGGTATTATCACTGACGGAGTTGTCACTGACGGAATCGTCATCGGAAGTATTGTCACTTACAGTATCATCAATATCATCATCGGGAAGGTCGGTATCATCATTGTGGGTATCGTCATCCGCGTCGTTGTCAGATGCGGAGCTATTCGTGTTGCCGTTGGTGTTGTTGCCGTTGTCGCCGGTCGTGTTGCCGTTATTCGAACCGTTATCTCCGGTCGTGTTGCCGTCGCCGTTGTCTGAGCCGTTGTTTCCAGCCCCGTTGCCGTTGGCGTCGTCATCATCGGAAGTATCCGCATCATCCCCGGATGCGTCATCTCCGGAGCCGCTGCCGTCGTTATCATCCTCCGGCTCGCCCTCGTCCGCATCACTGTTCAGCGCGTCACTTGTGATGACAGTCGTACCGTCATCTTCACGCGTGATCACGGATGTACCGTCATTTATGATCCCATCCGCGATCGCATTACTTTCCGTCGCTGCATATGCCGAAAGCACGAACGGCTCGTAGTTTCCTGCGAGCATTGCGATCGTCAGCAGCATTGATAATGATCTTTTCCACTTTCTCATGATGAACCCTTCCTTTTCCCGTTCCTTTTTTCCCATATCCGGACGCAAAAAAGAATCCGCGCCCGGATTCTTTATCATACCATCCCGCCTTCCGGCATTCAACTGTTTTTCGTCCAAGCCCCTGTATTTTCGGCATTTTGCCCGCCTCCGGCAGGTTTTTTATGCATTTTTCAAGGGTTTGGGTTTACGTAATCTCTCCCCTGACCCAAAGGGATCAATCATCAAACTCCACATCAGGATATTCAATCCCAAACTCCTCATACAGATCCGCAAGATAATCCGGATCCACGGATGCACGCCGGATATCGTCGATACGTCCGACCTCGATCAATGCCTGCACCAACTGCAGCATTCTCCCTTCTCCTCGCGCTTCTCCTCGTGCCTCTCCTCGTGCTTCAATCTGATCTAATACTTCACACATCGTATTTATCTCCTTTCCGTCTTTCGCATCTTTTGTTTCTTCCGCAACCTGTCTAAACCGGTCTTCCTCCGCTAGTACACTCAGCAGCTGCAGCACTTCCCGGATATGTCTCACCTTCTCGTGAGAACCTACATATGTTCCGGTACGCCGCTTCTGCACGAAATAATCCGCCACAAACCGAAAATCACTTTTAAATCCGGCCAGCTGCTCATCCGTCAAGTATGCGATCTCAAAGACATGGATCCGGTAATCGCTCACAAACGGTTTCAGTTCTTCATCCAGCTCATCACCCAGCACTTCATGGATACTCTTCGCCCTGTCCCAGTGTCTTTTGTAGCCAAAATACAAAACCAATGTGATCACCGGGTACCGGGTCATTTTTTTGAGTATCGTGCCATCTTCATTTACCGAGGTCCTGATCTGATCCCGGTATGCCGCCCCATCATATCCGATCACCCGAAACGGCATGCCTTCCTCAGGTTCCGTTTCATTCTCAATCCCGACATAAGCGATACGGATATTATTATGTTTCCAGTACTTGGACGTGTCCCGCTCCTGTTCACGGATCTTTTTTTCTCCCGTATAAAAGGATCGCTCACGTCCCTGCTCGAGTTCCTCCTCTTTGACCCGCTGTCTGCCATGGAACATCAGATTGTTCATGATGTCAGCAAATACGTCATCATAGGCTTCCAGCGCCTTTTCCATGATATCTTTTTCTGCCATTCCGTCACCTCCAAGTATATCATGGTTCATTATAAATACAAGAAAAAGAAAGTACAGAGGACGTATCGTAGTTTTATTACGAGATTTCGTAAAATACGTGGATAAAAAAAGCGTGGCCGGAGCCTGTCCGAACCACGCCTTTTATTATCATTCGCCGGAGCCCGGGAAACCGGGGCTTAGTGACCGGCGGTTACGTTGACGGTCTTGCCGTTTGCCGGAACGAAGAGGGCCGGATTGTCAGTCCCGGAGACTCTGTCCGCATTACCGCGCCACTCATCCTCTTTCGGCATGTTGCTTGCATAGCCGAGAGCAAGAGCGTCCTTAATTGCAGCCGCCTGCGCCGTAGACACAGCATTGACCAGCGCCTGTCCTTCACTCAGCACCGCGTAGGTCGTATTGCCGCGGCCATAGAGGAAACTGATCCACAGGGGGCTGACGGAAGGAGCCGGCACTCCGTTATAGTTATACGTTTCCACATTGCCTTTGATCGTCAGCTGTGTCTGCCCCTTTGCATTCAGTTTCGAAACGATGTTATTCCCGTTTACAAAGGTATCCTGGTAAGCCGGTGAAATCACATAGCCTTCGCTTGATTTAATAATATTCAGCGTCACCATACCCTTGCCGACTGCCTCACTCGCATCAGCCGCCAGTGTAGACGGACGATGATCTGTCCAGGTTTGCGCACCCGGATTCCACGCATACCCCCAGGAAAGACACGTTTCTCCCGTCGAGATGATGTTTGCCGCATGAAGCTCCGCGCCAAACAGTCTCAGATCCTTCACGTTGACATCCTCCGCCGCGTAAAGATCTCCTTTGTCGACATACAGTGCTCCGAAACCTTTGATCCCCCCCGTGATGCGAAGTGCATCCCTGAGCAAAGAAAGGCTGAGCGTGCTCGTAGCGGTCCCGGTAATGTTCTTGATCCCGGTCCCATACATGCACGTTATCATACCCAGAGTGCTTCCCGCCACCACATTGATATTGATGTTCTGTCCACTCACGATTCCCTTGTTGATCTTAAGGCTGTTCAGGCTGATTCCGTTAAATTCTGTATTTACGTTCACCGTCAGCGCTGTCGCAGAAGAATACAGACCGCAGATCCTGTTCGCCGGATCTGCTGACTTGATCCTGATCCTATCCGGCGCCTTCGTCTTCGGCATCGTAAATGTTTTTGCCACCGACTGCACCTTGCTTCCGACTTCCACGCCATGCTGTACATCCGGCACATAAGTCACTCCGACATCATCCCGGAGCGTCATCGTGTATTCATGACTTGCCTGCGCCGTTCTGTCCACATATGCGACTGACTGCTCCCAATCTACAAAACGTGTCGATCCGATCACCGAATTAACCGGCATAAGAACGTCACTCACATCCACGACCGCCGGCAGATCCGTCACATAAATACTGCCCGCATACGAGGTCAGCCACTCGCCTGACACGCCATCATTAAATCCATAGCCGTCCAATTCAATGCTGCCGCCGGGAGTAGTCGGATCCGTCGTCACCACTCTTAAGTCCGTCAGATTTAAGAAAGGTGCATTCAGGATCTGCCTGCCCTTCACCGGTGCTTTAGCTGCATCACCGCTGTAGATCAGTCCCCGCACCTGCATCTCCCACAGAGTCGGCGAGGCTTCAAAATAGTCCTTCGCATCCCAATCGTAGAAATACGGATCCACTTCCACGTCCACACCGTAAACCCGTCCGCTGATCGTCAGCATCGATACAGAACTCTCCGGTTTTGCGGCCGTGAAGTTGTCATCGATCGCGATCGAATCACTCCAACGGATCCCCTCTACCGCTTTATTATGTTCTTCCTGCTCGGGTCCGGAAGTACCCGTGATGGTCCCGAGTGTGATCTTGCCGTGTCCGTGAAGCTGGGCATCACCGGTAACAACGACATTCGTCACCTTGATCTCCGATGCTTTCGGCGCAGATTCCGTGGTGACCGAAACGACACCGGCCGTATCCGGGTCATCGTACGTTTCCAAAGTATCCACCGTGATCGTCCCCTTCGCATCGAGATTGCCGTTCATCAGGTAAAGCGTTCCTGCTTTAACCGCACCGTCCACGTATAGATCGGCGTTCGTCATATTCAGCACTCCTGCAGTGACGGCACTATTCACGGTGAGATTCTTACCGAAAGCATTCAGCGTCCCCACATCGATGGCGCCGTTTACGGTAAGCTCGGTATCGTCTAACGTGACCGTGCCCTTCTTCGCCGTGATCTTCTCGAAACGAAGTGTGAACGGATGATCCTCATTCTTCGATGCGAGTTCCCTCTGCGTTGCTACATTCCTAAAGCTGAGCTCCACCGCATTCGAGGCGTTGATCGTATTGGTGCTGCTTAATTCCGTTCCCTTGTATTCATTCAGGGTCATGCGCTCAAAACGCATGCTGCAGGTCGGGTTCAGCGCACCGGTGTACGCCAGTGATACATATCCTAAGGGAACCCCGACACCCAGTGTCGTTTTCACGGACGAAGCGTTTGCTGCCTTCGGACAAATAAACGCACCACGCGTACCGTTCTTGCCTGTCTCGTATTCCCCGGTTGCGGTAAACTCTACCGTATAGTCCGCCTTCGTTGCAAGGTTGTCGATGATCGTCACCGCCTCTGACCAGGTCGATGCATAAGTCTCAATCCGGCCGTATGCTCCGTTGCTGTCAGCATCTCTCGTAATGTGCAGGTTCATCCCGAAAGTATCTGCCATCATGATATAACCGCTGACATTTTTATACGGATTGATATACTTATCGCTCTCCGGGCGGATACCGGGGCCTGCATCATAGCTATTCCAGTCGATCCCAACACTCGCCGGATCCGCTTTCTTCGCCAGCAGGAGCGGCAAACCGATTGGAACGTTGCCCTCTCTTCCGATCCAATGTTTTTCGTAGTTATCCGGCGCGATCACTTCATGGTCACCTGCCCAAGTGCATACGGCGTTCATCGGATTGACGACCACGTTTCCCGCGATCTCCCCTTCCACCGTAAAGAGCGGTGTCCGTGTTATCGCCAATCCCGTACCCTTTTCCGTATACGCCGTCCAGAGCACTGCGGGATATTGGTTTTGCCCCACTGCCCCGGTCTTTACTTCGCCGACCTTCGTCTCGCCGATCGCAATAAACTCTGCATCATGCTCCAGGCTCAGTGTTCCGATGCCGGAGTTCTTATTGGTGATGACCTTATCTCCCGCCGCTAACGTGACCGTCGCGAAATCCTTAATACCTTCGGTCAGCATGAGGTGCTTCCCGCTCGGAAGATCGATGCGAAGCTCCGTCGCCCCCTTCGTACCGGTGATGGATTTCAGTGTTGCCTTAATGCTCGGATCCCACCACGGGTATGTGCTTTCAAAGCTTAATACCGGCACAAGTTTCGAATTGCTGTTACGCTGGAACTTGATCGAGGTGTCATATACGGTGTTCGCTCCCCTTTCATCCGTCGGATAAAGGATCAGGTTGCGGAAGGTCACGCCTCCGGCTACTGTTTTTCCTCCGGCATTCAGGGTCATCGATCCGCTGTAGGAAAGAGCAGAAATCTTCGTTCCCGTATACGCATAGCATACTCCGGCTGCCGTGTTTGCCTTCGGGGCCGGAAGCGGGCTGACAGCTTTGTTATCCGTCACATTCGTATCATCGATATGTCCGGTGATCTCGATCGTATAAACCCTATCGATATCCTTGAGCGCTTCGATCCGCTTTACCGCCTGATTCATGTCGAGATAGAGTGACTCACCCATGCGGACGGAATACCCTAAGGATCCGGCCTTTGCTGCATAGAAGCAGTCGTTGGCTTTTACCAGACTGTCAAAATCTTCCCACCTGATGGAATCCGTTTCCACATTCGGTGCCTTAAAGAGCAGGCATCTGTCCGGCAGTTTCTGCGTTATCTCACCGTTTTCAGGCACAGGTAATTCAGATAATTCCTGATTCTGTCTGACAAAGAATACGGATTCTCCGTTTTCTGTCCTCTGCGCATCCACCGTACCGCTGATCGTCAGTGAATATTTGTCTCCTGCAAGGCGGTTATAATAGATGCCGCTGTATGCCATCTTTTCCGGATCTGCATCATCTCTTACCCGGATGTTATTAAGATCAAACTTTCCTCCTGCATACAACTCTGCTTTGTACAGATCCAGCTGTCCGGCGACTTTTACTTTTCCCTCTACCGATAAAGTCAGACGTTTATGAGCATCGCCTATCGCATCATTCCTCAGGGAAAGGTTATTCACATTCAGATCGCCGGGCAGCGCCTGATATGCATATGAGGACAATGAAAAGTCGTCCGCACAATTACATATTCTGACACTTCCCTTTGCTGCTTCGATCCCGGTTATGGCGAATCGATCACTCCCTCTGCTTATCTGCACATCATCAAAGGATAAGGTGTGCGCACCATTAACCGTAAACACCGTCTTCCGATCCGAAGTCGGCAGCGATACGTGTTCCAGATACACGTCCGTATCAAACTTTCCTGCTCCTTCGTAGGTCATAAATGTACGTTCTTCCGCAGCGCCGCAGATATGCACGTACGACGCGTTCTTCGGCACCGTAAGACTGCCCGTCATGTTCGCGTAGGACTTCCGGAAAACGATCGCATAACCCTGCGTCGCATCCTTTCTCGCGTCGATCGCTGTGACCGCATCGATGTAGGACGGATAGTAGCCAAGGATATCGAGTCCTGTGCTCTTCAATTTTCCGTTATCGAGATAATCGCTGACCTTCGGCAGACTATCTGCAGACGTCAGGGGAGCAAGTTTGAGTACCGCGACTTCGATCATAGACCACTTATAGGCGTAGATCACGTTGCCACTCTTGATGGTCTGGTAACCTTTATTCGGCTCAGCACCGTTATAGACACTCGGAGTACCGTCCGCTTTTGCAGCAACAAACCGGTCCGCCGCGGCCTTTGATGTTGTAACAAGAGCAACCTGCGAATCGCCGTTATCTCTCAGCAGATCTCTTTCGGAAGCGCTCTTCGCAGGATCCGTGACCGATACTGCGATCCTGTTTACAGCGATCACCTCACCGTTTTCATTCTTCGTCTCCGTATTCACCGTACCGGAGATGTTCAGGTTGCTTGCCGTCGCAGACTTGTATGTGGTCTTGAACAGCAGATTGTTGCTGAAGACATCCATATCCTTGATACTGCAGGCTCCGCTGACGTCGATCGTATCTTTACTCGAGCCGCCGTGCGCCAAAGCCGTCAGCTTATTCTTAACCGTCAGCGCATGCGCACTGAGCGTGCTGCCGTCGGAGATGGTAAGGTTCGTCACCGTCACCACCGAGGGATACGTCGTCACTATCGAGCCATCGTGATAGCCGAGCCATGCTGCATCCTTAAGGCTCAGATCCGTTACCGTAACTTTACCTGCCGTAACGATCTGCTCCCCGTCCTCCATCGCAAGCACTGCTGCGTCCAGTTCCGGTTCTGTTGCCTTTGCTTCTGCCAGCGCTGCCGCATCTTTATAAGCAGTCGTCACATAAGCCGACAGCATCAGTTTGCCGCCGTTTAATTTCAGTTCCGCCAGTTTCGTGAACTTTCCGCTTACTTGAATAGTCGGTTTCGAAGCTCCGATATGATTACTGTACGTATCTGCTTCTGCTTCGATGAAAGCAGTCTTCGTGCCCGTCGCAAGCTCCAGTGTACCCTTGCCGCTGCCGTCGAGGAAGAGCTGGCGGGAATCAATGATCAAATTCCCTTTGACCAGCATCGTATATGCTCCGCCGATCTTTACGGTCAGCGTCGGCTTGTTTGTTGCTACATTCGTCACGGACAGTTTGTTTGCCGGACTGATCTCGGAAGTTTTGTAGCCGACGAGACGAACATTTTCAAAGGTCGTATCACAGGTTAAAGTGATCGTATCCCCGATGTAATTCCAGGCAGGGATAGGATCTCCGTCCTTGTAGTTGCTTCCCGTCGTAACGGTCAGGCTCTTCAACATGCCGGCCTTCGGCATCGTCAGCGTCTCGGCACCATACTCTACCTCTACGCCGTTCACCGTCTGCGTGCTCACACGGTTGATGTTCCCGTTCGAGCCTGTCAGTGTCACGACATACTCCGCATTCTTATCTTTTCTCGCGTTGATCTCATCGACGATCGTCTTCCAGTCGTTTGCACCGATGATGGTCTGACCGCCGCAGGAGAGCGTATACGGCACATAGGTCTCTACCGTATAACATGTGTATTTGTCCTTTCCGACCATGCTGCGGATGAATACGCCCTCCTTACAGTTCGGATCATTCATATCCGCCGTGACCACCTTTACAGCAGATCCGTTCAGATCGACGGTCACGTAGTGGACATCGTTTCCCGCCGTGCCGTCCTTAAATACCGGCACCGTATAGCCGTTCTGTATGCTTGTAAGGAGCGTGGGAACGTCCAAAAAGCTTAAGATGTTCTCCGTGATCTTTCCCGCATTGTCCTTCGCCACGATGAGGTGTCCGATATTCAGCGGAGCACTCGTACCGAACGCGGTATCGCTGATCGTAAGCTTCGGAGTAACCGTGCAGCCTCCCTTTCCGTCCTCCGCATACGTCGCCTGTGCATAAAGTGCGGACGGTGTGCCACCTCTCGCGATCACGCTGCCGGTCTTCACTTCCCCGGCCACATACAGGTTCGTATTTAAGAGAACGATCTCGCCTACATCCTTGATGTCACCGTAGATCCAGACATCCGAAGCTGTATTCCCCGAATCTATGCAGAGCACAGAGGTCTTCGTCGTCCCGTTGCCGGTGACCGCACGGAGGTAAGTCGTTCCGCTCAGCGTGGCATCATCCTGCCTGTACAGATACTCGACCTCGCTTCCTTGATAGAATGCCCCCAGATCACATTCCACCAGATTCAGCAGAAAGCCGTTCAGCTTTATCGTCGTCTCCCCGTGCCAGACCGGATTCTTCGAAGCCGGATTCTGCATATATCCGGAGCCGACGATACTTACTTCAAACAATTCCAGGTTCGTCTGCAGGTTCAGCTCGTTTTTCAGATAGAGATGTTTGACCGAGTCAAGCTCCCCGTTATTGTTACTGCTGTCGTAGATACTGATGCTCTTGGCCTGCGCCGGGATCGTCCAGTTTTTCTGCGGATCCGTGATGCCGGTATATGCGCGGATCATGATCTCATACTCTGCATTTTTATCATTCCGCGCCTTGATCGCATCGAAAGCATCCTGCAGCGTCGCATAGCCGCCGACGGCCGTTCCTTCCACGCCGTTTATCGTATACAGGAGCACCTGCATGTTCGGGGTCAGATCCATGTAGAGCTTTCCGCCCGCATTTTTCAGACCTGCGATGATGTAGTACGTTCCGTCATTTGAATCGAACCAGTTTCCGACGCGGAAGAAAAGCGGATCGGATTTCGTCTCGACGATGGCACCCGGGAAGATCTCATCCTCGTTCTTTCCCCATCTCGGATTTGTATAATCCGCTGCTACGGCCTGCCGTTCTGCCGATGTACTGGCATT
>Ga0247610_10001613_pt1 | contig 27657 bp, 26 predicted proteins | sample 174DNAGHGhighgp2_FD_193483 | JGI IMG/M metagenome (GOLD analysis project Ga0247610, IMG submission 193483) | Sheep rumen microbial communities from Palmerston North, Manawatu-Wanganui, New Zealand - 1742 DNA GHGhigh gp2 | ecosystem: Host-associated > Mammals > Digestive system > Stomach > Rumen...
GCTATCTCATCCATAGCAACGCACCCGCCCCATGAGCGGAATACATATTCAGGCGTTATGCACCCGAAGTCCATTGAACATGAACGGGCTTCGTCTTCTAGAAATTGAAGCAAACGGCTTTGTAATTGCGAAGGTAACATAACCTATTCCTCATTCCGGAACTCCAAGAATTCCTGATAATCCCGAATATAATCCTCTTTCTGGTAAACTTCAGAAGCTAATACCATACAGACCGCTCCAGAAGAGAAATCCTCCAAATCGCGCCACATCCCAGGCTTTACATACAGTCCCTGATACGGTCTGTTCAAAAAAAATGAGCGTTTGCATTTACCATCATCCAGTGTCACGGTAAATGAACCTGATGCAGCAATAATCAGTTGTTCCAAATCTCTGTGTGCATGAGCACCACGTGATTCTCCACCAGGCACATCATACAGATAATAAACCCTCTTCACATTAAATGGCATAGTTTCGCCATTTTGCACCACCGTCAGGTTTCCTTTCCGGTCACTATGGTGCTTATCCAACTCCACCATCGAGCAGTCGAATACACTATATTTTGCCATCTTTCTTCAGTTTTAAGAATTCATCATAATCACGGATATAGTCTTCCGCAGAATACTTCACAGAACCAAACTCCAGTGCGAACGAGTTGGTAGAGAAATTTTCCATCGTGCGCCAGAGACCTGCAGGAATATACAACCCATAGTATGAACGGTTCAGTTCAAACTTCTTCTGTCGTTCACCGTCATCCACCACCACATCAAAAGCTCCAGAAAGGGCTATCACCACTTCTTGATTCTCCTTAAAGGCGTGACCACCACGGTCTTCACCTCCGGGGACATCATAAATCCAATACGTCCGCTTGATTTCAAACGGAATATGGTTGTTCTGCTCTGCGAATGACAAATTGCCTCTGGCATCCAAGAACTTGGGCAGTTCGATTATTCTTACATCTTCTACACTTGCCATAATTATTTTCTCAGCGTATCAGAATCAAATTCTTCTTTCTTCTCATCAATTACGCGCAACAAGTACTGACCATACTGATTCTTCAGCATCGGTTTTGCTAGCTCACGCATCTTCTCCTCGTTAATCCAACCATTACGGTAAGCTATACCCTCCAGGCATGCCACTTTCAAACCTTGGCGCTTCTCTATCACCTCAACAAAAGTGGATGCTTCAGATAAAGAATCGTGGGTACCAGTATCCAACCAAGCGAAGCCACGGCCAAGAGTTTGCACCTTCAGTTCACCATCTTTCAAGAATTCCTGGTTCACAGTGGTGATTTCCAATTCACCACGGGCAGATGGTTTTATATGTTTAGCAACATCCACCACCTTGTAGGGATAGAAATAAAGCCCCACAACTGCATAATTTGACTTCGGATTAGCCGGTTTCTCCTCAATAGAGAGGCAATTCCCTTCCTTATCAAACTCTGCTACACCATAGCGTTCAGGATCATGCACCCAATAGCCAAACACGGTGGCTTTATTATTCACCTCAGCATCCTCCACGGCCTTCTTTAGCAAAGAAGTAAATCCTGCACCATAGAAGATGTTATCACCCAGTACCAAGCAGGCGCTATCATTACCTATGAACTTCTCGCCAATAATAAAGGCTTGTGCAAGACCATCTGGAGAAGGCTGCTCTGCATACTCAAAGTGTACGCCATAGTCAGAGCCATCACCCAAGAGGCGCTTAAAGCCAGGAAGGTCGTATGGCGTGCTAATGATGAGTATATCCCTTATCCCTGCCAACATAAGTGCAGAAATAGGATAATAAACCATCGGTTTATCGTAAATAGGGAGCAACTGTTTGCTCACACCCTTGGTAATAGGGTAAAGTCTGGTACCGGAACCACCGGCGAGTACTATGCCTTTCATATTCTTGTATATTTATCTTTCGGATACAATAACCCAAAACGTCTTAAAAATCAAACCAAGGTCATAAAAGAAATTGTGCTTTTCTACATATTCCAAGTAAAGCTTAATTTTCTCCTGCATGATGACCTCTATGTAATATTTCTCAGGATCATCAGCCTTCTCCATCAGTTCGTTTTCATTACGGAACTTAATGCTGGCAGGATCTGTGATACCAGGACGTACATCAAGCACATGCATCTGTTCTGGTGTCCAATAGTCCACATAATGGCGCACCTCAGGACGCGGGCCAACAAGACTCATATCACCAATGAAAACATTAATGAGCTGCGGCAGTTCATCCAGCTTGAACTTACGAATCCAATAGCCAGATTTGGTGACACGGGGGTCTCTCCCGCCAATGGTCACAAGACTTCCCTTATCAGCCCCTACTCTCATAGATCGGAACTTAAAAATGCGAAAGTCTTTATTGTTCCTACCAACACGTACCTGACGGTAGAATACCGGCCCCTTGCTATCTAGCTTTATCCAGATAGCAAGTATTAAGAATAGTGGACTCAGTACTATCAAACCCAGCCCGCTCGCAACTATATCAAATAAACGTTTCATACTCAATTCTCGGTTTTAAACAGATAACCGCTCGCATAATACCAGAGTTGTTTCCACACACTTTCATTGTAAATCTCTTCATATTTCCAGCGGTAATTGAAAAGATTCTTCACAATATGCCACTTCTCTTTCCAGCCGCCTTCACTCTCATTATAAATGTAGTCATCATCATATAGAATACTATTCAGCATCTTTTCTGTGTGGGTTTCATTCTTTCTTATTGCTGAATTAGAAATCTCAACTCCCAAATGATCACAACAGATTGAGGTTATCGTCTCAGAGAAAGTTTTCAAATGATACCTATGACAAAACTCATAGTAGGCACTCCAATCAACATCATTTTGATGAGCCTTTAAGAACGTTGCCCAATCAAGAACCTGTTTCAATCTAAGCCCTTCCGTTAGAAAATGAGCACATGCATGATAAGTAAGAAACATTGAGGTCCATTGAACTGGTGGCATGACAGTGGAGGGGGTTAGTTGTTTAAACTCTCCTTCATCCACCTTCAGGGCATCTTCCAATTCCTTTTCTAGTTGTTTACTCCTTTTCCCCTCACGGGTGTGAACAAAGAATTGATGGTTTTCAAAGGTTTCTCCTTTATAGCCAATTACAGAATGCTTGTACCAACTCTCGTCTACTATGCCACCCACTTGTCGCGCTATATCATTCCCATCTGAGTAGTGCTCAAAAAGATAGCAGTCAATATCACCAGGGTTTCTATGCTCAGGTTTAGGATAGAGAGTTGCATTTGCCTGTCCCTTCATCACCATCACACGACAACCGTTATTCCTCCATTTTGTGGCAAGATCATTCATAACCGCTATCTGCTGAAGATTTCTCTGCTCTATCTGCAACACCTCACCAATCCACTCTAGCTTCTGATTCGCTTTTAAATCTCTAGTTGCTCCATAAGGCGCAGTTTCCAATTTTTCTACGCCATCTAACATGATGCCCAAAACACCTTGTTCTCGTGCAATCATCCCCAATGCTTCCCATTTCTTCGCCGGTAGCATAATATAGTCGGACAGATTCACATCTTCTGCCAAACCATATCCCAATCCTAATCTCAACAGTGGTAAAAGCACATTTCTCATTTTATCTCACAGTACTCCGCAAACTTTTTACAGAGGTAATTGATATCATACCTTTTGGCAACCTCTTTTACACGATTACACATTGCCTCATATTCTGCCTTAGGCATTTCATAAATGCTTTTGATGGCATTGGCATACTCCTCTGGATTATTGAACACCTTGTCAATCCCCAAATGGTGTTTGCTAATCTCTGAATAAGGCATATCTGCATTACACACCATAGGTTTTCCACTGGCAAAAGCCATCATCATTTTGTTCATCGACCCACCGTAAGGCGCCCAATTCTTACCATAATTCAAGATATGCAAATCTGCGTGAGACAAAACGTATGGTACATATTTTAATTTAATCCATCTATTCTTGAATACGACATTATCTATCCTTTCTTTCTGACAACGTTCTTCCAACGCATTCCTTTCTGGTCCGTCTCCATATATATATATCTTAATCTTCTTCTCTGCAGAAAGACTTTTTGCCGCATCTAATAGCTGGTCTAAATTATTAGCTCGCCTGATACTGCCAAGGTATATTACTTTAAAGAAACTATCATCAGTCAAATCATTATCATAGATGACATTATGCTCTGCATTATGAATAAACTCTGCCAAATTAATACCATTGTTCACATAATGAACTCTATTGATGTCAATTGGGCCACCCTGTTCTTTATCCCACTTTCGCTCTTTAATATAATCCCGTCCTCCTTCTTCAGATATAACCACATGCTCACCTTTGGAGTATATGTAGCGTTGAGCACGATAGCATAGCTTTAAGATGGGGTTTTTGTGCGACAGAATTCCTACCTGTTCAAACTCAAAAGGCCACAAATCCTCTATATCAACAATGTAGCGAGCCTTGTATTTCTTAGCTAGCCTCATACATAAAATATCAAATGGGGTCTTAGATTCGTGAACAATGATGTCTGGTTTCTTTTCTGCTTTTACTCTTAGCATATTGATGGAGAACACTATGAAAGAGAGAACTCTTTTTACAAAGCTTTCTCCATATTTAGGACACTTTACAAAAACCAATGGCACATCGTCATGAATCTCCTCATGGTAAATACCTTTGAACTTATGAACTATTGTTGAATTGTGTACAACAGCAGAGCAGAACACTTTTACTTCATACCCTTTGTCTTGAAAGAACTTTGCTTGACGCAAAGTCCTCATGTGGGTAGCGAATTCAGATGACGGAGCCGCCTCTTTGTTAACAAACCAAATAACCATATCAAAACGAATTACATCGTATAGATTCTATTTATTCAAGCAATTCAAACCAAGTATTTCAAAGACCTTATTAAATCTTTTAATCCAAGTGTGATCCGACTCAGCTTTATTTCTTGCAGCCATTTTCATTTGGGAGATCAATTTTTCATTTTTCTCGTTTAAATAGAAAGATGCTTTATCGACCATTTCTTCGCTGTCTTTATAAAATACGATTTCTTTATTATCAATAAAATAATTTGCAAGCTCCTCATTATACCTACAAAACTGTAAACCTCCAGACATGGGTATTTCAAATGCTCTTAAATTTACTACAGGAACAGGGGTCGTCAAAATATCTGTATGCCTAGCGGAGGAACTGGAAAGTGATAAAGAATAGTTAGAGTAAATACCAGTCAAAGACTCAAATGGAACTTTCGGTAACAATGTTAAGTTTATAGATTCTTCATTTAATGAATGACTTTGTATCCTGTTTTTTAGATTTGCAATTAAAACTTTTCGTCCCTCCTTAAATCTTAAATCATTCATTAAAACGTCAAGTGTTGACATCGAAGGTTTTTTATATCTAGTTTCAACAGGTATTGTATTCTTCCTTTCTTGATTCTTACAAAACACATCTACCATTATTCCGTGGTTTATCAATGTGTTAATCATATTACTTCGGCTACCATAAGGCGTTCCAATAAAACATATTTTATTTATTTTTGTTGCATATTTAGGTTGGAATGTATATGGATTTGCCGCATATGGTAAAAAAATATAATTTGCACCCCATTTTTTATATAAATGTTCCGTTTCTTTAGAAGTCAACCAAATCAAATCAAAGGAAGCCGCAATTTCTTTATCAATATATGGAATAAGCAAATTGTCCGGTCTAAAACATAGGGTTGGTATACTTTTTTGTTTAATCTGACTGAGTATTTCATTATTAATAAATAATGATGCACTCGTAAAAAACAAATCATATTTTTGTTTGCAAACCTGTCTTAACAAGGCTTCATGAGATTCCTCTAAAGAATTAAAATCCAAAGGATTTAATATTTCAACTTCTATCCCATTTCTTGATAATTCATCTATAAAATGAACCCTCTGCCAGAAGTACATAAAATTATCTTTCTCTTCTGGGTAAAAGTATAATATCTTCATAATTTATTTTCTTTTTGCTAAATTTAAATAAAAGACCAAGAACAGAACCTGTAGAAGGTGTGATATAAGACCAAGATAAGTATGTACTATCAACAAACAATAGCATAAAACATATTATACTTGGCGTCAAGATTGCTATCATATTTATATTCTTCAATTTAAAGCAATATAAAGTCAATCTTTTTAATCTCACTAAATAAATCAAAAGTAATAGAATACCCACTGGTAATCCAAGCGTATAAAACACTTCATACAAAGGATTATCAACGAAGATACCAACCTTTTCATCTTGTTTTGTTTGTTTACTAACAAAACCATGTGGTATAATTAAGTTTGGAACATCACTCCATATTTTAGTAAAATTATCTTCTCTTACATCATCTTCTGCAATATCTGAATCAAAAGCTGCATTTCTGGTTTTATCAAAAATTCTATGATGTAATACAGGGGATATATCTTCAATTGTACTTTCCAATGCAGGAAGCATTGAAATAAAAGATATTGCTAATACTGCTAGCACAAGAGTTGTCTTAAATGATCTTTTTACAAAGATGTTATTAAAAATAAAACTGATAACTATTGACACTGCAGAAACTAAAATCAAACGACGAATAGCACTAGCAACCGAAATGAAAACAACAATTACAATAAGTAGCAATAAAACTATCGGCTTTTTGTATATAGTTATACCAAAAGAAATTGCGAGCGAAACCGCAACCATATTACCATATGTAACAAATGAGTATCCCATAGGGAAAACTCCAATAAATTTTAGGTATACGGTTAAAGCCCAACCGGCTACGCTAGCAAAAGATATTACAAATATTGCCAATGATAATTTTGGTGTAAATCGTGCGTTATATAAAAGTGCTACAAATAACCCCATTATTAAATAGGCTTTTGCTGTTGTAATAATAGAAGCGAGAGAGAATCTTCCGTCAATAATCGCAAAAAAGAGTATTGCAAACCAAATAACGCTAAACAACGCAAAATCCGACACCCATTTTTTATTGATTTCAAAATCTTTTCGAACGAGGAATAATAGAGGGATATACAATAATTCCGGTAATGTTGGGACTCCTATTTTCTCACAAACCTGTGTAGACAATCCAGACATTAAAAGACCGATAATTACATATATTAAAATATTACCTCTTTTGTAACTAACCTGACTCATTATTTATAAAAAATCTGAGTATAATTATTGTAAAAGGACTAAGCGAATTAGTGAGATGAATATCTAAACACTTTATAATTATATTATATACTATTATGCCTTAAAACATACGCATGATACCTTTTAGACAAGGAAATCGTAAGCTTTTCGGAGATAAGAAACAATGTCATCATTATCTTACGTTTAAAATCGATAGAACGGGATCGATATATGGAGCCAATATATTGACGTATATTTTTCCTAATCAATTGTTTATATTTTTTTACAGGAGATACTAATACGTATGGTTTAAACACTCCACAAATAAACATTGACCGAACATCATCACGTTCCTGCTGAGTTTTATAAACACCATTCTCAGCCAAATAATCGTAAATATGAAGACATGATATCTGTTTATCGTTCAAAGGGACTTGGGTAGCACTACCCTCTCGTATTCTGTAAAGATAGTAACAATTAGATGTGACCACTACTTTGTTTGCCCTTGAAACCATTACAGCTATAAAAGCATAATCCTCCCAATGATGAATATGAGAAGGAAATCTAACATCAGAAATCAATTCCCTTTTAATGATACCCAACCATAATGATGGTCGAATCTTGCCAATAGTAAAGAACTCATCTCTTGCTTCGTCATTGTTAAATTCATATATAGACGAATTATGAATTTGAGGCTTATTATTGCAAAGGAAGCCAATAGATTGTATTATATCTGCATCAGTCTTGTCCGCAATACTTATAAATTCTTCAAACATGCCAGGCATGAAAGAATCATCTGAATCAACAAAACCGATATAATCCCCCGTTGCAATCTCAAGTGCTGCATTTCTAGCAGCACTCACGCCTTGGTTCGACTGATGTATAACACGGAAATAATCCTCCTTGTTTGCATACTCATCCAAGATAGATCCAGAATTATCCGTACTACCATCATCCACAAGAATCACTTCAATATTTTTATATGCCTGCTTCAAAAAACAGTCGAGACACTCACGGAGGTAATTTTCTGTATTATAAACAGGAACTACAACACTTATCTTTGGATTATTCATAAATTATTTTTAAGAAAATCTAACGACTGATAACGCATTAACTCAACACTTACATTAGGACGGTCCCAATAAATGGAAAAATCTATATTATCAACACTTGATTCTTTTATTAGCCTAAACTCTTGATTAAACAATCCTAAAACAGAAATAAAACGTGACAAACCCCTATCTAGATTGCCGACTACGATAAATGGCTTATTGAAAATCAATGAAAAAACAGTACCATGAAAAGAATCCGTCACGACAAATGAACACTCCTCAAAAGCTCTAATCCAATCTTCAACGGGAGGTTGTATTCTATCTTTAAATGCCGCTTTAGAATTTTCAACCTTGGAGTTTACGGTGAAACACGCCCCACCTTTTTCTAGAGTAATTCTTTTGAGCAAAGTCCTTTTCCATTCGTTTTCGTCTAAAAAGTAATAGAATATGCCTTTATTTATATCCGCAGCTTTAACATCAAGACTCTGAAGATAGTCTCCTCTACTGAGCAACATTGTTGGATCAAGTACATGATTCGCTTCTACGCTAAAATGTTCCCGACAAAACTGGATGCCCAATTTTTCTCTAACAGATATGGCATCAAACCGTGAAACCAGGAAAGAGCATTTCTTTGTCAACGCATCATCATATTCCCAGTTTTCTGTGCCAAAAGATGCTGCATAAGCAATTCGTTTTACCCTTCCAAAACTCATGGTAAATGTAAGAAACGCGATATCTGGGTCAAAATACTTGGGTCTCCAAACCTGATCACTCCCCACAACATAAGCATCGTACTCTGTTTCGTTGGGATAACCAATAATTCTACGAACTTTTATATGGTTGGCGATAAATTTCCATGTATTTGCCGAAAGCCTTTGCTCAGTTGTCAGGCCACTCCATATATGTAGGAATCTCCCCTGTTTATCAACACACTTATAGAACAAGTTTCTTATAAATAGAACTATTTTAGCTTTAATATCAAGTCCTTCCGTCTTGGTTATTTCAAGAGTTGTGACATCATGCCCCATTTGACAAAGTACTCGCTGAAGAGCATAATTTTGAAGGATACCGCCATAATTATGACGCAAGGGCAAGGTTATAATAGCTATTTTCATTTCTAAATTCCTTTCCTTACTTCCATACTACATTCTCTTTCAACACCTTAGCAGGAACGCCTCCAGCTATGCATCTTGCAGGTACATCTCTGGTAACTAAAGCGCCAGCTGCTATTATGGCTCCATCACCTATGGTTACGCCCTTCAAAATAGTCGCTCCCTGGCCAATCCAAACATGATTGCCAATCTTAATAGGCTCCGACACTTTATAGCCATCCTCACAGATTGTATGACCATCATAAGAGCGTATTACAACATCTCTACCTATTGTGGCACCCTTACCTATCTCAATAGTATCGCCAACTGTAATCTGCACATTTTCGTTAATAAAACCGCCTTTTAGTACTAATTTCCCATCTTGGACAACTCTAATAAAAGAATTACCAAAAACCGTAAAATTTCCATTGATAACAAGCTTTCCTGATTTTTCCACAAGAATTCTTGTTTCTGTTCTAGAATGCTTTACTTGCTTCTTACCTGTTATTAGATCTGCATTCAATTCTATTTTCGCATTTTTATCTAACTGGAAGACGGTCCTACTTTGGTTAATAAATCTTGCACCCTTCTTTCTATTAACCTGATTGGATAAATAGTTGATGCTCAAAAAAGTACACCAAGATTGTGGTGATAGGCCTAACTTAAAAAAAGATTTGGCTAATACAACCATTGGCCCTAACATACTTTTCAATTTTGTCTTTATTGAAGGAAGGGGAAAGTACTTTGATGCCACCCTTTCAAATGGCATCTTATCTAAATCGTGAAAAAATGCGCTTCGATTAGGTTTGACAGAAGAAATCGAACCATCCATAGCAGGATTACCTTCGCGTGCATCTGACATTGTGAATTGACGCCATTCTATTTTATCCTTGATAGAATCAAACAGTTTATTACCCTTTTCTGAATTCACCATCACTAAGGAAGTACCCTTGTCCTGATCCATAGTGGTATCTAGTTTTTCAATCCCCCAAAAGTCAGCAAGTGTTATATCCGCTTTCTGTGGAAATCCTTTGAAATGACACTCATAGCATGAAGGACGCGTAAAGTTACCAGCCTGTAAATAACCTATAAAGAATAAGTCATGATAACGGTCTTTACAATACTCCTTACCATTTTCAAAGTTTACTCTCATCGAGAAGTTATGCCAGCCCCACTTTTTATTCTTGAATTTAATCTCTGTGGCCTTTGCTCCATATTGCCGTTCCAGCATCTCCATGTATTTCAAGAACACCTTAGGAGAGTTGACTCCACGACAGATGAAATCACACGTCACAAGGTTCTCATACTCTTTACCCAGGAAGTTGTATAAAGCATGAATCTGGCAAGGACATCCACAGAAGAACACATTCTTTCCTTCCTTCAGCAAACAACGGATCTCCTTATAAACGCCTTCTGCATTACTCTGCAGATATTTACTGCTACGTATTTCCGGTAATCTCTCAGGGTTATTATCAACAATCTGCGAGCATGTATGATCGGGGTTATATACCGCACCTCCAACGTAAGCATCCTTCTCATACATCTTCAAGGCAAGCATTGAGTGAATGCCGCCTGAAGTGGAATCCAGACGTATCGCTTCGTCTTTTGTATATGCAGCAAAGACATTTGGTTCAGCATAACGCTCCACATGGTTTGCCTTATTCTGAATTGGGCACACCTTGTCGCATAGTCCGCAGTCAACGCAGAGTTCCTTGTTCACTTCTGGATACCAGAAGCCCTCGTTGTCCGTAACAAAAGAGATAGCGTGCTTGCCACAAATGTCGACACAGACATTACAGCCACAGCAGTCAACCTTGTTTGTTATATTAATCATAGAATGGATTGAGCTCGTAAATCTTCAACAAACTGTTTTGTAAACTTCTTCCTACCTTTAGTGTTAAAGAAGAAGGAATTGATATATAAATCAGATGATATAAATCGAATATCGTGCAGATAGTTCAGCACAGGTACATTTTCTTTATTTGCATCTGCAATATAACCTAAAATATACTTATCAATAAAATCTTGATTGAATCGAGAATAAAGATTATCTGTAACAGGAAGAATCGCAACCACCGGTTTAAATCCTCTTTCCGTGCAGTATGTTATCATTTCATTCAGGATGCGAATATTCTGGAGTATATTATTTCGATGCTCTAGCAATAGTGTCGGATTGGGAAGTTCAATACCAAATTCTTTTTTCCAACAATCTATCCAATAGTCTGCATCATTATTCAGTTCCGCCTCAGTTTTACACAAGTTTGTATCTAGAGATAAGCGGTTATCTTTCTTTGTATCCCTCAACAAACTAAGCAAACGTCTTGGGTGGAATAATAGAGGAAAACTATAATTACTCCACTTCTCTAGCTTACTGTAACCTACGATATCTTGCGCACCTAAGAAACTGTAATATTTGACATGTATTGCACGATTTTTTTGTCTATATAAAAAAAAATTTAATAAACAGACAGGAATGGCTACAACAGCTCCAGGCGCTAAATGAGATACATTTTTGCGAAGTACTGCGAAGTCATATTCAAATGTTTCTGGTCCAATTCCCCAATTTTCACCTCTTACGTCAAGTCCAGAGTAATCAAAGCCAAATTTCGGATGGTTGCTGCCAAGATTAACTATCTCAAGATTATTACCTACTCCCCCCTCTTGGGAAAACTTACGTACATCTATGAACTGATTCTGATAAGCGTTGGTGCGCTTATACAATGCATTCAGCAAAAATGCACAAACAATGAGAAATAGTATTATCATCATAAGTATCATATTTATCTATGTATTTTTGATCTTATAAAACTTTTAGCCTTATCTAAAACCATTTCTCTAATATGTTTGGATAGTCCGAAATAATAGATAGTGACAGCTGATGTTATAACACTTATTATGCACACTATCAAGAAGCGCCCCCAACCCTCCATTGGCAAATATACATGAGCAATATAAGGGACTGCGACTAACAGCAAAGCTATTGGGAAAACTACGAGATAAACTTTCTTGTAGAATCCCCATATAGGGAAACCTATATATTTATTTTCATAGTACAACTCAAAAAAGGTTTCAAATAACCAAGGAATAACATTTACGGCCATAACAGTTATAGGATCCAAACCCAATTTAAGAAGCACGTAAGATATTGGAAGTATTAACAATAAAGCTAAACCTGCTGTTAAATTCACTTCTTTCATTCTACCGACTGCATGGACAACCATAACAACTGGTCTCGTAAGTGTCTGTATTAAGGACTGTACAAGTATTATCCTAACAAAAGATATAGTATAATCAGGATATTCAACCAGCCATACATCAAGAACAAATTCAATTTCAACAAACAAAGGGACTGCAATCAATAAATAGAGGAAACCAGCGTATTTGGAATTATTTATTACCAAATGAATCATTTCCTCTTTCTGCCCCGATGCGTATAATTTAACAATTTGTGGATTGACAGCCGTTTGAAAATTATTCACGAACTGCATAACAGCATTGTTAACTTGAACGGCAATGCCACGTGCAGCATTCAAGATAGTATTGAAAAATATATTTAATAATATATTAAAACCCTGTGTTTGTAATGGAACGGAAATACAACCAACTATATTCCACCCTGAAAATTGAGCTATTTCTTTAAATAGTTGTTTATCTTTTTGTGGCCTTGTCTTACATTCTTCGAACTTAGCTCGACAATATATACAATATATTAGAGCACAAGAGACTGACACCATGCAGTAAGTCAATGCATAAAGAATTAATTTATCGTAATCAATTACCCTTATTAAAAATACCATTAACAATTTAGCTACTGCGTCATAAATACTTATAAGAGCATACACATTCATTTTCTCATGAGAAATTATTGAAGCAGAATATGGTACTTGAATAAGACTGACAACCGTGGTAAGAATCGAAAACTGAAACACCCAAAAAGCAGCCCTCTCACGCCCTTCTGGTATGTTCATTTGTGCATTTAAGAACCATAAACCTAATGTTTCAAGCAGCACAAAAACTATTAGGGCAAATAGCAATTGTAAAAATTGGGTCGTTCCAAAAACTCTTTTTAACTTATCGATGCTCCCTTCTCCAAGTGCATATGTTAAAAAACGCTGAGTACCAGAATTCAAAGCACTGCTAATCGATGATAGCACTACAACAATTCCACCAACGACATTATATAGTCCATAATCCGACACTCCTAGGGTTGCAAGTATAACTCGAGATGCATACAAGCTAATACACATTGTAATTAGCATCCGGAAATACATAAAAAGAGTGTTTTTAGCTATCCTTTTATTATCCTGGATTTTTGTTTCAGCCATATAAAAAATCAAATAACGTTGCAGATTGCACTACGTAGTGAATTTCTGCATAGATTATTAATTAATACAGGAGAAAAGTGAATGTGAAAATAAAACAATTATAATGTACAAGCACATCACCAATTCACTTTTCCTATTTTATCAGCCACCAAACAAACTGGAATGGTTATTTAAATGAATTAACCAATTGGACAATATGATTCACATCAGAAAGAGATATTGATGGCCCGATGGGCAAGCTCAATTCTTCATCAGCAATCTTTTCAGTGATAGGCAAACTCAACTGAGGGATATTCCACTCCTCCTTAGAATAGCATTCCTGCTTGTGGGGAGCAATAGGATAATGGCATACAGTACCAACGCCATTCTTTTCCAAATAGTCATGCAATGCGTCACGCTTACCATCTGCTACCAGAATCGGGAACAGGTGATACGCATTCTGTTCATCAGGAAGCAAATCCGGCAGGGTAATCAATGGATTATTAATATGCTCATAGTAGTAATGAGCCATCTCTTTACGATGGGCATTGTCCTCAATCAGATACTTCAACTTAACATCCAACACTGCAGCCTGGATCTCATCCAAACGGCTGTTACGGCCTGTGTACTTGAAGACATACTTCTTCTGTGATCCATAGTTTGCCAACGCACGTACAGCAGCTGCCAATTCAGGGTCATTGGTAGTTACTGCACCACCATCCCCAAGAGCGCCAAGGTTCTTGCCCGGATAGAAGCTATGACCAGCGGCATCACCAATGCTACCTGTTACACGGCCATCCGTATGCTTGCAACCGTGAGCCTGAGCATTGTCCTCAACCAACTTCAGATTGTACTTCTTGCACAAAGCACCTATCTTATCGGTATAGGCATTGCGACCATACAGGTGAACAATAGCAATAGCCTTAGTCTTGGGTGTGATAGCAGCCTCGATGAGATCGTCATCAATCTCAAGAGTATTGAGCTTGGGCTCCACAAGAACCGGCTTCAATCCATTCTCGGTGATGGCAAGAATGGTAGCAATATAGGTGTTTGCAGGTACTATCACCTCATCACCAGGCTGCATTACACCCATCTCAATGTATGCACGGAATATCCAGATAAGTGCATCCAATCCATTGGCGCAACCAATGGTGTATTTTGTTCCTATAAACTTAGAGTAGTTCTCCTCGAACCGCTCATTTTCTTTTCCTTGGAGGTACCAACCTCCGTTAACGACACGGCTTACCGCCTCGTTTATCTCTGCTCCATGAAGAGCAGTAACGTCTTTTAGTGATAAAAATGGTATATTCATTTTTTATATAATTTTCAGTTTAATTTTCTTTAATTTTGAGCACAGCGACCTCAAAAGTCAACCTTACGGTAGAACCTAGCGGGATTGCCAAACCACAGTTCTCCATCTGGAACATCCTTAGTGACGACAGAACCAGCAGCTATAAATGCACCTTCTCCTATTGTTATACCGGGAAGAATCACAGAGCCTGCACCAATAGTAGCCCCTTTGCAAACTCTAGTCTTCAGCAGCTTCCAGTCCTTATTCTTAGAACGTGGGTACATGTCGTTCGTGAATGTAACATTAGAGCCAATCATCACGTTATCCTCTAACGTAATACCATCCCAGACCTGCACACCACACTTTATGGTAACATTGTTCCCGATAACCACATCGTTTTCAATCAGGCAATGTGAACAGATATTGCAATTCTCCCCTATTTGGCAATTAGGGAAAACCACACAGAATTGCCAAACATTTGTGGATTCAGGGATATTTTTATTCAGACAATCTGCTAAATGATGTATCATTAGTTGTTTTCAATTTTCTTATAAAATGAAAGTAAAAGTTTCTCTTGAGCAGCCCAATTGTATTTCTCAACGACTGCCCTTCTACCATTCTCTCCCATTCTCTTTCTTTCTTCAGGATTATTAATTAAATAATTTAATGCATCAATTAATTGATGTAAGTCATCGGGATTTACACAAAGACCGCATTTTTCTTCTTCTTCCACAATTTGCTTCCAAAGCCGATAATCGGTACATATATAAGGCAAACCAAAGTTCATAAACTCAAACATTTTATTGTTTGCCAAATTTCCTTCTTTCCATCCCATATTTGGACAATAATTATAAACAGCGATGCCAATTGTAGAGTTTTGATATAACTCACATACTTTAGAGAATGGTATTCTACCTAAATAATCAACCTTTTTCCAGCCCTTCAATGCTTTAAGTTCACTGAGATACTCTTCGGTCGCATTACCTGCAAGGACGTATTTTATATTATCAATACTGTCAATCGCTTCAATAATCATCTTATGACGCCAACCCTCATCAATAGCACCTGCAAAAACAACAGTAGGAACTTCCGGTTCGTTTCTCTCGTATTTCTCAACCATAATTGGGAAATTAGTAATCATCTGAATGTTTTTATTTAAATCTTTAATTCTATCATCAATACACTGACGTGTGGTAATGATACCAGAAAATCTTTTTACACAAAAACTTTCAATTCCTTCATATATACGCGAAATATATTTACTCATTGGTAAATAATCTTTTTCAGCAATATATTGAGGAAAATCCTCATGCATGTCAAATATTACTTTTTTCCCTTTTCTTTGAAGCGACAAACCCACCATAACAAGTTCTGGATCATGAAAATGGTAAATGTTGCAATCTAAATCAATCGCTTTTTTTATCAATCTATTTCGAATTTTTAAATATTGTACAAATCGTTTAATTCGACTTACCTTGTTACTTCCAATGTCATATATTTTAACGTTTTCAATTTCCTCATCGCCATTCCCGTCTGCAACAATCAAGGATACGTCATAACCATTATTTGCAAGACTTTTGCATTCTTTTTGAAAAATACGAGTGTCATAACGATTATGATCACACGTCATATGACAAACTTTCATTTCCATAAATATAACTCAATTTAATACTTTATCATATATAACCAGTCAACCTAAAGCATATTTCATTAAAAATAACCACACTACCCTATGGTTGTACTTTATAAAGACTTACACAAAATCTAAATAGCCAAATAACGAATCCACGATCTATCTTCTTAAGAGTAGCATTTATTAAAGTTTTGACTCTATAAAATCGATAATTCTTTTAGCCCGCTGAGAAATTGTTAGATCTTGCGATTTTTGTAATGCTGCTAGCTCCATTTTATTTCGAAGCGAAGGTGTTTCTTTTAATCTAGATATGGCACTAGCGATTTCACTAATATTATTGGGGTCAACAAGTATACTATTTGAAGTATCCAAAACATCCCAGTTAAATGGTAAATTACTACTTACTATAGGGAGCCCACAAGACATTGCCTCTATCACAGCATTACAACATCCTTCATGTAATGTAGGAAGAACGAAACAATCTGCTGCATTCAAATACAAAGGTATATCATCATGATGTAGCGTTCCCTTGAAAAGTATTCCGTCACAGTCCGGATTCAACTCCCCCTTTCCTATAAAAATACTTTTGACACCTCCAACCTGGCTTATGGCCTTCGAAACTCTTAGGACGCCCTTTCTGTCATTAAACCAACCCAAAAAAACAATAATAAAACTATCCTGTGGGAAGCCTAGTGACTTGCGACATTCCCTCTTGTCTAGTTTATGAAAAACATTTGTATCGACTGCATTTGGACAAACAATACATTTCTCCCGTGAAGTCAATCCTAATTCAACACTCTCCTCCAGATTCTTTGTAGAAACACAAATAACCCCCCTAACATAATCTCTAAAGTCAGATAGATTAATGCTAAAATTGAACATTTTCCTTATCTCACTCTCACCTGTTGCAACGAAAAGAGGAATTCTATTTTTTTTTGCGAAATTATAGCCATTATATGCAGACTCCCAAAAATGGCCGTATATCACATCTGGGACAAAATTCATCATCCTGTATGCCCTCTTTAGTGCTTGTTTATACAGAAAAGTGGAAAGAAAAAAACTTCCGATATGCAAATTAGAGAAAGATAGATACAACGGCCTATAAACCGTAACAGACCCACGCCCTACGGCATAGGACTCTTTCCTCTCAAACCTCTTCCTATAGTATAAAATATTATATGGCGACAAAACATAGCAATGATTGCCCATTCTTGCTATTTCATCGACTAATTTTTTTACAAAGACAAAATCGGTTTTATTGTGTAGACCGGGGAATCTATATGATAAAAAACAAATATTCATTGGGTAATAGTTATTAATGCTTACTTGGTAAATCCAACCATTTACCAAACTCAAAATCCCAACTATCCGGATGGAATGGTGTTACGCCCCCATGATGATAAAAAGTCAATTCCCCAAAGTACACCCTCCCATTTACATTATATAAGTCAACCCTTACATGTGGAATACCTTTTGACAATTTAGATGCAACATCTTTCATTTCTTCAAACTGACGTGGCTTTTCAAACACCTTGCCTGACATGGGGTGTACTTGCACTAAGTCTAGATGGTTAAAATCGGAATCGAAATAATCAAATTTGACATCCCCTGAAGAACGCTCTGTTCCAATGAATAAGGCCTTTACGACCCCATCAAAACAAAAAAACTTGTAATCTGGAATATCATTAGAACCCTCTTCTGGTTCAATATATTGTTCTGCAATTATACGCTTTGGGACATCCTTATACGGCCATTCTCTGAGGGTCTTATAAATATCTTGCTTAATACTAGATTTAAGCAAATCAATAGTTTTATCCTTATCAATAGTCGATTTGTTTTTACATATCACCACTCCAGTATTACCGCCCCCGTGAGTTGTTTTAAGCACAAAACTATCTGGTAATTTTTCCCATTCTATCTCCTCTGGAGTATCCCAAACGCCCAATGTCGGAATTATATATTTCTCACCAACAATTCTCGCAACATATTTTTTTACAGCGAACTTGTCTACCATCATAGTATACTCGGGTTTCCTATCATATAATTTAAGCCACTGGATTTTATCACTGTAACATTGAGGTGTATTCAAATCAAGTCGTCTCCCCATTCTTAATCTAAATAACAAGGAAACATACGGTTTATCTGGCAGCCATGTCCCAAATCGTTGTAATAGACGGACACTTAATGCTAGAAGTCTCTTTTTATAAGAATAAAATATTGACATGTAAAATTTTATTAATACAATTAAATAATTTAATCAATCATTTTGCTTAACTTTTTGAGACAAATAACTCATCAACACATCACGATGTGCTTCACATTGAATCTTATTATAAAGGCTTACCAATCTCTTTGTTGATAAGAAAGATGGTAATAAACCCCTATACCACAAAGCGCGCATAAAACGATTAGTATATGGTGTTAAAGCGTACTTAATATTTGAATATTGTTCCTTACACCATTTATCAAAAAAATGTTCTAGTGCGGAATCATCATTTATGACTTCGTTAATTTTCTCAATATTGTTATAGAAAGATTCTTTTTTTTCTTCTTCCATTAATTCTATTTTCGGATTATCACTACACTGAGTATATGGTATTAAGGTATAGTCAATTCTATCTTCATCCAAAATTAAAGAAACGATATAACCTTCATTCCAAATATCTTTTCCGCAACGATTACCATCAAAACAAAAGTTACCTAAGCCATAGAATATAGGTTTCCCCTTATAAATCTCAAATCCAGAATAACAATGTTGATGATGATTAATGACAATATCAGCTCCTAATTCTATAAACCAATGGTAAGTTTTTTTCATACGAGGTGATGGTAATTGATAATACTCATGCCCTCCATGAACTATAACTACAACATAATCAGCATTTAATCGCGCTTCTTTTATTTGACCATAGTTATCTATCAGGTCTAATGGAGCCGAACCTGCCACCTTCCTAGTTGCTATTGAAAATTCATGTTCACAGAAGTTAACAACAGCAAGAATCTTATCATTTATAGTTGTATAGTAAATTCTTTGTGCTTCTTCTAATGTTCGTCCTCCACCTACATAGTCAATACCTGCGGATTGTAGTGTTTCAAAGGTTGTAACACACCCCTCTCCACCATAGTCATTAAAATGATTATTAGCAAGAGTAACACAATTAAAACCAGCCCACTTTAAAGCTTCAACAGCCTTATAACTACAACTGAGATTAGGCCCTTGCTTCAATATTGGCTTTATATTGGCAGCAACAACGGGACATTCAAAATTTACAATTGAGAAATCTACTTTTGATAATAAAGGAAGTATTTGCCCAAAAACGAAAGAATAATTCTCTTTTTCAATTAATGGAGCCAAACGCTCATTTGGACAATAATCGCCGGCAATAAGAATGTTCATATATCCGTAATGTTATTCTTGCTAATGGAGGAGATGTTCATTGTAAAAACAATCAAAGCAGAAAGGAATACTCTAATATCTGTTCCAATTTGTGTATAACTGATAGTGTATTAAATGTGATATACACCCTCTAACGGGCAAATGTTGTGACAATCAAGAATGACTTTACCCTTTAACTTATCCCAATTCTGCTTGATGTGGTCATGCTTCACCATGATTACTACCATATCAACCTCATTTAAGAACTGGTCGAAGTCCAGAATCTGGTTCTTCACAATCTCCTTTTGCGTAAAGAAGGGATCAAAGCTCTTTAGAGGACGTGCAAGATGGCGTTCCTGTATATCAATCATCTGGAGTGTTGGACTTTCACGAACATCATCAACGTTCTCCTTATAGGTGATGCCATAGAGACCAACCTTACGGTTGTCTGTAATGCCATTCTCTTCCATAATCTCGTGGATGCGCTCCAAAACGAATACAGGCTGGTAATCGTTGGTCTTCATACTTTCGTCAATCACCTTAGCGAGTTGAGGATAGTCGCCCACCAAGAACCAAGGGTCAACAGAAATACAGTGGCCACCCACGCCAGGACCGGGTTGCAAGATGTTTACGCGAGGATGCATATTGCAGATCTTGATAATCTCATACACATCCATATTGTCATGACGGCAAATTCTTGACAGCTCGTTTGCGAAAGCAATATTGACAGCACGATAGGTGTTCTCTACCACCTTGGTCATTTCTGCAGTGCGAATGTCAGTAACCACAATCTCACCTTGGCAGAAGCTGGCATAATAGCTCTTTACCTTTTCGCCAATCTCACGGCTGTCAGCACCGATGGTGCGGTTATTATGAAGCAGCTCATAAACCATGTTACCAGGAATGATGCGCTCAGGTGCGTGAACAAGGTTGATATCCTCACCAATCTTGAAGCCGTTGGCCTCAATAACAGGGCGAACAAACTTATCAATTGTTCCAGGGCTAACAGTACTCTCAACAACTACAGTAGCTCCCTTGGGGCATACCTTCATTACTTCTTTCACTGCAGCTACTACATAGCAAGCATCTACTTTTTTGCTGAACTTATCGTAAGGAGTAGGAACAGAGACAATGTACATATCAGTCTTCTGATACTCAGTGGTGAACTTGATACCAGCTTTTACAGCGGCCTGGAAGAGTTCATCAAGACCATCCTCCTTAAAGGTTGTCTTACCTGCGTTAAGAGTAGCAACAAGTTCCTTGTTGTAGTCTGTACCTATGACTTCTACACCGTGAGAAGCCATCATCAATGCTGTGGGCAGTCCAATATAGCCCAGTCCAATTACGTTAATCATATTTCTTTATTATTAATTATTTCATTTGCTCGATATATTGCCTGTTTTAATGCATTTTCGCATTCTGGTCTATACCAGACTTTTGTTTTCATCACCTCCGTCCAATCAGAATCACAGAGGTGAATCGAAAGAATAGCATATGGATATACACTGTTCACAACATCTCCATCAGAAGAAACAGCCCAATTTCCATATACTGAATCTATATCTGACTGTATATTGAAATAGTGGAATTGCTCTAAAACTTTAGCCTTATTCATCACACCTCGTATCTATCTACGGTTTCTCCGTTAAGTGCTCGAACAATGCGCAAACAAGCCATACCATCACCATAGGGATTTACAGCCTTACTCATCTTTTCGTATGCTGATGCATCATCAAGGAGTGTGCTAACTTCGTTTACAATCAAATCGTGATTGGTGCCAACCAGATGTACCGTGCCGCTCTTCAGTGCCTCAGGACGCTCTGTGGTATCGCGCATCACAAGAACGGGCTTGCCCAAACCTGGAGCCTCCTCTTGAATGCCGCCAGAGTCGGTAAGAACGACTGTGCTCTTCTCCATCAAGTAAACAAACTCCAAATACTGCAAAGGCTCAATGAAGAAGAAATTGGGGCGAGTCAAATCCTCACCAAAGACTTCGTGGATTGGCTTGCGAACATTGGGGTTGAGGTGCATAGGATAGACAAAGTCCACATCGGGATACTTCTCGCTGAGGTCTTTCATAGCTGTTACCATAGAGATGAAGCCGTCTCCAAAATTCTCTCTTCTATGTCCGGTGATGAGCACAAGCTTCTTGCCGCCATCAAGACGGGTAACATCGTAACCCGCATTCTTTAGTACATTGATTTGCTCATCCGCCAGAGCTTTGTCAGTCTTCAACTTATCCACCACCATGTGGAGGGCATCAATAACGGTATTGCCGGTGACAAAGATCTGACCGTGGGCCTTTTCTTCCAGCAGGTTCTTCTCACTGAGGGGTGTAGGGGCAAAGTCGTAGGTAGCAATACGGCCAGTAATCTGGCGGTTCATCTCCTCAGGCCAAGGGCTGTAGATGTTGTGGGTGCGCAAGCCTGCCTCTACGTGACCAACGGGAATCTGCTGGTAGAAGGCTGCCAGTGCAGCAGCTGTGCTGGTGGTGGTATCACCGTGAACCAGCACCACATCGGGTTTGCACTCCTTGAACACATCGCGCATACCTGTCAGTACACGGGCAGTGACATCGTAGAGGTCCTGCCCCTGCTTCATGATGTTCAAGTCGTAATCGGGCTTCACATCAAAGATGGTGAGCACCTGGTCCAGCATCTCACGGTGCTGACCGGTTACACACACTATCGTCTCAAACTCTGTAGGGTGCTTCTGGAACTCCTTCACCAGCGGGCACATCTTAATTGCTTCGGGTCTTGTGCCAAAGACCAACATTACTTTCTTCATATATCGTCAATGAATATGCCTAAATTAAACTATCCTTATACCAATCAAACAGTTTCTGGACGCCTTCCTCTATATCCACTTTGTGAGTCCAACCCAAAGAGTGCAACTTGGATACGTCAATGAGCTTGCGCATAGTGCCATCCGGCTTGCTGGCGTCAAACTCAACCACACCTTCAAAGCCCACAGCCTTGACAACCAGCTGGGAGAGCTCACGGATGGTCAGTTCCTTGCCGGTACCCACATTGATGTGGCAGTTGCGAATCTCGCCCAGGCTGGGGATATAGCCGCCACGACCGGTACTGTGGTTGCGGTCAACCACTCCGTCAGCAGCCACACCATAGTGCACGCTGGAGTACTTCTCTATACCTATAATATCACTGAAGTCCACATTCAAGAGCACGTGTACGCTGGCATCTGCCATATCCTCACTCCACAGGAACTCGCGGAGGGGTGTGCCGGTGCCCCAGAGGGTCACCTTATTATCTTCTATGCCGTACCAAGCCAGTATCTTACGGATGAGTGCCTCATCGCTACTGCCATCTATCACATAGCGCACCTGCTCACCGTTCTCCTTGATGTTCGCTCCCACGGGACGAATCTCCAAATCCCGACGGATCTTATCCCACGCACCATCATGTATCAGCTTAGCCAGATACACCTTCCTCATCATAGCGGGCATTACGTGACTGTTTTCCAGATGGAAATTGTCGTTGGGGCCATACAGGTTGGTGGGCATCACGGCAATGTAGTTGGTGCCGTACTGCAGGTTGTAGCTCTCGCACATCTTCAGGCCGGCTATCTTGGCAATGGCATACTCCTCGTTGGTGTACTCCAGCGGGCTGGTCAGCAGGCAATCCTCCTTCATAGGCTGCGGAGCGTTCTTGGGATAGATGCAGGTGCTACCCAGGAAGAGCAGTTTCTTCACGCCATGGGCGTAGGCCTCACTGATGACATTGCACTGAATCTTCATGTTCATCATGATGAAGTCAGCACGGTAGAGCATATTCGCCATGATGCCGCCCACAAAGGCTGCAGCCAAAACTACAGCATCGGGCTGTTCCTCATCAAAGAACTTCTTCACAGCCACTTGATCTGTCAAGTCCAGCTCCTTGTGCGAACGACCAACAAGGTTGGTATAGCCCCTCTGCAGAAGGTTATTCCAAATGGCAGAGCCCACCAATCCGTGGTGCCCTGCCACATATATCTTAGATGATTTGTCGAGTGCCATTATTTCACGATTCCTTTCTCTAAGTACTCAGCGAGGTTAGTGCGCACCTTGGCAGCAGCTCCCTCAGCGGCAACCTTAGCAATATCGTGCTCGACCATAATCTTCACCAACTCCTCAAAACTGGTTTTATTCGGGTTCCACTTCAGTTTGGCCTTGGCCTTGGTAGGGTCACCCCAAAGGTTAACGACATCGGTAGGACGATAGAAGTCCTCGCTAACAGCGACAACAGTCTTACCAATCAAGTTTTCAGGGCCATTAACTACAATACCCTTCTCGTTAATACCTTCGCCCTCGAACTTCAATTCAATACCTGCATGTTTGAAAGCAAGTTCCGTGAACTCACGAACAGAGTGCTGTACACCAGTAGCAATCACGAAGTCCTCTGGTTTGTCCTGCTGAAGAATGAGCCACATACATTCTACGTAATCCTTAGCATAACCCCAGTCACGCAGAGAGTCCATGTTACCGAGGTACAGACAATCCTGTACTCCCTGAGAGATACGTGCTGCTGCAAGGGTAATCTTACGGGTGACAAAAGTCTCACCACGACGTTCTGACTCATGGTTGAAGAGAATACCTGAGCAGCAATACATGTTGTATGCCTCACGATACTCCTTCACAATCCAGAAGCCATACTGCTTGGCCACAGCATACGGGCTATATGGATGGAAAGGAGTATTCTCATTCTGAGGAACTTCCTCCACCTTGCCGTAGAGTTCTGATGTACTTGCCTGATAGATACGACATGTCTCTGTCATACCCAACTGGCGAACGGCTTCCAAAATACGCAGTACGCCCACGGCATCGACATCAGCCGTGAACTCTGGAGAGTCGAAGCTCACCTGCACATGGCTCTGTGCTGCAAGGTTGTAGATCTCGTCAGGACGTACCTTACCGATAACGCCCAAAACACTCATGGAGTCACCCAGGTCTGCATAGTGCAGATGGAAATGGGGTGTACCCTCCAAATGTGCTATACGTTCACGGAAATCCACCGACGAACGGCGGATGGTTCCATGCACATCATATCCTTTTTCCAAAAGAAACTCGGCCAGATAGCTACCATCTTGGCCTGTAATACCAGTAATTAATGCTGTTTTCATATATTGCTTATTATTTTCAAACACGAATTTCACAAATCCATCGAATTAGCATATCCTAACCGCATTACCAATTCATTATGGAATCGTTCGATATTCATATACTCACTTTCGTAAATGCTTCTCTCGATCCAATCAGGTCTCGATGATGGTACAGTCCCATGATAATAACAGGTTGAATTACATTCGACCTTTTCTCGCCATGCCATAGCCCAAACAAGTTTGGTTCTGGTCATTTGGCTTAACGAAAAGGTTCAATATCCTTCGTTGTAACTTCCAACTGTGGACAAAGAGATTCCACTATCATTTCCGCATTACAGAGGCTATCAGAAGGTACTTTGCTCATCACGAACTCACGCAGGATGAAATTGATTGCCGCCTTGGGAAAACTGTTTCCAATTATTTCTTTTATTCTGCTGAAAATCCTCTGATACGTTGTTCTTCACTTCGTTTGCAAATAAGTATCTGCCCATTCTTCTCGCTCATAATGTAACCATCAAGGCCTTGAAGAACAACCTTCTTGGCATCCTCTGCGTGAACCACACAATTAGAACACTCAAACATTTTCACATTACCAACGACACCATTGTTATTCTTATCCTTTTGCAACTTGTCATGCAACGAAGCCCAATTGCCAAGGTCGCTCCAACCAAAGTCAGCGGGATGTGTATAAACCAGATTATCTGCACTTGCAGGCTCCATTACGGCAAAGTCAATGGAAATCTTTTCGCATTGCGGGAAGATACCAACCACATCACCAGTAGCTGCAATCTTTTCCATATCCGCAGCTATGTTGGGTTTATATTTGGTAATACAATCCGTTATAGTATCTATGTTCCAAACAAAGATACCTGCATTCCATAGATAATTGCCAGCCTTTAGGTATTTCTCTGCCGTCTCATGGTCAGGTTTCTCTTTGAAAGCTTTCACACCACAGATTTCACCTTCAACCGCATCCTTTGCCTCCACATAGCCGTAGCCTGTCTCTGGGCGTGATGGTTTAATGCCAATGGTTACAATAGCATTCTTCTTATCCGTAAATGCAAGTGCATTACCTATCACCCTGCGGAATTCCTCTGGGTTCATTACCACTGCATCAGCAGGTGTAACTACCACATTTGCTGTAGGATCTTCCTTCTTGATGCTCCAGCAAGCCCATGCTATGCAAGGTGCTGTGTTACGAGCAGCTGGCTCTGCAAGGATATGTTCTGTGGGTATGTATGGCAATTGTTGCTTTACAATGTCAACGTACTTTGCATTGGTGACAACCCAAAAGTTGTTCATAGGGCAAATGCCCTTAAAACGGTCAACTGTGAGTTGAATCAAAGTTCTACCGCAACCAAGTATATCAATGAATTGCTTTGGATACTCCGGAGTGCTCAGCGGCCAGAAACGACTACCTACTCCACCGGCCATTATTACTATGTGGTTATTTCTCATAATATTTATATCTGTTTCAGCAGTTCATCAATTTGCTGCTGTAGTTTCTTATTATCTTCAGTCAAAAACGCCACTTGCTTAGTCAATCTACTATGATGTAAGATGGATGAGGTAAGATGGAAGATTTTATTTTTCATCTTCTTTTCCTTCTACCCCATTAAAACGGATGTTGAACTTTAAAGGTTCTCCATCAACCGTAAAGTAATCATATAGTGGAGAAGGTATCGGAATGAAAATCTTGTTCTTTGTAATTATTCCTATGAAGCAATTCAATCCAATAAAGTGATTCTCGAGCCTCCTTTAGTGCCATAAAAGATTTGCTTTTGAAATCAGCTTTACTAATGCCATTACATGCCTCGGCATTCGTTTGCCATTTTTATGAGAAAGATGACCTTATTAAGACATAAGACTCGACTATGCCGCTTGGCTCGCCCAAGAATAGAATAACGATCAAAGATAAAAAGGACAAAAGGACAGAATTAAAAACTGTATGTTACGTCGAGGGTGTTGCCACTGCTGCCGACAGCTACGTTACGGCCTTTGCCAAACATCAAGTCGCTGAGCCACCATGTCAGTTCTGCAGAGCCAATGCCAATACCAGCACCTGCCACTACATCATACCAATGATGGCGTTCGCTGACCACGCGCTCTACGCCAATGGCCGTTGCCGCAGCGTAGCCTGCTATGGGGATCCAGATACAATCCTTCCGAAACTCCTTGTCTAACGAGCGGGCTGCTGCGAAAGCTATAGAAGTATGGCCAGAGGGGAACGATTTATTATCGGAATGGTCAGGTCGTTCCTCTTTGATTGCTTTCTTCAGTACCGTCTTTACACCAAACGCTACTATCACCGAAGCTCCTGTATTGACAATAAATCGAGGCCAGTTGTGACTCGAGGCTACAACTGATGAAGTAGGTCTTTTTCCAGGTTTATCCCAGCCTACGACTTGCCCCAGCTCATACTGCACACCGACATTAAAATCGAACCAGCCGTTACTATTTAGTTCTCCTCCAGTATCTCCTGTATAGAACTTCTTATCCAAAAATCCACTGGTTGTCACCTGATAGGAGAAATCTGCATATAATTTAAGTCGATCATTTATTTTGTATGTCTGTTGGACTAATTTTCACTGCGGTGAAAAAGCTAAAGCCATGCGGCTCCATCTTCCCACCAATATTTTACATTCTTTTCCGTTCTTATTAAAGGTGCAGGGACATGGCGGGACTCCTTTTCACACCCC
>Ga0247610_10001615_pt1 | contig 27629 bp, 27 predicted proteins | sample 174DNAGHGhighgp2_FD_193483 | JGI IMG/M metagenome (GOLD analysis project Ga0247610, IMG submission 193483) | Sheep rumen microbial communities from Palmerston North, Manawatu-Wanganui, New Zealand - 1742 DNA GHGhigh gp2 | ecosystem: Host-associated > Mammals > Digestive system > Stomach > Rumen...
GTCCATTAGCCGTATAGAGGGTCATCTGGGTATCATCGGAAAAAACGGCTTTTCCTGCCTGTTCTCCTTCCGGTAACCAATGCTGATGCGTATCCAAACGCGTAATACCGTTCTCGCCATACCGTGCTTGGATGGCTTTATAAGAGGAGATAAACTCTATCGGATAACCCAAAGCATCTCCTATGGCGCCTCCGATGAGCGATCCTCTTATTCTGTCTTGTAATATTGTTTCCATATTATTTTTAGATTTCTAATATATAAGACCTTTCTTTTGTGCCGAGACAATCGACATTGATGATGTTATGGTCTTTGGTGACTCCGGCTCCTGTTTGAGAATGACCGATTATTTGCTTAATGTCTGTTCCTGCCAACAAATTATGTTTCACCAATGTATCCGGTCGAACCCAAAGGGGAGAATGTGTTGGAGAAATACCATAAAAGTCATCCCATTCGGTTGCATTGGCATCAAATGTAAATGGTTGCTTGTCTTGCCGCCAAAGTTGGTTGATTTTCTCTGCCACTTCGGCAAGTGATTCCGATTGATATGCACCGAAATATTTCTCGTACCATTCTTTCGTGACACCGGCATGCGTGACCATTGCTTTGTCCACTATCGGATAGGCGATACCGTGAAAGAGCGATTCGTCTTGCGTAAACGCGCGCCAGTACTCATTGGCATACCGTGGTTCATAGCGGCTATAGTGCTCACTGGCTATCAGATAATGAAGATCATGGTTTCCATAAAGCAGCACGGTCTCCGGATGCTGACGCTTGAAATCCAGTATCTCCTGAAAATTAGCCATCCGCTCCACCTGCGTCACATATTCGTACGGGTCGAAATAGTCCCCGACGAAGATATTGATACTGTCTTCGCGAACGAGGTTCTTCCAACACGTCCGCCCGTGGATATCTCCGATGATATTGTATAAGTTATTCGCTTTCATAGTTGCATTTATTCGGCAGACTCATTCTTCAATAAACCATGGTGTACGCCAAGACCCATCCTTATTCAAATATGCTACTAACCATGTAGCCGGTTCCATTCCGTATCCGTCTTCATCCCCGTGGTCTCCCATTTGGATACAATAACGGATATCAATGTAATCGCTGCCCCCTTTCCACACTTGAAAGCAAACCGATTCCTTGTTGTCGCAAATTTCAGACAAACTGCCTGTTTGCCGAAGCTTCTCCCATTCGGGACAATAATTCCGCTTTAATGATATCCGGTCCACTAAACATTTATCAAACGGTTCACGTTCGGAGTTTACGATAATCCGAGCCGCGAGAGGAAGCGGACACGATGCCGGAATGGTAAAACTCACAGCATCTTCAATCTTCTCACTTTGTCTCCAACCTTTCATGCAGTGTAAATCCGGATAACGGACACTAAGTTCCTCACGGTTATATTTTCCTTTCCTAAAAAGGATAATATCTTTGGCGGCTTGCTACCAGTGGGCTTCAATACTATTATTTTCAAGCCAATCTTTTATTTTGTCAAATAGTTTCATAGTTATTGTTTTTAATGTTGAATATTTATGACTATAGAGTCATGGATGAGTAAAAATCTATCAGCGAAATGAAGAATTTTTGAAAATTAGTTTTGTTGCGTTTGTAGGGCTATGATTGCTTTTCGCTCTTTGAATGTTTGTTGTGACATAGGTTCGCCCCCGTTGCGTTCGGTAAATGCTGCGTATAGTGCATTCATGATACGATTGATTTTGTCGGTATCATGGTCTATCTCATCCCAGCAACCGCGCATTAGAGGCGGTTTGATGCCTTTGTCCGCGGCATAGAACATCCAATAGACACACAGCGCTATATCCGTCCGATGTAATCCCTTTGATGAAGCAATATAGAAATCTCCGGCATCAATCTGCTGACAGAACTCGGGGAAGTGCTCTGCCATTTGTTCTATCACCGCCGCATTCGTGTGTATCGGATAGTGATAATAATTCATTCCATATAGTTCACACAATCCTTTCAACCGCGCCGTTGTACCTTTGTCGCGCAGGTCTATAACGAGTTTGATACCGGCTTCCTGCATCGTCTTCCATTCATGAGCCGGACGACGAGATGGCATCGTAAGTCCTCTTACGCCCCCATAAATCGGTTTCCAATTCGGAATATCCCTTTGCCATAGTAACCCGTAATCCATAATATTTCGTTCTGAAAATCGGTGCAAAATTACGAAATATTTTGCATATATGCAAGAAATCTGCAAAAAAACGTCCCACAGAGGTATGATTCTTTCGAATTCGAGTACAAAGATACGATACGGGGGATAATGGATGTCCGTTTTGATGTGGTTTCAAGCAGTATGTCTGTTTTTTGTCGGTTTAACAATGGTTAAAAATTAGACTCCCCCACATATTGACCTTTTTTATTTAAGAGGATACGATCGCCTCCTGGTGAGACTTCCACTTCGAAGATGTCTTCGTCTACCATGCGAACCATGTAGTACTTGGCAGGGATGATGACATTTCCGTGCCGGTCAATGACACCGCTACAGAAACCTATGTCGTAACGCCAGTATTGAGGGGTGACGGGTTTCATATTACCATTATCATCATACTCTTCAACAGAGCGGTATTCGTGGATATAGTTGAGCAGGAATAAACCGTCATGCGCAAAAGGGGCAATAGTGTTGAGGTTTCTGTCCACCACTTTGGCATAACCGTCCTTTGCGATGAAAAAGCCCTGATTGTCCGAGGAAAGGCGTATGATGTCATACTCTAGCGGTAAGATTGTTTGACCAGAAGCCGTGAGCAGCGCATAGTGGGTGCCATCCGAGACGATACGATAGCCAAAACGCGGTTTGTTGATCTCTGTGTAGATAGGTTCAACGACCCATTCTCCGTGAGTATTGATCATTCCCCACTTGTGGTCCCAGGTTATCATAACGCAAAGTCCATTGTGGAACTGGAAGGCATAGTCGGCATGGGCATCATCAAAATGGAATGGGAAGGAGACATCAAACGCGCGCTCGCCTTGCTCATTGATGAAGGATATATCGCCGTTTTTGATGACAGCAGCCAATCCTTCGCTGAAGTTCCATGCGCGATCATACTGTGCCGGAATAACGATACGACCGGTTTTGATGTTGATATAACCTCGGTGCAAACGATCCTCGGCACGGAAAACGACAAGACTATCATCAGTATATTCATTGAGGAAGATATGGTTTAGTAAAGGCGTTGTGAACTCGCCGGTACGTTTGTCTCTGAGTTGGCAGAAATAATAACCGGCTTTGTCACCATGCACCATGGTGATGTGTTCGGACACACTTTTTTCCAAGCCGTAGTAATCCCAACGGGTCTTATAGTGAAGATACTCAAATCCGGCGATAATACCAGCTATAGTTACGGTTAACGCGATGCAGGCAAAAGACGCGATGAGCACACGTTTCCAAGTTAGCTTGGCTTTGAAGTTTTGATAGATTTTTGACTTCATAGTTGTAGTGATTTTAAAGGGTTATGCGACTATTGAATATTCTGCTCCAAACCAGAAGTCGAGGATGGTTGCTACTTTGGTTTCGATGGTGGGGGTGATTTTGTCTTTGACTTTGGAATAAACAAAGAGCACGGCAGCGGCTTCGTCCATGACACCGAGGAAGCGATAAATGACGCGCGGAAGGATGGAGAACGGCATGACTACGTATGCGATGCAGCCGTAGATGAGGGCTTTATCCAGAAGCGAAGTCTCGCTGTCGGTGACTACGAAGTAGAACAAGAGGAGTGGTTTGGTAGCAGCACGTCCGGCTTTTAGGGCATAAGGTTGTATGCGTTGCCGGAGGTTCGCGAATTTTTGTGACCAATCGACAGTTTTCAGTTTGTCCACCAATGCCCCAATGGGCTTCTGAAGGTAGTATCCAATAAGGATTAAAAGACAGATAGTTAACATAAGCTTTATAGTTTTGAAATTTAACTTCAATCCTATAGAGCGAGAAAAAGATGGAAATCTATCAGAGGGAGATGAAATTTTTTAATTATTTTGTTGTGCTTGGTGGGCAATAAGGTTTTTGCGCTCTTTAAATGTTTGTTGCGACATGGGTTCGATGCCGTTGAGTTCAGTGAATGCAGCATAAAGGGCATTGAGAACACGGTTGAGTTTGTCAATGGTGTGGCCATCCTCTTGACGATAGCCACGGATAGCGGGTGGTTGGATGCCTTGGTCGGCAGCATGGAAAAGCCAATAGACATTCAACGCGATATCCGTACGATGCAAGCCCATAGCACAAGCTATGTAGAAATTACCGGCATCTATGAGTTGGCAGAATTGCGGGAAGAGTTCTACCATCTGCACGATAGCCTCAGCAGTAGTATCGACCGGATAATGGAAGTAATGCATGCCGTATTGCTCGCACAAAGCCGGAAGACGTCCCGTTTTATCTTTCTCGCGCAGATCAATAATCGTCTTTACTCCGGCCTCCCGGAGCGCACGCCATGCGTAAGCCTGATGCCGTGATGACATCGTCCGTCCCCGTGTTCCACCATAAACCGGTGCAAGGTCCGGGATACTCGTTTGTTGCAAGCGTGCGAAGTTCATAGATTTATTTAATCATACATTTCGGGAACGTGCTCTTCTGCATTGACAATGCCCCAATGGTAATCTGCGGTAAGGTTGTCGTATGACGTGCCTACTGACGAGGTCAAGCACTTGGTAATCTGCTGCCGGATGCTTATCCATGCACGAACGGTCTCATCTAATTCTTGCACAACAACCAAGGCTTCATCGTCTGCACATTTATTTCGCATGGTTTGCAGATACTGCTCCCAATCCGCAGTTCTAATTATGGGATGTTGTAGCGAATATTCTTCTCCAGCAGACAAAATGCCTTTTTCGAGATCCAACATCTGTCCGCGTTTCTCGGCATAAGCAGCATACATTCCTTCCAACTCCATCAGCAAGGCACTATAGTGATCTCCGGCTCGTACTATATTCACGTATGCGTTATGGCGTGCTTTATTCAGTTTGTTCCATGCTGCATATTCATCATTCAAAAGCGGTTGCAAATCTTTGGGCATGTGTTCTATGAAGGCTTTGTAGGCAGCGAGCGTTTTATAGTATTCCACACTTGACATGACATAGGTACATTGGTTGATTTCGTACTGCGTTCCGCAGCAAAGATAACCTGAGGCTGACAATAGGCTGTCAAGTGCTTGTTCTTGCGTAATACCGAGAGGTGTCGCATATTCATCAAGGATGATTTGAGTGGCCTCAACCCAACGCAGTTCGTCCATCGGATCACCTAATGCCACGTATTGCATACGCATAAAACGGTTCATAAGGCGAATCTTCACCCATTCTGCATCGCTTATGTAATCCCAATAGCGTTCACTTGGATCCAGGGTGTGGATTGGTTGCAAAGCCAGTAACTCGATAGCGGAGATAGGTGTTGTAAGCACATGATTTTCTATGTATGTAACTTGTTCCGCTTTGGTCAACCCTTCCGGAATCTCCAATTCTGCATACAACGAATCCAAGCGAGCACTAATCTGTGGACTTAATTGCATATCATGTGCATCCTCAGATGCCGTCTCTTCTTGAGGTGTTTTAGCACAAGAAGTCATTAAGCCGAGAGACAAAACGCAGACTATCAGCGAGACAGATAGTCGTTGAGCAAAATATGTGTTGGATACGTTCATTGTTTTAATATTTATTAATGTCCCTTGATGAGAAACTAGTGATATGTGTCATTCGTCCGAATATAGGGATAGTATTTGCCCATCTCGGGTAATGCCTACAACTCCGAAAAATTTACATTCAACACAAACCAAGTCTTTCCATTCTTTTGCAGCCACCCTTGTTCCGCGCTGATCAACCATCTCAATAGTTCCATCCTTCTTCAGACCGATTGCTATATCAGCGCCAACAGATATTTGAATAATTTCTCTCCACGTGTCCACATTTTTAAAGGTGTCTGACGATACCGTCCCGTTTCGATGTAGCACCATGGATGAATTTTGTCCATAATAATGGCTATAGCAATCTATCTGAACAATATCATCATATTGATCATAAAAATGGGTATCCGTATATCCATCCGAACTATGATATAATACACGTCCACCCCTAGTTAGTCCCATTACATTATAAAAGCCTACAGCTACTTGTTGAATGTTGTGCCATTCTTTAACTATTTTAGCAAATGATGCTGGTCCTTCCCATCCGGATGGTTCGTCTATACATTCTACGGTACCATCGTTTAATAGGGCAATGGTGTGTCCTTCGCATGAGACAATATCTTTGACTTCTCGTAACCGTTCTATATCTCTGCTTCTTTCAAATTCGTGAGCAGAGCCACCGGTAATAATCCACCCGGATTCGGTTAGTCCCATATATCCTGAAAATGCAGCAGCAACTTTAATGATTCTTTCACTAGTCAGTAATTGCCGGAATGAATCATTATGCCCAAGCAGAGTCAGGTGATTGTCGTCATTTAGGACAATAGCAAAATCTCTGGCGATTGCGATTTGCCCTTTTGGAATGGAATAATCTGGTAGCCAATTATACTCAGAAAGAATACGTTCAATAAAATTATATAATCCCGTATTGGCTCGATTGCATATGTCTTCTTTCGCTTTCTTTTCCGCAAGATAATTCTCTTCGTCAAAATCTATACATTTGTATCGGATACCATGACTTTTGGCAAAATCATACGCATAACTTTGATACTCCACCAACATGCTTGCGTGCCCCCATTCGCTTTCAAAAGCCTTATCATCTATATGAGTTATCGAGGATGGGAATTGCAGATACGAATCCCAAGCTCCCATATCACTAAAGGCATATGCTTCTATTCTTTTTAAAGAGGTCGGAAGTGTTAATTCACAGAAACAACCCATAAAAGCACCCTCGCCTATGCATTCTATGCCGTAGGGCACAGAATAGGCATCACTATAATCCATCGGGAAGCGGAGGAGTGTGGAACAATCATCGCTTATCTCAACTCCAATCTGATAATATTTGATTAACTCATCGATAAATAGTTTTGGAAGACAGATGTTCTCAACCTCAATTGCTTTGCGGAACATGAGTGCGACAAAGGAAACATCCATCCCTGCGGCTCCGCAACCGATTGCGAGAACCAAAAACTTCTTGGTTGGGTTGTTGATAGCAAAATCAATGAATCTATCAACCGCATCAACCATCAATGCTCTGCGGTGTTTATGTACCGGAATGGCATAAGATTGCCCCAAAAGCCCTTCCCCCCTTCCCTCAAAGGCTCCAAACTTTTGAACAGCCGTCCGCGCAGCTCTTGACGTATGTTCTCCGCTGGGATTGGTTCCAAACACGAATACCTCATCCGAACATAATGAGTCGATCGTATCGGGTGTATATCTTTGCTCGCGAATTGCCGACAATTTCTGTATGCAATCTTCGTTATTCATTGAATTACGATTGAAATTATACTCCTAATAGTTTGTTATACATCCACATGGATTCACCTGCGGCTGTGTCAATAAACAATTGGAGCATTTGAGTCAGTTCTTCGAAATTATCTGCTTCTGCCATCATTTTTTCAGCGTCCATTACCGCCATGGCGTGAATTTTGTTTTCTTCATTAACGCCAAACTTATCCACATGAGTTTGTTTGTTGATCTCAGCAAACATTGCGTCCATGCTCTGTTTGAGATCGTTACTTACTGCACCGAAAGGATAAACCGTGAGAAACAAAATCTCTGCACCCATCTTGATGATGCCTATTAATTCATCTTCCGGCTTCTCGGGATTAGGAATATGCACTTGGAAGAACTGCTGATCTGATATCCATTGAGGACTTAAGTTCAGATTTCTTGCTATATCCTGAATGGCTTTTATGGATCGCTGGTTGAGTGAGTATTTGGCTCGATCATTACCCTTTTGAGCTGCCATGCACATCCAGTGAAAGTACTTTTCATTGTCCGGTTCCAATCCCTCAGCGCCATCATGATAGATTGCTCCAAGATTATACATGGCTTTTTCATCGCCATTATTGGCTGCTGCTTCGTACCATCGGATGGCTTCGTGTATATTCTTCTCTGTGCCCAGACCACGCTGACACATGATCGCCAAATTGAATAGGCTGTCCACATGATGCGCGTCGTTTTCGGCAATGAGTTTGAATTGTTCGAACGCCTGCTCATAGTTTTCATCTTGCAGTAACTGCTGAGCAAGCATAAACAAAGTCGAAGACATAGCATTCATAGCCTCACACGCTTGTTGGCGATTAGCATCCGATACGTTCTGTTTTGGCTCTCGTTTGCCAAAGAGTTTCTGGAGGAATGACATAATATTTAGGATTTGATGTTAGTTGTTATATATTTTTAATGGCGTTAATATTCGTAAACTCGCACCATTGAGATGTTGAATTGTACAAACTGATACTCTCTGCTGGGACATATAAAGGTGTGGATTTGTCCACCCAACGGAATACATCATCGCCTAATGCGGGCGGAGTTATAGCCTTACAAGTAATGGAAACTAATCTGTCACATCCACTAAAAGCCTCATCCCTAATAAGCTCAACAGAGGCAGGTATTACGATGGAAGTTAACTTTCCATGATGCATAAATGCACCAGCGGTAATCGTTTTTATGTCATCAGGAATCGAATAGTCTCCTTTATACGAGTGTGGCATATTAGCAAAGATGTGGGCGTTATACGCAGGGATTAGACTATCATCAAATGCTCGATTTCCTATTTCTGTTACGCTGTCAGGAATATGTAGGTTCTCAAGTTCGCAGTACGAAAATGCCGACTTTCCTATACTGGTTACTGAATCGGGAATTACAATAGACGTCAACTTATCGCATCCGAAAAATGCCATCTCTTCAATGCAGGTAATGGTGTTAGGGAGTTCCACTATGCTTAACTCAGTGCAATCCTCAAATGCCATGCCCCCAATGGAGGTCACTATAAATTCTTTATCATTGTATATGACTGATGCCGGAATGCGGGCAATTGTCAAACCGGCATAGTTTGTTTTGTCATCGGATGCCGATGGATCACGAACAACCTGAGCAGTTCCTTCCAAAGTATCCCGGGCTATATACAGATCATAGTACAATTCACCGATCTTAACATGTCCGGTGTACGGAGGGAACATTATGTCATAGAACTCATCTTCCATAAGGACTTCTAATTCCCAGCTGCCCAACGGAGATACATAGCAGCTTTTTCGTCAGCCTCTTTGGCGTATCGGAGTTGGGTTTGGTATTTATCCCACGCTTCCTTAGCATATCGTTGCTGCGCCTTGGCATTGTCCATGGCGTTACGAGCATAGCGTGTCTGTGTATTGGCACTACTTGTATCGCCTTTCTTGGTATAGTAAGCGGCTTCACGTTGATAGCCTTCGGCCTTTTTGATATAATATTCAGCTTCGCGCTCGTTACCTTTAGCCTTCTTTTCGTAGTACTCTGCCTCACGACGACAATCTTCCGCTTTCTTCTGATAGTACTCGGCTTCTGCGAGATAATCCATAGCGAAGATGCTCAACGCACAAAAGAGGAATAATACTGATATAAGGTGTTTCATCATATTCATAATTATGCCATAACATCCATCATCTTATGCCCTAATAATCAGCAACCGATGTCGCCTAATTCCAATAAAAGGGGAAGATAAGAAAATATCATTTCCCCCTTTTATTGGAATACTCGTTTAGCTTTCAGCTATTTTGCCGTTTATACATTTTTCTGCGAGAAAGCATCTCCTTTAATAGCGCACTATTTCTGATAGGATCAATCAACAGCATGTTATAGGATAAAATAATAGCCGGTTCTTTCATTCCTAATGTGTCACGCAAAATATGAGAATCAATGTCGTTGATTGCAGCAAACTCAGGAACTTTTTCTTCTTCCATCCAATCTAACAGCATCTGTTTTGCTTCCTCCTGCATACCAAGAAGATGCGAAATGGTCGAATCTAAACCATTAGCTTCTACATACCCTTCTTTCAAAAGGCAAGCTTTTAATTTTTGTTCATTTATTGTGATCATAATTTTCAATTTTTAAGCATTAAACATATCATGTGTTACATTACGAACTACTGTTTCTCCGGAATAACGGGCATCTATTTCCAAAGGATTATATGTATATCCCCAAGGATCATAGCAATACGGTTGGTCGTAATTGTATATTTGTTCAGCAACTGCCCATTCCTTTCTTACATCGTCAGGTACATTATGATAGCCATGAATGGCTTCTGACTGATATTGATGTCTTAATTCATGCGTAATAGTATTCATGATTTCCAAGGGACTGGTCCACGCCGCTATTAATTCATTAGATAAATGAATACTCCCATCACCATTATTGTACCCCATCACGCCGGGATCCAAATCCTCGAAATATACACCATTATAGTTTTCTAATTCAAAGGCTTTTGCGACTTCATTAGCATATGCACCTGCAATTTCTTTTCTTTGATCATTTGATAAGTTGGACCAGTTGTCTATAACTCCCGGGTTAAAGATTTCTTTTGCCGCGTCCGAGCATTTATCCAGTCCGAAATCGCGCTGCTCTACAAAATTATCGCCCAATTTCTCAAGAATCTTACCATCGTTTTCACTACCGATAATGAAGTCTTTGATATTATCATACATCCCGCCAAAGAAATCCCTACATTTATCACCTAATACCGAAATGGAATCAGAGAATGATTCTTTGCACCCCTCAATAACTTCTTTGGTGGCGGGCATTTCGGACAGTGTATGCAATCCATAAGCGGCAATAGCAGGATTCAGTTTGCCGGTGAATGATACATCTTTCGACAAGGGATTAACGTCGTTACTACCATTAGGCTGTTCTAAATTTGCTAACGAAGCATTTCTTTCGGTTTCTTCCAACCGTGGAGTTTCATTGACCTGATCTGACAAAGAAGATAGCGGTCTTGTTTGTTCAGGATTAAATTGTTCTACATTCATAATAGTATTTGTTTTTTAATTGTATTATACCAAGCATCGTATATCTTCCTGCTCGTTTCATCTCGTTCTGCATATTGTCTCATGAGGCACTGACGAACAACAAGATTGAGATTTTCTTGTATAGATGCATTTTCGCAAACGAATCTATCAAGTGACTTATCTAATTCTTCAAAATTATTTGATTTTTTTACCAAATTCTCAACTTTAGATTGAGCATTAAGTAATCCAGTCACTATGGATGATAGTTCAACGAAATTAGCATCTTCCCATATTTCAAAATTATTATCCGATATCTCTTTTGCAATTTGGGCGATTTTAATTTTCGTAGATGACGGTACTTTTAATGAACTTAAATTCCTTATTATAAAAGGTATATCCAACTCGATGACATCGTTAGGGCATCTTCCTTTCAATAATAATTTGAGTATCTCTGCAAAAACAGCTTTTGAATTGTCAAAACGCTGAATCTCATTAGTTATTTGATAGGGAATACGCTCACCAGTAAACATATCTATTTTGCAGAGTACCGGTTCTACCCAATCGTTTTGATATACGACAGCAACACCTGTAGGCAATTTGGCTATTTCGTCGATTTGGTTATCTTTCATGCTGGCTGCTTTTCCGGCAATCTTTCGGTCATCACCATCCGGCAGTCGCATGATAATCTTGGTATTGGTGTTCTTGATTGCCGCTGGAGATACAGATGTGGGAGATTGATCCACAATTATAAATCCTTCGCCGTATGTTCGCATCTCAGCAATAGCCGTTGTTAGCATCTCTACCGATTTTCCGGTTACATTACTGCCTTCCATGGATTGCTCTGTTGATGTCCTCTTTAGAATGTTGTGAGCCTCTTCTAAAATTGTAACATGCGATAGATCTTCATTCGCGCCATTTGCAGTAGCCATCCTATACTCGCTCAGTCTCATTATCAATATTCCCATGATAAGAGATTTGGTCTCTTGCGAACCGACACGGCTTAAATCTACAATCGCGTTCTCATCAAAAAGAACCTTATCATCTAAATCCGTGGAAGCGAATATTTCTCCATTGATACCATTTGTTAGTGATTCCACCCGGGTAACCAACGAACCGATATAATTACTCTTTACCTCTTCGGAATATGCTGACTCATTGATTGTATTCTCCAACTCTTGCAGCAGGTCTGAGAATGTCGGGAATAAGCCAGAATCGTATTTATTTATCGATTTAACCATATCCCATCCGCATTTCTCATAACATTTCAGCACAGCTTTCTTAAGTACAGCAGGCATAGCAGCATACATAGGCCAACAAACATTAAAGATCTCTACCAGTCTGTCAATGTGCTCCAATACATGGATACCTTTCTTTCCTGTGGAGAAGCGGAATGGATTTATACGAAGAAGACGACTTAACGTCGGATTCGTTCCATATACAGCCACATCGCCAAATACATCTTTGTATTCCCCTTTTGCAGGTTCAATTACCAAGAATTTTGCCCCTAAAGAACGAGTTTCAGCAATCAACTTATAGACTGTCTCACTCTTTCCGCATCCGGTAGATCCGGTAACGAACACGTGCTGCGTGAGACTTTTTTTGTGCAGACGTACTCTGTTCTCTTTAAATTCCAGCCCGTAATCGAAGATACAACCCATACCGATCTCACCGATTCCTCTATTTTGTGAGTAACTTACTACATCTTTGGCCAGTGATGCATGTTCTACAACAGGCAGACCCGGAACAGATTTTCGAGGGAGTCCCAACATTATCGCTAACTCGGAACTATTAATAAGAGATGTGCCGGTCACATGCATATCGTTTTCCGAAGCATTCTTGTATAAGAATACAGGATGTGTAAAACGAGAGATCGCCTTAGGAAGACCGGTGGATATAGCTGCATTTTTACCGTCTAAATACCAAGAGTTAATAGCTGATGCCTCAACTCCGGAACTCTCTCCTTCCATAATTGAACGAAATATCGTCGCTCCGATTTCGGCCGACGCCTTATCATTTTCGTATGAGAGGAAATAGGCACCGGTTTGCCATAGACCACTTCCTTCTGCTTGGTTGATACGCTCTAATTGTTGGTCTATACGTTTCAATAATTCATCTATATGCTTGTCCTTGATGGTGAGGGTAAGGGTCTTTGACTCGCCGAGTGTAGCAGTCTGCCCATTGGTCATGCTGAAATTATCGGCATGTGAAGAACTATGCGATTTACTTGTTGAAAATCCCTCATTTGTTCCAATAGAATAGGTATCACTTTTTGTCGTGGTGTTGCTGTCTGTTTTAGTACCCTCGCCTAATATTTTTCCGAGTCCTGCTGCAGCACCAACTCCCATCATAGCAAGACCTACCGGTGCACCTACTCCGCTTGCTGTCAAAACAGATCCAGCCAGCATAAGCGGTTCTGCCAATCCTCCTGCTTTGCCCCAAAAGTTCTTCCGAGAACTGCCGGTTGTATTACTCTCTCCATCCGTATGTGCTTTAGAGTATTGCAAAGAATGAGTAGTTCCGGACATTTCACTTACCGATGTTGAATCTGTATAACCTTTCGTGCTACTTAGGCTGTTAGCCAAAGATTCACTACTGGAGAAGGCTAACTGACGAGAAGATTGAGACGATAATTGAGTATATAATGTTTCATATCCTGTTCGCAAATACTGAATATCTCCGGATGTTAGATTTTTTGCAAGTATTATCGCTGTGTACTCTTTCCCGCGCATAGCCAGAGCAAGTTTCTCTATGCCCTGAATGTATCCCGAGTTGGTGCGGTCTTGATTCTTTGATTTTGCAGACGGAACACCTACACATGAGCTGATATTTCTCGCCTCTCTGATTCGTGCTATTATTTTTTCTTGTTTAGGGATTTTAGCCCCTTTTTCGATACAAGAAAGGTCTTCTATCTGAATACCGGGGAACTGACCTTCCAAGGCACTCTTGAATGTTTCCGCTACATAACTCTCTTCTCTGTTTTCGTCATCACATCGTACTCCAAGATAGAAATCTGTACCGTCTTTATGTCCATCTACTATAAGAAAAATAGAACTATTAGTAAAAGTCATTGCGCTTATCGCACTGACAAACTTGTCTGTTGCATATTCGTCTTTTTCATAGACTATCTTGTTAATCTTAAAAAGGATAATTCGGTCGGACAGGATGTCGGTATTATCTACAAAATCCATCTTTGACAGACTCGAAAGATAAGACTTTAGCACAACATCATTAACCAACGACAATGCATTCTCAACTTTTTCTTCTAATACTTTCACTGACTTGCGATTGCGAATCTGCGCTTTGCTTAATTTGTTGAGGCACATATTCCTGTTGATGACTCTCAACAATAGCGCCTTTTGACTCTTCGTCAGCACGCACCAGAGCCGTCATCGTATCGTTCTCTTTCTTTTTATATTCGTTTCCAGTAGAACTTGTTAAAATCTCTACATTACCTTTGTTAGAATACAAACTGCTTGCCATAACCTTATTCTTTTATAAGTTTATACACTAAATATCCACCTGCCGCAATACAAACTAATCCGAATCCGGCCATTGTCCATTTAGACAGACATAAGCCGGTTATGGCAATTGTTGCTCCGCCTCCGATTAATGAACCGTATGCAACTTTTTGATAGGTATCCTTGTCTTTTTCAGAAATAACGAAACGAGGTTTTTGTTTCTCCTCATTATCCAAGTTACTTGCTTTGTCTTTCAATACGAATTTTGCGACCTCCTTATAGTGATGCAATGTATCTTTACGGAAATGAGTATCTACTTCATTCTTTAATTCGTTAAGATACTCTTGATCCCATTGGTTGGAATTCTTTCGGAGTACAAACGAGCTTGCTTCATTCTCGTATAAATCGGGACATTGATCCTCTGCGAGTTTGAGCATCTCATCAAAGGAATTACCACGGGGATCCAGCAGCAACTCATTTGATAAAAACAACCTAACCGATATTAAATCGTGGGACTTAACCGCCTCTATAAATTGATTTTTCATAACATTAGAAATTGATTAAATTGTTTATCTGACTTTGAATACCCTCTAACCATTCAAGTTTTTCTGTTTTTTTGCGTATCTCTTCGGCTGTTTGTTCATTAGCGTTCTGAGATTTCGTCAATTCATCCAATTTGGTTTCTACTAACTTGTCGATTTCGACTAATTGAGCATGTAAGGCTTTCTTCATCTTCTTGGTTTCCGTTGCTACATATTCAACAACTTTATCAGGAAGAGTTGCTAATACTTTCTGACGCGGCATGAAATAGTTGATCACCACATCCGCCATATTGACATAGGTCACCATTTTTGATTCCCACTTTTTCTCAGGGACATCGACTTCCTTATCATCGTCTCCCGTAGCCGCACCGCCAAGTAATCCTATACCTGCACCGGCGGCAAGAGCAGTAAAGACGCCACAACCACCTAACATATCTGCCGCAAAAGCCAATCCTCCTATTAAAGCACCGCCGACACCACCAACTAAAGCACTTTTACCACGATTTCCTTCCACCTTCTGCTTTTTATATACTGTTACAAACTTACCTTCGTCAATAGGTGCTTTTTTATATCTATCAATAAGTGTATCTGCATTTATGAGTTTGCTTAAGTCAGACGATATCAAGTCTGTGGGATTGATATGGAAATCTTTTGAATTGGTATGAACATTAAGCTGCTCTAAATACTTCTTATATTCATCTAATAATTGATGAATGGATTCTTCATACGATTTCTTTAATATTTGTTCTACTTTTACCTGCAATTGGGCTGTGTTGGAATTAAAACTTTCATTAATCTTTTTGCATGCTCTCTTTGCCTCATTTAATTCTACAGAAGCCCCTTTATTTGACGATATTATGGTGTTGATATTGGATTGTACCTCTTTCACACATCCCTGAATTGCTTCCTTCACCCCTTTGGTAAAATCTAATGATTCTATCACCTTTGTACGAGATTTTGCTTCTTTTGCGGCCGAAAGATTTGTCTTAATCTGATCTATCTGTTTTTCGATTTTTTCTTTTTTGGCATTATCTTCTCTTATAGCCTTTTGAATATTTTCCATCGTGGCCAAATCATTCAACTTATTATTGAATGAATCAACCAAGTCCATAATTTTAGATGGACGAGCATATTTATTGATATAGAGAGCTATCGCTTGTTCGATAGATACGACTCCGGTATGTATTTCTACCGTTTGATCTGGATTATTCTTATCTAATAAGGTCTGCAACCTGTTTTTAACCACTAACGGCAGTCTATTAAACGCATAGTAATTATCAAAATGATAGCATGTAGATTCGTTCGATCTCGTTCTAAATGTATTTAATGCCTGTATGTCAACCTCATTTGTTCTTAATTCTAAAGCAGCCAATGATGAAATAGGAAATAGACAAGGATTAAATATTCCTCGACTTTCCAGATTTTCAAGTTCGTGTTTCAGAATACCTTCTATTCTATTGGCCTCTTTTAGTTTAAAAACATCCATCTTATTGACAGCGAATAAATATCTATCTCTAGATTGTTTACCGCCCTCTTTCATACATTTGCACACATAATCAAGGAGATTCTCATTGTCATTAATGCCAAGTGCTTCACCGTTCAACACATATAAAACTAACGATTTGTCCGAATTTTCTAACATTTCGTAAGTCAACTTTTGGTGATTGATATTTCGAGCATTGTTCGGTCCCGGAGTATCTACCAATACCAATTGCATTCCTACTGTGGGCACAAACGGAATACGTCCCCTAATTTCCATCACTGAGACATTCGGATCGTCATTTAGTGTATCTATTTGTTCCGGAGTTGCATTTCCAAGATCAAATTCTGCGAGATGATTTCCTTCTGAATCATATGCTTTCAGCGAGTATTCTGGTTGGTCGGTATCGATAATTTTGACAACCGTAGCTGTAGTCGCCTCGTTTCTTGCTGGCATGAGTTGTTTTCCGAGCAACGCATTGATAAGAGTGGATTTACCAGAACTCATTGTCGCTATTACATTCACTTCGAATTCTTGATTCTTGGCTTTGGTGAATGCCGCCATGATAGCCGGATCTCTCAACTCTTCAGCCGGACTATTGATATCTTGAATCGTTTTAAAGATTTGATCTACCTTTGCTTCTACTTCAGCAATTTCTAATGTCGGTTGATGAGTAAAATCACAATCTATAGACTCTTTCCTCAAGGCAAATGCTAATTTTAGATCTTCAAAATCGGTTGAAGTACCGGTAAATTCAATTTGAAAATTCTTATCCTTGCATTCTGTCACCAGTAAATCTGGCAGTTTATCTGCCCATTCTTGCAAACGTTGCTTCTCAAACTGCAAAGAACTATTACTTCTTTGCTCTTTTCCATCAATCAATATTTGAGTGGTAATCAAATAAGGATTGTACTTAATCGAAATTTTTTTCATTGTATTGTAGATTTTATAATATTTTCTAATAAAGTTATGCCTGTACGGTCTAATAAATTTTTATTGCTTGACTTTCCCGTGCAATAAGAAGGTAAATCATAATATTCTTGTGAGAATTTCTTTTTATATTGTTCGTATAAACAATAGTCATCCGAATTTAAATGGTTAGCGTCGGTTTTAAAGAAAAGTGCGGCTTCGGATGAAATAGGCACAATAGTGCTTTTTAATTTAAGTTTATTAAGATAGTTCTCATATCTTTGGAGCATCTTTCCAATGGAATCGTGCCCCTGCTTGAAAGTATCAACTTTGTTTAAAACAAATATGATTGGCTTTTTCGTATGTGAAACAACGTATCGCAGCAATTCAATTTCGTCATCTGTCTCAAAATAGTTGGAGTTAGATACAAATAATACAGCTTCGTATTCATTTTTTTTAATTGCATCGTATGTTATAGTTTTATGTTGCTTTGCTCTGGCATAATTTACTCCGGGGGTATCTATAAAACATATTCTCAAATCAGATAATTGCGAATGGAAATGTAATGCGACCTCACTAAACTCTCCGATATTTTGGTGGCTGATAATAGGGTGATATTGGATACTTCCGTCTTTTTGTTTCATCACGTTCCCCTCTTCTTCATGCCAATTATAAATATAGTATAAGTCATTTGTACATGCTGTTACTGCAACTTTGTTAATCGGATGACCTGTGAGTGCATTTATAAGTGTCGATTTTCCTGCGCTCATGGTTGCTACTACCAGAATTCTTTTTAATGGTTGTTGATTGAAAGATATATTTCTTCTTCGATGCTCTAATAACTGTAATGGAATTTTCTTTGGCTCAGAAGTATCCCAATTCAAATAGATTGTATCAAGAATCCGTTTGGTAATGAGGCCTTTACATGTGTTGCGTAAAAAACTATACGTGTATTCTAAAAAATTGGTATCTAATATTGTTGCTAAATATAGACAATCAAAAAAGAATATTCTTCGCATAAAGAAGAAATGTAATCCATCCCGCTTTAACGAAATAACCGATTTAATATTCGAAGTATCTTCTGTTTGCGCATAGAAGGAGTTTGGAGTATTCGGGACTATCGAATGTGCCCACACTTCAACAAGAAGTTTTGCTCTACGATCTTTCTTCGATAAAAAATATCCAAACTCACCCAAAGCCATCACATACTGTATCCTAAACTTTGCTTTCAATTCGCAAATAGGATGATTAGCAATGCGAAAACTATGAGTCAGTAATGAATCCATTATACTATATGTTGATCTGATTTCTCAATGCTTTGTTTGAGATCTTGCAGCGATGGTTCTGCATCCAATAACGAACTATCTGGATTTTCATATCCCATATTTTCTCCTTCTTGCCACAATTCGGGATATGCTTTCAAATCAGAAACGATATCCAATACCTCCTGCATTTCTTGGCTATCCATACATCCCTCTATCATATTTTTTTCTAAGGGAATAGCATTGCCATCAATGTACGCAGCAATCATCTCGTCAGTGAAAAGATTATCTAAATCAGTCATAATAGTCCTCCTTTCTTACCATAATGGTTTTTAGTTGCAGCCGCGCACGCCGACGGATATTATACAAGTTATCAATCGTAATATTCATTTCCTGTGCCAGTTCTTCAGGGTTACGTTCTTTAAGTTCTAATTCTACAATAACATGCTGATATCGCTCATTGGGCATTTGGGCAATAGCCTTGCGAACATCCATCCGGCGGTCTTGACTAATGCCGGTTTCCTGCCAGAAGGTGTTTTGATCGTATAGAGTCTCTATTGGATCTGAATCTATCATCAAGGCGCGTTTTTTCTGGAAGAAGCGAATTGCTACCACGCTGATCCATGTGATTAGTTTACTGCGATAGTCGAACTGGCGAACCTTATACCAATCGTCATGACGAAGATAGAGATACAACTCGTTGACCAATTCGTTGATTTCCTGATTGCCGTCGAAGACACTACGGATGATGTAAACAAAAAGAGGTTTACACTCACGGAAAAAGAAATGCTCAATGATAGCCGAATCATTGCGGAGAATGCCGTCAACGATCTCTTTATCGGTGTATTTGGGTTGGTTTTTCATACTAAGCACAAATAAACGCCATTACTATCATTATGTTGTGCGCACCTTAAATATATACATGCGTAAATTCGGGCACAAAGGTAAGGAAAAAATACCATATACGCAAATATTTCTGCTAAAAACGTAAATAATTCTTAATTTTTGAGCAAAATGCTTCAACTTTTTTTGCATATATGCAAGAATAATTTGAAAAATTAATCGTTCAAATGCAAATGAGATAAGAAAAAAACGCCCCGAAGAGCGTTTTTTCGAGTATATTGTACATTAGTTTAGACTTCCAACTCTTGTACCCGTCATGTCGTACATTATACTTTGCTCGCCTTCCTCTATTATAACATAGAATCGGCCGTCCATATTGACTTTTGTCATTTGTGTCTTTCCGGTTTGGGCGTCATTTATCGCAGTCGGAGACTCTGTAATAGCCCGAATGTCAAATTTTTTCCATTGTTCAGCATTCTTATATAATGCAATGCTTCCTTTCGGCACATACAGTGGAATGGATTTATCAACACCATCAAATATATCTAACAACGGAGACACCAATCCATTATCATCGTATTCGATTTCCGGCGGAGTTAGTGCATGACAAGTGATAGACTTTAAACCAACACAATCGGCGAACGCTCCGTTTCCGATGGTTTGTACGCTTTCCGGAATAACCAAAGATGTTAATTCTGAACAATCGGAAAAAGCCAAAACACCAATAGAAGTGACGCTGTTAGGAATAGAAATATCCGTTATCTTTTTCTTATAGAAAGCAGCATCGCCGATTTTTGTTACACTTGAAGGTATTGTGGTGTTTGCGCAACAATAAATAAGAGTGTTGCTTTCCGTCTCAATAATGGCATTGCAATTGTCTCGACTGTCAAAAATTTTATTCTCTGAATCAACGACAATAGAAACTAATCCGTCACATCCTAAAAAGGCTACCCCGGAAATATATTCGACCCCACTACCGATAACCAGCGAACTCAGAGAGGAGCAGCCAGTAAAAGCTAACCAATCTATTTTCGTTACACTATTAGGAATTTCAAGGAAGGTCAAGCCTGAACAACCGGCAAAAACTCCACCCATAATTTCAGTGATGCTGTTGGGTATCTGAATGGATATCAAACTTGTGCAACCTGCAAAAACATCATCTTCAAGAACTGTAAGACCATTCCCGATTGTTACAGATTCCAAATTGCTACAATTATGAAATGCCTCCATGCCGAGCCACTCTACACTATCTGGTATCTTAATGGAGGTTAAACCGGTACAGTGACCAAAAGCAAATACTTCTATAGTAGTTACACTGTTAGGAATAATGACGGTGGTCAGGTGCTCACAATTGGCAAAAGCATTTTCTTCTATTCGGGTAACAGTACCGGGAATCGTATATTCCGGGTCAGACTTACCTATTGGATATGTTATCAGTGATATTATTTCCTTGTCAAACAGCACCCCGTTAACGTCACAATAATATGCGTTTTCCTTATCAACGTTGATATTCTCCAAACTACTGCACCCCCAGAATGCGTCTTCTCCTATGTACGTTACACTATTAGGAATGGCCACAGAAACCAGATTTTCACTATTGTCGAAAGCATTATCACGAATACTCGTTACGGAATATGTTTCTTCGTTGTAAATTACGGATGCGGGTATATCGGCAGTGGTCAAATCATAACCGCTATAGGTATCTTTGTATGTAACCTCTGCCGTTTTGTTCTCTTTGTCAAGATTGTAGTACAAGTTGCCAATCAGGATGCTGAAAATGGTTCCGGCTGTCATTGTCCCTGCGCCAATCACCCAAAAAAAGAATAATGTAAAAATTTTTGATTTCATTGTGTTGAAAATAAATTGTTAATTATAATATCATTAAAACAGAAAGATATATGCGGATTTATCTGCCCTTCCCACCATCTCCTCCGCTGCCGATACGCGAGGATTCGTCCAGATTGCCCACTTTTCGCTGCTTGGTATATTGTTGTGTGCCAAACTGCCACTGAAGGGAAACCGAAATGTGGCGCGAGTTTTCATAGGAACGCGACCAAGCGGAGCTTCCTGCCGGCAGATTAATGGAACGCGATTCCCATACAGGTGAGAAAACAATATCGTTGGCTTTCAGACCAATAGTCAATCCCTGCTCTTTGAAACGCTTTTTGACAGCAAACGAGACACTATACCATCCTGAATATTTGATGTCTTGGTAAATGGATGGGGACGACCAGTAAGCATCGGCGGAAAGCGTCCATTCTTTGGGCAGGTAACTGGTTAGTTCTCCATATACATAACCGTTATGATGCGTGTATCTGTATGAGTTGTCATCCGTCTTGCGTATGGTGTAGTAATAGGAACCGTTGAGGGTTAACGCAAGCCAGGCACCTTCGATTTCTCTACTCCCGTCTTCTTTGACGGCATATTTGGGTACAATCGGTACTTCCGTTAAACCAAACTGAATACCCATCGCCATTTGTCGTCCCATATTGGAATAGAAAATATGCTGGTCGCCGTTTGGCATGATTTCCGTTCCGCGTGAGAACAAACCCGTCGTATGATCATAATGAAACGACAGCGAAACGTATTGTGAATAATTGGTCTGAAACATCACTGCATGCGTAAACTGCGGCTTCAGATACGGGTTACCTTCCGAGTATGAATGTGCACTGTAGTAGCGGACAAAGGGGTTTAGATACCAGTAGTCAGGGCGCTCTATACGACGGGTATAACTCAAAGACAGACCCCATTTGTCTGACGGATTATAGCCGACAAAGGCGGTTGGAAAGAGATTGAAATAGGAGTTGTGCGTAACGGAATCGGCGGATATCCAGTTGCCTGTAGAATAGGTGTATTCGCCTCGTAAACCGAGTTTGGCACTCCAATGCTTTCCAAATTGCTTGCCGGCTGTTATATATATGGCGGCAATATGTTCTCTGTAGTCGAAATCACTGCTTTCAGTCGGAAGTGGAGTCGTGTTGACTGTTGAATCCGTTTTCATCCGGTTGTCAGTAGAGGAAAGCGCCCATTTCATGCCGGTTTCCAACATCCCGGTACCCCAGAAACGAGTCTGGAAATCCATTTTGGCTGAATAGATATTTATCTTTTGGCGTGCATCAATCTGCACCCGATGAATACTGTCAGGAAGAGGAGAGATATACAACCGACTGTCTTGGATCTGGAGGGAAGTAAAACGGTTGCGTCCATAATCCACATTGACGGTCAACTCACGGTCCAAACTGTCATTGAAAACATGGGTATAATTGAGATTGGCTTGATGTCTGATCATGGAAGCATCAAAGACAGAGCCGTCTCTTGAATACTCTAATGTATCACTGCCTAACGGTGTCATGCGCACGAACGTACTCGCAGAGGTCGCAGAAGGTGCGTGTGTTTTCCCAATCATTATCGGAACGCTTATAATAAATCCGATTGTGTTCTTTTTGTCGATGTACCAATCGTTTCCTAAACGGAATCGGTACATTTGGTATTCTGATTTTTCTACCGAGGACGAATGGCGTTTGTATATAGTCGTGTCTGTTCCGGACACAACCGGATATTCCGAGTAGGATTCATCTGAGGACATCCCGTTAAAATAGACTTGTCCCAATTGCAGGTACGTGTACGTTTTTTCTGTGCGGTAGTTGAGGTTTGCATTCAGGAAATCGCTCTGTTTGTAGTGACTGTGCTGACTGTCATACATACCCGAATAGAAACCTCCGACAGAACCGTTCAGACCTTTCATCATGTTGCGCTTTGTCTTGATGTTGATGATACCGCCTTGACCTGCCGCATCATATTTCGCTGACGGGTGAGTAATGATTTCTATTTTTTCTATTGTGCTTCCGTCAGTACTTTCAAGCATCGCTTTTAACTGTTCGCCAGAGAGATTGGACGGGCGGTCGTCAATATAGACTTTGACGCCTTTACCGTTTACCGTCACATTTCCGTCTTTGTCTATGTTCACGCCGGGGGCTTTCTTTAGCAGGTCTTTGGTGTTGGAACCAAGCGCAAAGGGACTATCGGACACATTCAATACCAGTTTGTCCATTTGACGCTCTACAAGCGGACGTTTACCATTGACTTCCAATTCTTGAAGTTGTTCCGTCTCCTCGCCGAGAACGAAGTCGGGCCCCCCGTACGCGGAGCGGTAACCGACATAGGAGGCTTGTAATATATAGGATTTGTCAGGAACTTGAAGAACATATTTTCCCTCCTCGTCCGTGATAGTGCCGTCGAGTAATGTGGAGTCGGTGTCCAAAAGTGAAATGGTTACAAAAGGCATCACTTCGCCATGATCGCTGACTACATTACCTCTAATTTCATCACAGTAGCAAACCATCGGCGCTACCAGTAAGAATAAGCAGATTAGTAATAGATATTTTCTCATTATTTTAGTGGGTAACATTTTCGCGTGCAAAGGTACAACTTTTTTTGCATATATGCAAGAAAACTGCGAAAATAATCGCAGTTAAAACTTAATTTGGTTTTGAGTATAGATTATTTCTGTTCAGGTTTACTACACTTTACGCGGCGAACTATGATTATGCTGACTTCATACAGCAGATAAAGCGGAATTGTCACCAACACAAGCGTCATCAAGTCCGGCGGAGTAATAACTGCTGCCACAATCATAATGATTATAAAGGCATATTTGCGGTATTGTGCCAATAACTCGCCGTCTATAATGCCGATTTTCGCCAGAAAATAAGCTATTACGGGGAGTTGAAATACCAGACCCATGACCAATGTGAGTGTTACAAAAGTGGTGATATAACTGTTTAACGTAATCGTGCTTGTTATCTGATCCGCCACGGAATAGGTTCCCAGAAAACGAAAAGAAATGGGAAACAGAATGAAATAACTCATCAGTACTCCAATAATAAAGAGTATATAGATGACTATCAAAACAGGAACGGAATATTTGCGCTCGTTGTCATAGAGAGCCGGCGAAACAAAGCGGAATAGTTCAAACAGGATATAGGGAGACGCTCCTAAGAATCCCAAGTATAGCGAAGTACTAACGTGCGTCATAAATTGGCTACTGAGGTCAGTAGCAATCATCTGAACTTCAAACGCTTCGAAATGAAAATCGTAGCCGACAAGGGCGAAGAACCGCTCTATCCAACTGTACAAACAGAAATCGCTCTTGCTTGGAGCAAGCAAGATATCAAAAGTATTATCCTTGCAACAAAAGACAGCCACTGCAAGAACAAAAGTTACTCCTAATATACGAAACAACATCCGGCGGAGCACTTCCAAGTGTCCGCCAAATGTTAACATTTTATTTGTCTCACTCATTATTAGAAGATTCGACAGGCTATTGAGGTTGCTGCTCTTTTTTTTCGTCAGACACTTCTTCCTCTGGTTTGTCACCAGTGATTTCCTCTTTTACATCATGCATCCCATCTTTAAACTCTTTAACTCCCTTTCCTAAGCCTCGCATTAATTCAGGGAGCTTCCTTCCTCCAAAAAACAGAAGTGCAATCGCCCCAATAACAATAATTTCAGTCGTGCCGATAAATAGCAGAATCATATCCAGCATACACGCAATACGTTATTTCACGAGAAAAATCTCACATGTGTCAAAATTAATTTCCCATCTGCCGTTCTCAGTAGACTCCCATTTGTATTTCTGAGACATTGTGTCCCACCAATTTTGGAATAGTGAGCTGGTCTCTCCCAAGTCCTTTACCATTTTTTCATACAGATTAACGTTGTCTGCTGTTAGAATTTTTGCCAACTCATTCAAACCATTTTTGCGTTCAAAGAGTCGTTGAATTTCATTTCTTTCTTCAGGTGTTACCTGACCTACTAATTTTTTCATTATTTTTAAAATTCTTTACGCACCTCAAATGGATCGAGGTACTTGATTTCTTTAATGATTGTATCTGGTGAGAATTTTTCACCCCCTAGTTGTTGTTGTAAATCTCTTGCAGCATTTCGCTCTAAATGTGCAATAACACATTGCTGACGAGATGGGGTATTGATATCCCATGTCATTTTTTGGTTGAGCCAAATACAACGGTTACAGTGATATGCGTCACAAATACGGCACAAAGGTGCATGATCCAATTTTAGCAACTGTGGATTAGGAATCTGCAAACCTGCATCCAAATTTCCCACAGAACGCTCCGAGGATGGTTTATAATGATTCAAACGGTTACTGATACCCATTTTTTCATCATAATAAAATGCAGGGCATAGGTAAAACTTACCATTGGGAGCCAATGTGATATTTGTACTGCCCGCACCACAGTTATGCATTTCTTTAAGAGTTAATCTATCTGTAAGAATGTTGATTTGTGGCTTTCTATCTGCATTGTATAAGTTTATTAACAAAGCGTTTAATGTTGAAAGAGCTTCCTTGTAACTCTCAATCATGTCATCATTAAACTCCTCGATATTGGTTAAACAAATATTTAACCGCCCGATTTGTGGTAAAATGATTGAAATTTCATGGATTTTTTCAATAAACTTTTCTACAGAGAGACGTAAAGTCACGTTTCCCACACTAACTGCAGACGGAACCTCATCGTAAACGGCAACATCACGCCCAATTTTCACGTGGTCAATGCTTTCAATGAGTTCATTATACTCTTTAGGAAGCTCGTAATTGGGATAGACATATTGAATCATCAAATTCCCTTTCATACCAAAGAGAATTGCTTTTCGAAGTGTTTCCAGAGGGATGAGGTTCCGCTCTTTGAGAGGATTGTTTGCATGACAATATGCAACACTTGTATCATCCAATAATATAACTAAATACTGTAGCATGACATTAACAAATTTCGGATTTTACCTTCTTCCTTTTAGCCTCAAACTCCTCACGTTTACCTTCCAATTCCAATTTGCGATAAAGCTTGTTCCAATAATAATTATTGGCGTGCACACGTGCCTTATGCATTTTGCATATAGCAACTGAGCGTTCAAAAATAGTATGTGTTTGGGCGGCATCAAAATTTTCACCTTGACACCAAGCACAACCTTCTGCCACTTCGCAACTCGTACATTCCGGAGTAGACTGCGTGCAACGATCAAGGGTCAGGAATGGTCTAAGTTTGTTTTGATCAATTCCCTCATACACATTCCCGACAATCCATGCCTCTTTATCGCGCAAAGAATATTGTGCGAAACGAGTACACGGATAGAAATTACCCATCGCATCTATCGCCAGCATTTTCCCAGCGCCACACCAGTTTCCGTTTTGCAATTCGCAATCTAATGGTTTACCCATCTTTTCCCAGAAAAACGAACATGTAAAGTCTTTATACAAGTCCTTATCAATGATAGCATCAGCCAGTAGCATCAGTTGTTCCTCAAACAGAATATCATCACCTTCCTTCCAAACGTCTTCGAATACACAGTTAATATTAACTACATGAATACCAAGGTCATATAAATGCAATACTGATTCGCATATATAAGGAATGTCAGCCGATGAAATAGTTACTTTTGTGCTCGAATTAGGAAACTGCTCCATCCACAAAGGAATATTACGAACGACATCTTGGTATGAACCACGTTCAGAATTCTTGTAAACACGATTTAAATCATGCTTACGTTCTGTGCCATCAATAGTGATCCCTATTGATAAGTGGTCTTTATTTTTGGCTATATAATTCTGAACTTTTTCACTACTATAGTTAATGCCATTTGTTGAAAAGGAGAAACGATACGAATTAAACCAATGATGATTAAGCTGGAACATTTCCGTTTTAATATAGTCGCATATTTTATCAATAAGGTCTATTTCCAGAAATGGCTCTCCCCCGATAAATTCCCATGCAACTGATTCGTATGCGAAATTAGGATCATTTTCGCGCTCAAGGATGTAATCAATAGCTGCTTTCGCGACATCCCATGGCATTCGCTCTTTCTCGTTTTTACCTACTAAATAACAGTACTTGCAAGCGAGTTGGCAATCTTTTGTAACGATAAACGTGATATGCTTGGCAAGACCTTCTTGCCAAGCATTATCCTGACGTTTAATTATAGACATAACTAATTATAAAGATTAATTATAATTCCATCCGTAGCACGAAGTAGTACAAGTTCCTTTGCATGTCCCAGAGCATGCTCCTGAACAGTAGCCCATACATCCTCCAGTACAACCTGTACATGCGTCAGTACATGAACCAGTACAAGTGCTCGAACATGTACTTGAACAGCCACCAGAACAACCGCCAGAGCAGGAACCAGAACAACCGCCGGAACAACTTGATGCACAAGCTGCAGTACATCTTCCTG
>Ga0247610_10001617_pt1 | contig 27607 bp, 20 predicted proteins | sample 174DNAGHGhighgp2_FD_193483 | JGI IMG/M metagenome (GOLD analysis project Ga0247610, IMG submission 193483) | Sheep rumen microbial communities from Palmerston North, Manawatu-Wanganui, New Zealand - 1742 DNA GHGhigh gp2 | ecosystem: Host-associated > Mammals > Digestive system > Stomach > Rumen...
TCGACCTGCCGAAGGTAGAGAAGACCACCCTCGGTGACCTCTCTGCACTCGCAGAACTGAAGGCTTCCCTCGAAGCAGAGGCTAAACCTGCAAAGGCAGCCAAAGCCGCAAAAGCCGAGGAGCCCGCAGAAGAGAAGCCGGCCAAGAAAGCCGCTGCTAAGAAAACCAAAAAAGAGGAGTAATCATTCCTTTGGGATTTAATGTGAGGAGTAGCATTTGCTGCTCCTCTTCTTTTATTTCTTTATCTCTCCCATGAATAAGCTTGCTGTGTTCTCATTCTTTGATTTCTTTGAAAGCGATTCTTCCCTTTTATTTTTGATTTGCCTTCTTTTTCTACCTATTTTCGCATAAAAATGCATTTTTCTCTTGCATATATCGCAAAAAAGCAGTACTTTTGTACCTGATTTCGTCATTGAACCGTCGTATAATCCACGTATTTCTTACGTACAATATACGTACGATATACGGAGGATATACGTACGATTAAGCCGAGACGAAGCATAGAACACGCTAATAATAACCATCGTATCCGCCAAGATTGACGGATCATAAAAACCCACACGCGAATGGCACATGTAGAAACAAATGTCGCGATTGACTCCTTCCAGGGAAAACTCAAACGCACTGATCGTATCGTTTACCGCACACGAAATGGCAGAACGCACGCCTATGCGTTCGACAACCCGTTCCGTGGCACCGCATCGGAAGAACAGGCTCAAACCCGCTCCACGTTCGGCATGGCTGTCAAGCAAACCTCAGCCATCCTCAAAGATTCCGCGCAGAAAGCCGAATGGGAACGCCGCTATGCCTCTTACCGCAAACATTACCGTGCTTCCTCTTCCGCCCGTTACTACTCCACCCTCCGTGGATTCATCATCGCTTCTCTCTCATCTCAATTAAAGACAGAGTAGTGTCCTGCTTTCTGCGATATTCCGCAGAGTAGTGTCCTGCGCTCGCGACTTCCACGAGCGAGATTCCTCCGTCCGTTTCGTCGGTATTGGATACCGACTTTCTTTCCTATAACTACCTATTGCATCCTATTCCGACCTATTTGGCTTTCAATTTTCATTTTCTTGCTCTAAAATTTGCGTATTTCGAAAAAAAGTTGTACCTTTGCGCTCGCAAAGGTTTCTCGCCCTCTGTTCGATAATGTATCGACCAATCTTGGGCGATCAACCCTTTGCTTTACATAAAAGGCGTTTATTGACGCTTGTTTTGGCAAATAGGAATCCTGCAAAATTTCAACCCCAAAACGAGATTGCGCAATAAGCGTCCTCGTGGATATGTTATATTCAGTCCTCGCCCGAACTGGGCGGGAGGGTAATACATATCGGGCGTGGACGTTATTGTTTATTCTTGGTTGAAGGGTCTTGCAGGAACCTCTATTTGGAGAATAAGCGTGAATAATGTTCGCGCTTTTATTGTATTTGTATATAATTAACCAATTTTAATTTAATAATATTATGAGAAAAAAACTCTTTACCCTATTGCTCGTTGTAGCAGCCAGCGTAGGAACCATGTTCGCCTGGGATTACGAACGTGTTCAAATCGGCGACCTGTATTACAACCTCGATGCCACCAACCAAACGGCAGAGGTAACATATCAAAATAGTAGTTATCCATATTGGTCAACTACTATTACTACTGCTATTATCCCTGCTTCGGTGGAATACAATTCAGTAACTTATAGCGTCACAAGCATTGGAGATTATGCTTTCTATGGTTGCACCGGTTTGACCTCTGTAATGATTCCCAATAGCGTCACCAGCATTGGAGATTGCGCTTTCGCTGGTTGCACCGGTTTGACCTCTGTGACGATTCCCAATAGCGTCACAAGCATTGAAAATAGCGCTTTCAATAGTTGTTCAGGTTTGACCTCTGTGACGATTCCCAATAGCGTCACAAGTATAGGAGATGGTGCTTTCAATGGTTGCAGCGGTTTGACCTCTGTGACGATTCCCAATAGCGTCACAAGTATAGGAGATGGTGCTTTCTCAGGTTGCAGCGGTTTGACCTCTGTGACGATTCCCAATAGCGTCACAAGTATAGGAGATGGTGCTTTCTCAGGTTGCAGCGGTTTGACCTCTGTGACGATTGGCAATAGCGTCACATACATTGGAGAGGGTGCATTCTCTGGTTGCACCGGTTTGACCTCTCCGGTATATAATGCACATGTATTTGCGTATATGCCGACTTCTTATTCAGGTGCATACACCATTCCCGATGGTATTGAATCAATCGCAGGTGCTGCTTTCTATAATTGCAGAGGTTTGACCTCTGTGACGATTCCCAATAGTGTCACCAGCATTGGAGATGGTGCTTTCTGGTATTGCACCGGTTTGACCTCTGTGACGATTCCCAATAGCGTCACAAGCATTGGAACCGAGGCTTTCTATGGTTGCAGAGGTTTGACCTCTGTGACGATTCCCAATAGCGTCACAAGCATTGGAGCTTGGGCTTTCTTTGATTGCACCGGTTTGACCTCTCCTATATATAATGCACATATTTTCGCATATATGCCAAAAAACTATTCGGGTGCATATTCAATTCCTGATGGCATAGTAACTATCGCAGGTAGTGCATTCTTTGGTTGTACCGGTTTGACCTCTATTGAGATTCCCAATAGCGTCACAAGCATTGGACATGGTGCTTTCTTTAATTGCAGCGGTTTGACCTCTGTGACGATTCCCAATAGCGTCACAAGTATAGGAGATGGTGCTTTCTCAGGTTGCAGCGGTTTGACCTCTGTGACGATTGGCAATAGCGTCACAAGCATTGAATATAGCGCTTTCAATAGTTGTTCAGGTTTGACCTCTGTGACGTGTTTTGCGACAACGCCCCCTCAATTGGATTATTGGGTGTTTGATGGAGTTGATAAATCGATTCCTCTTTACGTGCCGGCAGGCAGCATCAGTGCCTATAAATCTGCTGAAGGTTGGAAAGATTTTACGAATATTTTACCGATAGGAGCGCAACCGGCGGATGTAACAACCACCACCGTTACACCTTCCGCTACTACTATCCTCCATAACGGTCAAATCCTCATTCTCCGCGGTGAGAAGATCTATGATGCGCAAGGAGCGTTAGTAAAGTGACCAAGTAACTAAGTACCAAGTACAAATCTCACGGGCGGCTCATTGAGTCGCCCGTGTGTTGTGTATAGAAGTAAATATACTTAATATTTTTGATAAAAATATATAAAATATTAAATATACTTTAGATTTTTGCAAAATAATTTGCATATATTAAATTAAATTTGTATCTTTGCAGCGATTTTTAAAAAAGTACTATGGAAGAACTATTACACAGAGAGTACTACACGCAAGCTATCGCTCAGTGGCTCGGCAAACAAATCATCATCGTTCTCACGGGGCAACGCCGTGTTGGAAAGAGCATGTGCCTGCGTTTGTTAGCGCAAGAGAAGCAGACAGATCCCAATGCCAATATCATCTATATTGACAAGGAAGATGCTGCGTTTGATGCAATCACCACGCATGAGGAGTTGAACACGTACCTATCCGCTCATATCGCGCAAGGCAAACACAACTATATTCTCATAGACGAGATACAAGATATTTTAGGGTTCGAGCGTTCGTTGCGGAGTTGGATCAAACAGCCCGAAACAGATGTAGTAATAACCGGCAGCAATGCGAAGATGCTCAGTAGCGAGTTGTCCACACTGCTGGCTGCACGGTATATTGAGATACCTATTCACGCGCTCAGTTATACCGAGTTCCTCTATTTTCATCAGTTGCAGGACAGCGATGCAGCCTTGGAAAAATACCTCCTTTGGGGTGGTCTGCCGTACTTGCGGCTTATTGGTCTGGAACATACGGAGCAGATAAAGAACTATATCCAAAGCGTTTATGACACCGTAGTGTTGAAAGATATTGTGCAACGCGAACAGATACGGAATGTCACCTCGTTTATCAATCTCAGCCGTTTTGTGAGCGATACTATCGGCAAGTTGGTTTCTCCAAACTCGATCATGAAATACCTTCGTTCGCAGGGAGAGAATCTTTCTTCGGTCATTATTCAGAATTATCTCAAATACCTTTGCAATGCATATCTCACCTATCGGGTTCAGCGGTATGACATTCATGGCAAGCAACTGTTAGAGAGCAATGACAAGTACTATTTCGAGGACCTTGGAATACGCAACAAACTTGTCCGTACGCGCCAAACGAATGATATTGAGAAGCGGATTGAGAATGCCGTGTATCTGCATCTGCTGAGGTTGGGTTATACCGTGCATGTCGGGCAGTTGCGAAATGCAGAGATTGATTTTGTGGCAGAGAAAGGAGAGCAGACCCTTTATATACAAGTAGCCTATTTGATAGCTGACAAAGAGACCGAGAAGCGAGAGTTTGGAAATCTGCAAGCTATCAAAAACAACCATCCGAAGATGGTCATTTCAATGAATCCGCTCAATTCTATCTCTGATGTAGAAGGAATAAAACACATCCATTTGCGTCATTTTCTAAGCATGAATCAGTTATAAGCCATAACGGCCAGATCTTCATTCTCCGAGGCAACAAGACCTATACAACAGACGGACGATTAGTCCGTTGATAGGGCTCCCGCAGATTTTAATCTGTGGGAAGAGCGAAGGCAATGGTTGTACCACCTAATTAGCGGAGTGGTTTAGTTCTTTTACGATCCATTTGCCGAACGCGATGGTCAAGAAGTAAAATAACCCCTTTCGATCTATCGATAACCCGTATTCATGGGAGAGATAAAGAAATAAAAGAAGAGGAGCAGTTCCGAAGAACTACTCCTCACATTAAATCCCAAAGAAATGATAACTCCACCCTACTTTTGGTAAAAAAAGTTCTGCATACTTCTTAGCCGCAAGGGCAACGATTATTTTTGCAAAAATCTTGTGTATGTGGGATTTTTTTTGTAATTTTGCAGCCGAAAAGAAAGATCGCTATGCCGGAGATTGTTTTACATTACATATGGGAGCATTGTCTGTGGGCGGGATTTGCACAGCAGACAACGGATGGACGGACGGTGGAGATTCTGTCGGTCGGGGAGCATAACCGCGATGCAGGGCCTGATTACAGCCATGCGCGGGTGCGGATAGACGGAAAGGAATGGGTAGGTAACATTGAGATCCATGTGTGCTCCAGCGATTGGTTGCGCCATCGTCACCATCTGGACAGCGCGTACGATAACGTTATCCTGCACGTCGTGCGCACGGCCGACAAACCGATCTACAACTCCCGCGGCGAACTCGTGCCGCAATGTGAGTTGCAGTATCCGAGTGACAAGGACTACCTAACGGACCTGTTTGCAGCGGCGCAACACATGGATAGTGCAATCAGCCGAATCGGTTGTGCGGAGCAGTTATTGCGCGATCCGCTGTTGCTGACGGAAGGTTGGCGTAAGAGCCTGCTGCACAAGCGTTTGGAATGCAAACGGGCTTCGATTGAAAGGCTTTTGGAGATCACCAAGGGCAGCTGGGAGCACGCACTCTATATCTCGTTGGCACGCAATTTCGGTTTTCACACCAACAGCCTGCCGTTCGAGCAACTGGCCATCAACACACCCCTATCCTATCTGCAGAAACACCGCAACAGTCTTTTTCAGTTGACGGCTTTGTTACTGGGTCAAGCAGGCTTAATCGGCGACGACACGGCACTCGCCAAGGAGTACGAGTTTTTACGTACGAAGTTCAGTTTGACGCCGATGGACGGGTCGATTTGGAAGCACGCCCGCTTACGGCCGCAAAACAGTCCGGAGTTGCGGATTCGCCAGTTTGCGCAGTTGCTATACCAATCGGAATCGCTGCTCAGTAAAATCCTCGACACCGACGATCTGAAAGAACTGGTGCCGCTGTTTGAGGTATCACCCGAATGGATGGCTTGCTCCGGTTCTTATCCTAACGGAACGATTATTCCTAAACCGGTGGGGCGCAGCAGCATTGATATTCTGTTGATTAACACTGTCATTCCTTATAAATACGCGTACGCGTGCCATCGTAATAACCCCGCTGCAGCGGAAGAGGCAATGCGACTCATGGAGCAGATTGCGCCGGAGAACAACACCATCGTTCGCCAATGGCGTGTGTTGGGGCAAACCATCCACAACGCTGCCGACACGCAGGCGCTGCTGCATCTGTATCAGAACTACTGCCAGCACCACGAGTGCATCAACTGCGAGGTGGGTTATCAGATCTTCCAAGACCGCCAATTACGTCTTTTCTGATGATGGTCAACCCCTTTGTCATACCGCCGAGTCCGGAGGCGCAAGAAGCGGCTAACGAGCTCATCGAGAAGGTGCATGCCTATATGAACATGCACCCGGAGAGCGAGTTACATCGTTGCGGCAAGATGTTCGGCGTGCTGGTGTATGATGGCGGATATCTGGCGGCGTTCTCCGCCAAACTGGACGGCTCGTATCACCATGAGGGTTTCGTGCCACCGGTCTATGAGATGACGGAAGAACCGATCGGCACCAGCAAAGAGGAGTCAAGACGGCTGCAGCGATTGCTCTTTGCGAACTATCAATTTGTGAACGGAAGGGGCGAGACGAAGAACCTGCTGGAGATATTCAAAGACGAGAAAGTGGTTAGTCCGGACGATTGGTTTAGCGGTCAGAAAAGTTCTGTTTTGCCGCCGTCGGGTGCTGGCGAATGCTGTGCGCCGAAGTTGCTGCAATATGCGTTGACGCACGGATTGAAACCCTTGTCGCTGGCGGAGTTCTGGGTAGGTGCACCTTCGAAGACGGAGATACGGCAAGAAGGAGCGTTCTATGCACCCTGTTCAGGGAAGTGCGCTCCCATCTTGAAGCATGTTCTTCAAGGAATAACGGTGAGCGATGAGCGGTTAGTGGTTAGCGGTCAAAAGCCGGAGATCCTTTTCGAGGACGATTATCTGATGGTCGTCAATAAACCGGCAGGATTGCTTTCTGTGCCGGGCAAAAACGAGGAGCCTTCGGTAGAAAGTCTGCTTCACGCCAAACCGGTTCATCGTCTGGATCAGGATACAAGCGGCCTACTCGTGCTGGCAAAGAGCCCCGAAGTCTATAAGGAACTGCAAGCCTATTTCCAAAGGCGAGATATACTCAAGCGATACGAGGCCGTTTGCGTAATGAATGAAAGAGTGAAAGAATTAAAGAGTGAAGGAGAGATTCCCCTACCCCTTTTGCCGAATCCCTATGACCGGCCGCGACAGATGGTGGATCGAGAGCACGGCAAAGTGGCGCTCACGAAGTATGTGATTCGGGAAAGACGGGACGACGGAACGGTGCTCGTGGATTTCTATCCGCTCACAGGCCGCACGCACCAGTTGCGGGTACATGCCGCACATCCCGAAGGTCTCAACGCACCCATCGTGGGCGATCGATTATATGGTACAGCCGGTGAACGTTTGATGCTCCATGCGGCGGAGATCGGATTTATTCACCCGATCACAAAAGAAGCGATGCATTTCTGCATACCCTCATTTTTTTGACGAAAAATTTGTATATCTCGAAAAAAAGCAGTACCTTTGCAGCCGCTTTATCGGCTGAAAGAAAAAGATGAATGAGTTTTTGGAAAGAGAAGAGGCCATTCTGAAGATGCTGAAGACCGTTTTTGATCCCGAGATACCGGTGAACGTGTATGACTTGGGCTTGATCTACGGTATTGAGGTGAAGGATGACGGAGTATGCGATATCACGATGACGCTCACGGCGCCGTCGTGTCCTGCCGGCGACTTTATCGTGGAGGATATCCGGCAGAAAGTAGGAAGTGTGGATGGCATCAAGGACGTGAACGTTACGATCGTCTTTGAGCCTGAGTGGACGAAGGATATGATGTCAGAAGAAGCCAAACTGGAATTAGGATTTTTATGATATATTTTTTGAGTGATGCCCACCTGGGAAGTTGGGCGATAGAGCGCGGGTATGCGCAACAGAAGAAGTTGATTGACTTGCTGGAAGAGATGAGCAAGGACGCCGTGTCGATCTACATGCTGGGCGACATGTTCGATTTCTGGATGGAGTATTTCGTGCACGACAAGAGCAAACGCCAATACCATCCTTTCTGCCAGGAGTTGCGTAAGTTAACCAAGAAAGGTATTCATGTTCATATCTTTACCGGCAACCACGATCTGTGGACGTTCGGCGGCTTGCAACAGTTAACGGGTGCCGAGATCCATTACGATTCGTGCACTATCTCGCGATACGGCAAGACGCTCTTTCTGGCGCATGGCGACGGCTTGCTGCCGCGCGACTGGATGACTTATTATCCGAGCCGAGTGCGCAAGAAAATACAACATTTCATGTTCCTGCGCGAGGTCTTCCGCAATCCCTTCCTGCAGTTCTGTTTCCGTTGCCTTCCGCCGCGTTGGGGCAACCGTCTGGGGTACAGTTGGGCGAAGAAAAGCCGGTTGAAAGAGTTGGCTAATCCCTGCCCGTACAAAGGGGAGCACAAAGAGGAACTGGTGCTGTTTGCCAAGGACCAGGAGAAACAGAACAACCACCGCGATTACTATATCTTCGGCCATCGGCATATCGAGTTGGATCTGCAACTGGAGACCGGTGCGCGGGTGGTTATTCTCGGCGACACTTTCAAACAATGGACCTATGCCAAATTGGACCATAAAGGTCAGTTAACCATGCACACCTATGAGCCGTAGAGAAGAACAACTAAAAGCTTTCGAGCGGCTGCTGGATATCATGGACGACCTGCGGGAGAAATGTCCCTGGGACCGAAAACAGACATTTGACAGCCTGCGTCAGAATACGATCGAGGAGACCTACGAGTTGGCAACCGCCATCAGTCGGCACGACATGAACGAGATCTGCAAAGAACTCGGGGACGTGCTGTTGCATGTCGTTTTCTACGCCAAGATGGGCTCTGAAACAGGTGAGTTCGATATCACCGATGTTTGCAACCGGATCAGCGACAAACTGATCTTCCGCCACCCGCATGTGTACGGCGAAGCGGCGGCCGCGAATGCGGAAGAGGTAAGCCATCTGTGGGAGCAAGTGAAACTGAAAGAGAAAGGCGGCAACAAGACCGTGTTAGGCGGTATACCGGATAGTTTGCCGAGTCTCGTGAAGGCATACCGGATACAGGACAAGGTGGCGAACGTGGGCTTCGACTGGAAGAAGCGCGAGGATGTTTGGGAGAAGGTGAAAGAAGAGATGGCGGAGTTTGAACAAGACCCGTCCGAAGCCGAACTCGGGGATGTGCTCTTCTCGATCATCAATGCCGCGCGGCTGTACAAACTGAAGCCCGACAATGCCCTGGAGCAGACGAATCTCAAGTTCATCCGACGATTCAATTACGTGGAGGCGAAAGCGAAAGAGATGGGGCGCGATTTGCAGGACATGAGTCTGGAGGAAATGGAAGCGCTCTGGCAAGAAGCCAAAGCGCTGGAACGTGCGGCATAAAAGACTCGAACTTTCACTCCTCTCGGAACCAGATCCTAAGTCTGGCGCGTCTACCAATTCCGCCAATGCCGCTCGCTTACACTACAACTCGCGTAACTTGCTGCCCCGCAGCTCGATGACGCTACGTTGTGTGCTACGCTCTTCGGTCGGACTCACGAAGTCCTCCCGAGCTAAAAATTTTTGCAAAATTACTGCTTTTTTTTGGAATATGCAAGAAAATTCGCAAACTTTTTACCATATTTTTCCAAATGGTGTGAAAATCGTCCACCGTTGGACGCCCTCGCCGGTAGCGTACGTGGGGGTGATGGTAGGTGCGGGTACGCGCGATGAACAGCCAGCCGAAAACGGCATGGCGCATTATATCGAGCATTGCGTATTCAAAGGTACGAATCACCATTCGGCACGACAGATCATCCACGCCATCGAAGGTATCGGCGGCGAGATCAATGCTTATACCACCAAAGAGGAGACCACTTTCTATGCGGCCATCCTTGCCGAACACGTCCAACTGACCCTGCATCTGATTGCCGAGATGCTGCTGGAACCGAGTTTCAAGAAGGAAGAGACGGACAAAGAGCGGATGGTGATCCTGGACGAGATCGAGAGTTATAACGACAGCCCGAGCGAACTCATATACGATGATTTTGAGAACCTGGTTTTTGCCGGCAGCAGCCTGGCGCAGCCGATCTTAGGCACGCGAAAGACCCTGCGGCATCTCAGTTCCAAACCCGACTATGCCCGCCGCTGGATGGCGGAACACTACACCCCGGAACGAATGGTCGTTTTCTGTCAGGGAAACGTGAAGCCGGAGAAGATCTTCCGGATCGCAGAGCGCGAGTTCGGGTCTTTATCTAGGGACCATATGGAGCCTAGGAAGCCTAGGGACCTAGTAGTTTGCCCCCCGGAGCATGAGCGGTCTTTCAAAAAGCACACGCATCAGGTGCACGCGATGTTAGGCGGACGCGCGTACCCCTTGGGACACGAGAAACAGTTAGCGCTCTTTTTGCTCAATAATATCCTTGGCGGCGGGAGTCTGAACAGCCGGCTGAACCTGAGTTTGCGCGAATCGCGCGGCTTGGTCTATACGGTCGAATCGACCTACACGCCTTTGAGCGACACCGGTTATTGGTGCGTCTATTGGGCGTGTGATCCGGAGGACTACGCGCAGAGTCTGGAACTGATTGCGCACGAACAGGAAATCCTTCGCACCAAGCCCCTATCCGACTCCGCTTTACACCACGCGCTGCAGCAGTTACGCGGTCAGTTGGCGATCTCCGCACAGAACCAGGAGAACTCCGCTTTGGCGATGGCCAAGTCGATGTTGTACCACGGATCTGCACCGGAATGGCAAGAGACTTTTGCCAAAATTGCACAAACGTCAGCGCAATCGCTTCAAGATGTTGCAAATGATCTATTTTGCGATCAAAATCGTTACATTTTGACATATAATTGATGCAAAAGGATTAATTCTTGCATTTTTTTTCCTAAAAATTTGGTCATATCGAAAAAAAGTCGTACCTTTGCGCGATTTTTCGCGTTTGTGCGTACGTGTGTAATCAATATTAAAAAATTATATATAAAAAATGAAGCGATTTTACGTATTGTTAGTCTGCCTGTGCTTTTTGCCGATCGGCTTATTGGCACAGATTAAGGCGACGGGTATTATCCTCGATGAGAATAATGAAAGCGTTATTGGCGCCAACATTATGATCGAGGGTACAACTATCGGAACCGTGACAGACTTTGATGGCCATTTTGAGATCAATGTTCCTGAGGGGAAGAAGTCGCTGGTCATCTCGTATTTGGGTTACAGAACTGTGACAGTCCCGGCGAAACCCAACATGAAAGTGACTCTGGAGACAGAGACACAAAAAATTCAGGAAGTGGTCGTAACCGGTATGGCCAAGCAGGACAAACGTTTGTTCTCCGGTGCAGCGACGAAGATCGATGCAGAGAACACGAAGTTGGACGGTATTGCGGATATCAGCCGCAGCCTCGATGGTCGTGCAGCCGGTGTGACGGTGCAAACGGTGAGTGGTACGTTCGGTGCGGCGCCGAAAATCCGTGTCCGCGGTGCTACCTCTATCTACGGTACCTCGAACCCGATCTGGGTGGTGGACGGTGTGATCGTAGAGAGTACGGCCAACATGGGTGCGGACGACCTCAGTAGTGGTAATGCCGAGACCCTGGTGTCGAACGCAATTGCCGGTTTGAACCCGGACGATATCGAGTCCATCCAGATCCTGAAGGATGGTTCGGCGACCTCTATCTACGGTGCACGTGCTATGGCCGGTGTCATCGTCGTAACGACGAAGAAAGGTACGGCCGGAAAGACGACGCTCAACTATACCGGTGAGTTCACCATGCGTATGAAACCGAGCTATTCGGATTATAACATCTGTAACTCGCAAGAGCAGATGGCCATCTACCAGGAGCTGCGTCAGAAAGGTTGGTTGGAAGCATCGAACCTGAACACAACGAAGAACTCGGGTGTGTACGGTAAGATGTTCAGCCTCATCGACAGCTATGATCCTGCGACGGGCAAATACGGCCTGCCGAACAACGAGAGCGCCATCAACAACTACCTGCGTCAGGCAGAGTACCGCAATACGGATTGGTTTGATCTGCTGTTCAACACAAACGTCATGATGAACCACTCGCTCTCTTTCGCAACGGGTACCGAGCGTGCTAATTTCTATAGCTCGGCTTCCGTGCTGTATGATCCGGGCTGGTATCAGAAGTCGGGTGTACAGCGCTACACCGGTAGTGCGAAAGCAAGCTTCGAGTTGCTCCCGAAGGGCAGCAAGCAGGGCTTGACGCTCCGTTTGAACACCAGCGGCAGCTATATCAAGCAGGAAGCTCCGGGTTCTGTCAGTCAATCGACCGACCCTGTAACGGGTGCTATCAGCCGTGATTTCGATATCAACCCGTTCTCCTACTGTATGAACTCTTCGCGTGCGCTGGATCCCAAAGAGAGCTACCGCCGCAACTACTGCGGTTTCAATATCTTCGATGAGTTGAAGCAGAACTATATCGACGTTACCCGTACGGATGTGAAGTTCCAGGGTGAGTTGGTATGGAAGCCGATCAAAGGCCTCGAGATTGCCGGTCTGGCCAGTGTGCGTTACAACCACGATGAGTTACAGCACAATATCATGGACTTCTCCAACCAGGCCCGCGCTTACCGTGCCGGTTTGGGTTTGGATGAAGGTGATGTAGAGAACGACCTTATCCGCGACGCGAACGAGTACTTGTACACGGACCCGGACGTGAGCGGTGCGCTGCCTGTATCGGTACTGCCGGACGGCGGTATCATCAAGGACACACACAAACGTCTGTTGGCCTTGGACTTCCGCGGAACGGTATCGTATAACCACGGTTTTGCCAATGACGGTAGCGAGGGTGACGATCATATCGTCAATTTCTTCGCCGGTGTAGAGTCCAACTCCACCGACCGTCAGGACACTTGGTTCCAGGGCTGGGGCTATCAGTATGAGAACGGCGGTATCCCGTCCTTCGATTACAAGGCCTTCAAGCAGATGAAAGAGGAAGGTACGCAGTACTACGAGAATGTGAACTACTACGATCGTAACCTGGCTTTCTTTGCTACGGCTACCTATTCGTACCAGTCGCGTTATTCGGTTACGGGAACCATCCGTTACGAGGGATCGAACAAGTTGGGTCACTCGGCCAAAGCACGTTGGTTGCCGACCTGGAACGTCAGCGGTGTATGGAACGCAGACGCAGAGCGCTTCTGGCGTCCGACCTTCGGCAGATGGTGGACGGCGGCAAGCCTGAAACTGAGCTATTCGTTGACGGCGACCCGTGGTCCGGAGAGCGTGAGCAACTCGCTCGCTATCTTCGAGGCTTACAACCCGTGGAGACCGCTGGCAAACGTATCGGAGACCGGTATTGAGCTGGTCGATCTGGCGAACTCCGAGTTGACGTACGAGAAGAAACATGAGTTCAATATCGGTACCCACCTCGGCTTCATCGACGACCGCATCAATCTGGATGTCGACTATTTCCGTCGTAACAACTACGACCTGATCGGCCCGGTTCAGACTTCGGGTGTGGGTGGTCAGATCACAAAATATGCCAACGATGCCACGATGGAGTCGCAAGGTATAGAGATCGCACTCTCGACCGTCAATGTCCGCTTGGAGAACTTCCAATGGACGAGTAACCTGGCGTTCAGTCATATCACGAACAAGATCACCAAGCTCGATTCGCACGACCGCGCATACACGCTCTTGAACGGTTACGGTCGTCAAGTCGATCGTCCGCTGTACGCCCTCTACTCCATTCGTTTTGCGGGTCTGACGGACGAAGGTCTGCCCACTTTCTATGCCAACAAAGAGGGAACGGAGTTGTACACCCCGGAGAACTACGGCGATATCAACTTCCAGGACTTCGAGAACCTCGATTACCTCAAGTACGAGGGTACGATTGACCCGACGATCGATGGTGGTTTCAGCAACGAGTTCACGATCTTCAAGAACTTCAAGATTGGTGTCTTCCTCACTTTCCGTGGTGGAAACAAGATCCGTCTGAACGACCTGTGCAACGTCTATGCAAGCCAGTACAACGATATCTCCGCCAACATGCGCGAGATGAAGAACCGTTGGATGGTAGCAGGTGATGAAGCAAAGACCACTATTCCGGTGATTGCTTCCAAGCGTCAGTATGAAACGATCGACGGTTTGAACTACGCTTATTCGGCATATAACTACAGCGACGTCCGCGTAGCAGACGGCGGCTTCATCCGTCTCAAAGAGGTATCGCTCGAGTATTCGTTCCCCCAGAAATGGTTTGAGGGACAGAAGGCTGTTTCTTCTTTCTCCGCCAAGATCAGCGGAACGAACTTAGCGCTGCTCTATGCCGACAAGAAGTTGAACGGTCAAGATCCTGAGTTCTATAGTTCAGGTGGTGTAAGTTCGCCTGTGCCGCGTCAGTTCACCTTGACGGTGCGCCTTGGCTTCTAATAAATGAGTACTAACCATAAATTCAGAAACACAATGAAAAAGAATTTAGCATATATCGTATTGGTACTGGTGTTAGGGCTGACGAGCTGTAACTTCTTGGACAAGAACCCGGACAACCGTACAGAGATAGACACCAAGAAAAAAGTGCGTCTGCTGCTCGTTAACGCATACAATGCAGCGAACTACGGCCCGTTGTGCGAGTTCAGCTCAGACAACATCATAGATAACAACACCCCGGATGCTTACGGACATATCAACACCAAACAACCGTTCAACCAGGGTTACAACCAGATTTTTGCATGGGAGGACGTAACCGCCTTCTCTTCGCAGGACAGTCCTTACTGGATTTGGGATTACTGCTACAAGAACATCGCAGTAGCCAACCAGGCGCTGTCTGCAATCCTTGAGCTGGAGAAGCAAGGCGAAGACCTGAGTGCAGAGAAGGGTGAAGCGCTGCTTTGCCGCGCATACAACCACTTCATTCTGGTCAACATCTTCGCACAGGCATATAAAGATGCCGAGCAGAGCAAGTCGGATGTAGGTATCCACTACATGACAGAGGCCGAGACCGAAGTGAAACCGGCTTACGAGCGTAACAGCGTAGCCGAAGTGTATGACCTGATCGAGAAAGACCTCTTGGAAGGACTTCCTTTGGTCAGCGAGGACTACTACTCCGTTCCCAAATACCACTTCAACGTGAAAGCAGCACACGCTTTCGCAGCCCGTTTCTATCTGTTCAAGCGCGATTACGACCAAGTGATTGCCCATGCGAACAAAGTGCTGGGCACCACGGCTTCGGAGGCTGCTTCGGTCATGTTTGATGCCGCAAACTGCAAGGACAAAGGTAACATCGAGTTGGAGCTCTACGCATGGACGGACGTCGCTTCGCCGTCTAACCTGCTCATCCTGAGTACCTATTCGTTTGCCCTCTACGGCTACACCTCCACTTCCTGCCGCTACACCTTCAACCGCGCGCCGCGTGATTATACGGTCAACGGGGCAGGTCCGTGCTGGGATAGTAGTTTCCCAGGCGCCAGCATCTGGCGTTTCGATGCCAACTTCGGCGGTTTCTTCAGCAAACTCTATGAGCCGTTCGAGTACACGGACAAGGTGGCCGGTATCGGTTTTCCGCACAGCCTGCGTCGCGAGTTCACAACGGGTGAGACCTTGCTTTGCCGTTCCGAGGCAGAGATCATGAAGGGCGATATAGCAGCTGCCGTAGCGGATATGGATGTATGGGCCAAAGGCTATCTGTGTACCAAAGACCTGACCGACGCCCGTATCACGAGCTTCTTCAAGAAAGGCAAGAACGTACAGCACACGCCGGTATTGCACAACGAGGACATGTGTCCGACATGGAAGATCTCGGATGCACAAATGCCGTATATCTGGTGCGTATTGCACCTGCGTCGTATCGAGACCCTGCATGACGGTATGCGCTTCTTCGATATCAAACGTTACGGTATTGAGATCAAGCACGAGATCGGTTATCCGGTAGAGACCAAGCATCTGGTATGGAACGACGACCGCCGTGCTATTCAGCTGCCGCAGGAAGCTATCCTGGGTGGTCAGAAACCTAACGAGCGTGTGATCGTAGGCGATAACAATGCCGTCAGCACCACCGGTGGTCCGACCACTGAGCCGAGCGGTTTGGAGCTCTTTATGCAGTTGCAGAGCGAAATGCAAAACCTCACTATCACTCCTGCTAACGAATAATAATTGGACGAGCATATGAAAAAGTATATCAAGTATATAGTTCTTACAGCGATCGTATCGCTGGGAATGACGGGGTGCAAAGAGAAATTGGATGAAGAATCGATTTTCAAGGATGTACCTGTTTTGGACAGCACGTCTTATACCTATCAGTTTGACAAGTATCTGTACGAAAACTATCAACTCAAGTATAATATCGCTTTCCAGTATAAGTTAGACGACGAGTCCACGGACATGAACTACAACCTCGTGCCGGTATCGTACGACAAAGCACAGATTGTAGCCCATGCCATCAAATACCTATGGCTGGATGTGTACGGCACTCAGATGGGCGAAGAGTTTCTCAAGTTGTACGCCCCGCGTATCATCAATGTGCTCGGTTCACCGGCTATCAACGCCGCGCAGGGAACAGAGACCCTCGGTGTAGCAGAAGGTGGTGTGAAGATCACGTTGTACAACATGAACGATATCGACCTGAGCAACATGAAATGGCTCAACCAGTATATCTTCCATGTCATGCACCACGAGTTCTCGCATATCCTGCACCAGACCAAGTCCTTCCCAAAGGAGTACGAGCAGATCTCCGCAGGTTTGTATGACTCGCAGTCATGGCAGTACCACTCGGACGAGGAAGCCTACATGCTCGGTTTCGTAACCCCCTACTCCATGAGTGAGGCACACGAGGATTTCGTAGAGGTCATCTCCTCTTATATAACGGACACGCGCGAGACCTGGGAGAAACGCGGTATCGTCATGGCTGCTGACCATACCCATATCGTCAGCTTTGACGAGGATAACCCCGGAACTGTGATTATTATGACGAAGATCAACATGTGTAAGGATTGGTTGTCGGAGAAATACGACTACACCCTCGATTCGCTGCGCGCCGAAGTACAGCGTCGTCAGGATGCCCTTACCTATGACATTGTGATGAATGATTCGTATGACAAATAATTTGAGCGATCTATGAAACAGATTCTATTATATGTTTTTGCAGCTGTCGTACTGATAGGTACGATGGGTTGCAGCCGTCAGGAAGCGGACCTTTTCGACCAATCTGCCGCAGAGCGTTTGCATGCCACGGAGGATGCCCTTCGTGACAACCTGTGCAGCGCGAAGAACGGTTGGGAGTTATGCTATTTCCCCTATCCGGATGCTGCCGGCTATGCGTTCCTGATGAAGTTCGAGGCAGACGGATCGGTTAAGATCGCTGCCAAAAACCGTATCTCCTCCAAGGATAACTACATGGAAGAGACCAGTTTGTGGGACATCGACGGTACCCAGGGTTGCATCCTGACCTTCAACTCGTACAACACCCTCTTCTCCGTCTTCTCAGACCCCTTGAGCGACGGCGTCGGTTATTCGGGCGACTATGAGTTTGTGGTGCTCACAAGCGAGGATAAGGACCATATCCGCCTCAAAGGTAAGAAAAACCAGGCGTATATCTCACTCAATAAGCTGGAGACAGGCGTCATCTGGAAAGAGTATTTCGATATGATTGATGACTACAACGCCGATATCTTCGACGATAACGACGGTGTGGATATGCTCTTCTGGGACGGTGCTTCGCAGATCAAGATGACCTACGAGGACGGTATGTTCACCTACGAGAAAGACGGCGAGGAACAGTCGCGCGGATTCATCATCACCCCCACAGGAGTACATTTCTACTCAGGCTTCCTCATGGCCGACAGCGTCACCTACGCCAAGGACTTCAAACTTACCGAAGACAAGCAACTCCTCAAGACCGACGACGGCAAGGCTTTCCTCAGCAGCAGTTATACGGCTGCAGATTTCTTTGCGCATAAGTTCACCACCTACAGCCGTTGGGCATATGTAGCAGAGGATACGGATGCGAAGACAAAAGCCGATTATGAGGCCCTCCGTCAACTCGGTCTGGCCAAAGGTGCGGATATCAACGGAGTCGCTTATGAGCGTACTACCACTACCGACAGCCGCGGTTCCAAGACCTATGCATACGCCCTCTATGTATCCTACCTCGTGGACGGTAAAGTCTTCGGCGGACGTATCGTCTTGAACCATAAGAACGCCAATGAGCAACTGACCTTCGCCTACAAGTCGCACGAGGATGCCCTCAAGCCCCTCTTTGCACGTTTGGCGGATACAGAGACAGATGCAGCGAAACTGTTCTGCGATATCTTCTGCGGTACGTACAAACCGGAGTCCTATACGGGCTCGGCGCTGAACATGACGCAGCTCTTGCTCAAAGGTGAAAACCGGACGATCCATGTCATCGCTGACAAGATGATCTACTAATTTACGGATGTTGGACACATTAATTGAAACAAAGAATGAAAAAGACATTACTTATAGGATTATTGGCCGGCTGTTGTGCGATGCTTAACGCACAGCAGAAAATGGCCTCCATGCCCCTCCCCGGTCATTCGCAACTCTTCTTGGAGTCGCTCAAGCATGCCCGCAGTATGGGTCAGGATGTGTATGTAGATGACACCGACATCCCGCAATTGCCCGCACAGGCTGCCGCCGCGCAAGCCGACGAGCCCCAGGATGTAGGTTATCTCAACCCGGCAGGAACATTGTTCTTAGGTATGGACGAAGCCGGTAAGGGTACGTTCATCAAGCACCCCGGTGTGATCGGTGCATGGTCGGATTCCATTCCGTGCTGGATATGGACCAACCAACGTGCTACTTACAAATCCATCAAGTATCTCACTTCCTTCTCCGCGGAGTATCCGTCTTATTGCGAAGATGAGAACTACGAAATCGACCTCTTGGGTAATTTCTGCGACACGATTGTAGCCAGCGGCGGTCTGCTCGATGCCTATGCCAAAGATGCAGACGTCGATGTAGAACGAAGCTATTACTGGCAGAACGCTACGCCACTCCAGACCACCAAATTCCTGGACGGTACGGAGAAGAAATACATGATGCTCAGCTCGTCGAAGAACCCCTCAGCCTCGGATTGTCCGCTGGCTATCGGCGGTCTGCCCAGCGCAAACACCTCCGACGGTTTATGGCCCTTGACCAATGCGATGAGTACGAATCAATCGGGTGTCAGCATGAATCTCATCCAATACACCGCTGCTGACGGCTATGTACACTACCTCTTCGGTTCATCCAAATATACGATCGACTCGGCATCCGTACCGAATCACGACATGACGGCCGACTCGATGGTGTACACGCGCGTCAACCCGGTGAAAATCACCACGCACTATGACAAACCGCAGGCACCGCTCTATATCAAGAGCGTCTCCTTAGCGATCTCGAGCGATAAGTATAGCACCTTCAACCCCAAAGACCTCAAACTGGATACACTCTATCTCAGTATTCAGAACGAGCAGGGTGTCGAACTGGCTGCTTCGATGGCTACGGCCAACGACTTGAGCAACCTCAGCTACACCAAAGGTAAGATGCTTACCTTCCACCTCCGTGACACCAGCGCCTACGGCGAGTTGATGAACGAAGGTCTGCTCGTTGGCGAGCCCTTCCGCGTAGTCATCACCGGTTTCAAGGAATCCCATAACTTCGGTATCTATGCAGCCGAGTGTGTCGTACATCCCACCAAGACCGAAATGCTGTACGAAGGCGGTGTCGTGAAGTCCATCAAGGCAGAGCCCTATATCATGCTCAACGGTATCTACCCGACCCTGGAGAACTATATCTCCTCTTCCTCTACCCAACCCGAAGAGATCGGTCAACATGGCGATACCATCTCTATCGATATGGTTTCGTACCACGGCAGCGGATACCAGTATGTCGCTTCCTACGCTAAGTTAGGTCCCGATTACAATGAGTTCGCTTTCTACTCGACGTTCAAGCCCTACGATGCCGATAAACGCACCTGGCTCTTCGATATTCAGCAACCGGATTATATCCATATGATTGCCGACTATGAGATGATTCTCAACGACGATGAGGAGGATCCGATCACCCTCTGGTCCTACTACCGCCTCTTCACCTTGCATGTCTACGCTTCGGACCAACCGAAAATCGGCGATTGCATCAAGTTCGGTAAGGCAGGTAAGTATATCGTGCTCCAGATCGATAAGATCAACGGCCAGACGGCTGTAGATGCTATCAGCGCCGACGTGAAAGCAGAAAAATTCATCCGCGACGGCCAACTGATCATCAAGAAGGGTAACAAAACGTATAACGTCCTCGGTATTCAACTCTGATACCGACGCGTTTCACACCCCTCCTAAAGAAGCTCGCCACACGGCGGGCTTCTTTCTTTTTGCCCCTCTGCTTTCTTTTCCCCATTTTACCCCACATTTTTGCAAAAATGTTAATAACCGCTATAAACCTATGAATTTACGCTTTTTATAACATATGCACTTCTGTCGAAAATATGTTAATAAAACAATTGAAAATTTTTTTTGTGGGGAAATGTGGGGAATATGAAATATTTTTCGTATATTTGCACCCGATTTTAAACCAAAGTGGTGAATATGGGTACATTTATCGGAAATATAGAGGCTCGTTTGGACGAGAAGGGACGTATCTTCGTCCCTGCCGCCTACCGTAAGATTCTGGCCGAGACCGGCTCGAAGATCATGGTCATGCGGCGCGATACCGACAACGAGTGTATGATGTTCTATCCGGAGCAAGTCTGGAACGACAAGGTGGAGCAGATGCGCCAGACACTGGACGAGTGGAATCCCGAGGACCAACTGATCCTCATGCAGTTCATGGCAGACGCCGAGTACATGGAGCTCGACGGACAAGGTCGTATCCTGCTCCAAAAGAAGAACCTCGAGATGATCGGTGCACAACAGGACGTGCTTTTCGTAGGCATGCTCAACCGCTTCGCGCTGTGGGCACCGGAGAACTTCGCAGCCAAACGTCTGAGCCAGACGGAACTGGCAGCTCGTCTCCGCGCAAAAATGTCCAAACCGAAAATCGAAAATCGCTAATCGCTAATCGAACATGTCCACCGTCTATCACATACCGGCAATGCTGCACGAGACGATCGAGGGCCTGGCCATCAAGCCCGACGGCGTCTATGTCGATGTCACCTTCGGCGGCAGCGGTCACTCACGCGCCATCCTCCAAGCAGGAGCCGGTAAGTTATACTCCTTCGATCAGGACGCAGATGCACTGCAGAACGCGATCGACGATGACCGTTGGACCTTTGTGCACAGCAACTTCCGCTACTTACGCAATTGGATGGACTATTACGGCATCGAACAGATAGACGGTTTATTGGCGGATTTAGGGGTTAGTTTTCACCACTTTGACTGCCCCGAACGCGGATTCAGCTTCCGTTTCAGTGCCCCGCTGGACATGCGTATGAACCAGACCGCCAAACGTACGGCTGCCGATATCGTGAATAGCTACAGCGAGGAAGAACTGGCGAAAGTGCTGTACCTCTACGGCGAGATGAAGAACAGCCGTCTCATTGCGAAAAACATCTGCCGCGCCAGAGCGCAGAAACGCATCGAGCGCACGGAAGACCTCGTAGCAGCCTCCCGTATCCCTGCGGAGATGAGCAAAGAGCTGGCACGACTTTTCCAAGCCCTGCGGATCGAAGTAAACGACGAGATGGGTGCCCTACGCGAGATGCTGGTAGCCGCCAGAGACCTGCTCAAACCCGGCGGACGGATCGCTATCCTGACCTACCACTCGCTCGAAGACCGGCTGGTAAAGAACTTCCTGCGCAGCGGCAATCTGGAAGGCACCATCGAGAAAGATTTCTACGGCAATAACCTCAGCCCGTTCGAACTGATCGAGAAAGGCCGCGAAGCCTCACCCGAAGAGGTAGCACGTAATCCCCGCAGCCGCAGCGCCAAACTGCGAGTCGCCGCTAAACGCTAACCATTACATGGCTAATAGTCACGACATACAATCCTGGTTGAACGGAGACAAACTGCGTAGCAAAGCACTCCGCGAACAATACCCGCTGATCGGTTTGATCGTCGGGTTGGTCTTTTTGTATATCCTGACCGGCTATCAGTCCGCCAAGCAGCAACACCACCTCACGGACACCAAGAAAGAGATGCTCGATGCCAAGTTCCGCTACATGACCATCAGTGCCGAACTGACCAACACCACGCGGCAGAGCCAAGTCATACAAGTACTCCACGAGCAGGGAAGTAATCTGCAAGAGAACACCAAACCACCCACCAAAATCCAAAACTGACATGAGCGAAGAACAAAGAAATACGGTGTGGCGGTTTGCGATCATCTTCATTGTGATCATGCTCGGCTTCGGAGCCGTGCTGGGTAAGATCGTCTATATCCAGACCGTAGAGCGCGACAACTGGCTCAAAGTGGCGGAGAAACAAGTGCCCACCAACCGGCCTATCGCAGCTACGCGGGGCAATATCCTGGACTGCAACGGACGCTTGCTGGCCTCCAGTATGCCGCAATATTATATGTATATGGATACCCGCGTACCCGCGTTGCGCGAGAAGAGCGGTGCCTTGTTCGCCGCGCATATCGACACCCTGGCGCTCGATCTGGCAACCATCGTCGGTGAACATTCGCAGGCGGAGTACAAAGCGCGTATCACCCAGGCATACCGGAGCAACGAGAAGCGCTATAAAGTCTGCGACCACCGCATCAACTACCTGCAGCGCCAGGCCCTGGAGCAGAACAAACTCATCAAGAAAGGCAAATACAAAAGCGGCATCTTCTTCGAGGACCAGCACCGTCGTATCAAACCATACGGTATCCTTGCCAGCCGCACCATCGGCGGTATCTACGGCGAGGGCGGTAGCGGTAACTCCGGCTTGGAGAAGCGCTTTGACAAGGAACTGAAAGGCGAGGACGGTATGAGCTCCATCCAGCGTATCGGCGGACGCAATGAGTCCGTCACCGTGGAGGAAGCCAAGGACGGACTGGATATCGTCACCACCATCGACGCCAACCTCCAAGATATCGTAGAGAACGCCCTGCTGGCCAAGACCAAGGAGCGGAACGCCAAATGGGGTTGCGCCATTCTCATGGAGACCAAGACTGGCTATGTGCGTGCGATCGCCAACCTCGACCGCAGTCAGGAAGACGGTGAGTATTACGAGGCGCAGAACCATGCCGTACAACGCGTAGAACCGGGCTCCACCTTCAAGACGATTGCCCTCGTAGCCGCACTGGACGACGGCAAGATCGACATCGATGATACGGTCACCATCACGAGCGAACCCTGGCGCTATTTCACGGTCAAGCACACCGACGCCCATAAGATGGACACCATCCTCACCGTCCGTTCGGCGCTCGCGGTGTCGAGTAACATCGCCCTCGCCAAACTCATCACCCGCTCTTACGAAGGCTCGGCGAAGAAATTCGTGCGCCGCATCGAGAAAATGGGCCTCATGGACAGTGTCTATTGCGAGATTCCGGGCGCAGACAAGGTGCGTATCGACATACCCAAGGATACCGTTACACTCAGTAAGATGTCCTACGGCTATTCGGTCGAACTGAGCCCCATGCAGATACTCATGTTCTACAACGCAATCGCCAATAACGGACGCATGGTACGGCCGATGTTAGTCACCTCCATCCAGCAGGACGGAGAAAACATCAAACGTTTCCGACCCGAGACCGTCAAGAGCTCCATCTGCTCGAATCGCACGCTGGAGGATATCCGCGGCGCCCTGCATGATGTCGTCTGGGACAACCGCCTGGGTACGGCAGCGGCACGCCTCTGGAGCCGCAAAGCGCAGTCCAACCTCGTGTCTATCGCCGGCAAGACCGGTACGGCACAGCTCATCATCCCCGGACACGGCTACTCCTCCAAACGCCACCGCATGACCTTCGTCGGCTATTTCCCCGAAGAGAACCCGCAATACACCTGTATCTGCATGATCGAGGACCCGCAATTCCCCTACGATGCCGGACAGGACTGCGGCTCCACCGTACGCGTCATAGCAGAAAAAACAATGGCTTATACCGGATGTTATATATACGAAAATGGTACTAAAAGACTTATTAAACGCGATTGAGCCGATTGAGGTAATCGGTCGCACCGACAAAGAGATCCACGGTCTGCACTTCGATAGTCGCAAGATCGAAACAGGCGATATGTTTGTGGCCCAGGTAGGCACAGCAGTAGATGGACATACTTTCATTGATGGTTGTGTCGCCAAGGGTGCTACAGCAGTCGTTCTCTCAAAGAGAGAATATATCACCAAATACCAATCACCAATTACCAATCACCAATCCCCCACCTTTATCTTGGTGGAGAACACCGACCGTGCCCTCGGTCTGTTAGCGTCCAAATGGTTTGGAGAACCGTCCAAAGCGCTGACACTCGTCGGCGTCACCGGCACGAACGGCAAGACCACAATTGCTACCTTATTATATAAACTCGTGCGCGCGTTGGGCCACAAAGCCGGCCTTCTCTCCACCGTGGTCAATTATATTGAGGACGAGGCGGTACCGGCCACCCACACCACCCCCGATGCCATCGAACTGAACGGCCTGCTACGCCGCATGGTGGATGCCGGTTGTACCTACGCCTTCATGGAGGTTTCCTCCCACGCCATCGCGCAGGAACGCATAGCGGGGCTCGATTTCGACGGCGCGCTCTTCACCAACCTCACGCGCGATCATATCGATTACCATAAGACCTTCGATAACTACCGCGACACCAAGAAACGGCTCTTTGACGGTCTGAAGAAAACGGCATTCGCTGTCACCAACAAAGACGACAAAAACGGACTCGTCATGACGCAGAACTGCAAGGCGGCCGTCCATACCTACTCCACCCGTTCGCTCGCCGACTACAAGGCGCAGATATTGGAAGAAGGCTTCGACGGCATGATGCTTGCCATCAACGGCAAAGAGGTCTTTGTTCCCCTCGTAGGACGCTTCAATGTATCCAACCTGCTCTGTATCTACGGCGCAGCGCTGTGCCTCGGTTTCGACGAGATGGATGTCCTGCGCGTACTCTCCACCCTCAAACCGGTGAACGGACGTTTCGAGACCATCCATAGCCCCAAAGGCTGGACAGCCATCGTCGATTATGCCCATACGCCGGACGCAGTCGATAACGTCATCCAGACCATTCGCGAGATCAAGAAAGAAAGTGCCAAACTCATAACCGTCGTAGGTTGCGGAGGTAACCGCGACAAAGGCAAACGACCCATGATGGCGCAGATCGCCAAACGCGGCAGCGAGCAACTGATCCTCACCTCCGACAACCCGCGCGATGAAGAACCGGCCGACATCCTCAAGGATATGACGGACGGCCTCACCGAAGAAGAACTGCGCACCACCCTCGTCATCGAAGACCGAGCCGCAGCCATCCAGACGGCCTGCACACTGGCGCAGAAAGACGACGTCATCCTCATCGCCGGCAAAGGACACGAAGACTACCAGATCATCAAGGGCGTCAAACACCATTTTGACGACCACGAACAAGTAAAGAAACACCTCTAAACATTAAATTAAACATTAAACATTAAACATTATAAAAATGATTTATCATTTTTTTACCTATTTCAGTGATGTACTCGGTGCGCGCCTGTTCACCTACATCTCCTTCCGCGCCATCGTAGCGGGCATCATCGCACTCATCACCAGTATCTGTTTCGGCAACTGGTTCATCGATTTCATGAAACGCCATCATATCTCGGAGACCCAACGCGATGAGAAAACCGATCCCTTCAACGTGGGCAAGAAAGGCGTGCCGACGATGGGCGGTATCATCGTCATCGTAGCCATCCTGCTGCCCTGTCTGCTGTTCGGCAAACTGAGCAATGTCTATATGATCCTCATGCTGATAACGACCCTTCTCATGGGCGCGTTGGGCTTTGCGGACGATTATATCAAGACCTTCCGCAAGAACAAAGAGGGTCTGAACGGTTGGGTCAAGATCGCCGGTCAGATCACTCTCGGTCTCATTGTCGGACTCACCCTTCGTTTCTGCCCTGCTGTCAGCATGAACGAGGTCGTCACCAGTCATATCGAGAACAATGTGGTCGTCGTCGAGAAGAGTCCGGAGATCAAGTCCACCCAGACCACCATCCCCTTCGTCAAGCATCATAACTTCAATTATGCCGACCTCTTCTCCTGGACGGGCGAGAACAATAAATACCGCTTCGGTTGGATCTTCTTTGTGCTGCTGACAGTCTTCGTCGTAGCGGCAGTCAGCAACGGTGCGAACCTCAACGACGGCATGGACGGCATGTGTGCCGGTAACTCGGCCATCATGGCGATTGCCCTACTCATCCTCGCCTATACCTCCGGTAGTGTCGTCTGGGCGGAGTATTTCGATGTCATGTACATCCCGGGCTCCGAAGAGTTGGTAGTCTTCCTTGCCTCTTTCGTCGGCGCTCTGGTGGGCTACCTCTGGTTCAACGGTTTCCCCGCACAGGTCTTCCTCGGTGACACCGGCAGCCTCACCGTCGGTGGCATCATCGGCGTCTGCGCCATGATCATCCACAAGGAGCTGCTGGTACCCGTCCTCTGCGGGGTCTTCCTCATGGAGAGCGTGAGTGTCATCCTGCAGACCCAGGTCTATAAGTTCTACAAGAAACGCGGGCAGCACGTCCGCGTATGGAAACGGGCACCGCTGCACGACCATTTCCGTACCTCCGTGGAGCAGGTCCTCAAGAACGACCCCACCTGTATCATCCGTTTCAAAGGCAGCAAGAACCTGCATCACGAATCGAAGATCGTCCTGCGTTTCTGCATCGTCACCCTCATCCTTGCCGCCATCACCATTTTAACATTAAAGATCCGATAAATTATTTTTGATATTTTCTCATAATTATTGATTTGGATTTTGTTAAAAATCCTAAAGATTTATTAAAAAAAGTTATGTTAAATTTATTTATAAATAAGTTTTTGAAATAAAGATTTGATTTAATAAATCAATAATTATGTATTTTTTGTATTTTTTTCTTTTAATATAATAATATGAGCAAACGAATTGTTATATTAGGCGCCGGCGAGAGCGGCAGCGGAGCCGCCATCCTGGCCAAAGAGAAAGGTTTTGACGTCTTCGTATCCGACTGCGGTACGATCTCCGATCCCTATCGCGCCTTGCTGGATCAGAACGGCGTAGCATGGGAAGACGGCAAGCACACGGAATCCCTTATCCTCAATGCCGACGAGGTAGTCAAATCGCCGGGTATCCCCTTGACCGCACCGCTCATTCAGAAGCTGCAGGCACAGGGCACGCCCATCATCTCGGAAATCGAGTTCGCCGCACGTTATACGCATGCGAAAATGATCTGTATCACGGGTTCGAACGGTAAGACAACCACCACCTCGCTCATCTATTATATCCTCCGCAATGCAGGTCTAAACGTCGGGCTGGCAGGCAATATCGGTAACTCGCTCGCTTTGCAGGTCGCCCATGAGGACCATGACTATTACGTCATCGAGCTCTCGTCTTTCCAACTCGATAACATGTACGACTTCAAGGCCGACGTAGCCATTTTGTTGAACATCACCCCGGACCACCTGGATCGCTACGATTTTAAGTTCCAGAACTATATCGACGCCAAGTTCCGTATCACCCGCAATCAGACCAAAGAGGATTCGTTCATCTACTGGGCGGAAGATCCCGTCATCGATCGCGAGATGAAGAAGAT
>Ga0247610_10001619_pt1 | contig 27582 bp, 24 predicted proteins | sample 174DNAGHGhighgp2_FD_193483 | JGI IMG/M metagenome (GOLD analysis project Ga0247610, IMG submission 193483) | Sheep rumen microbial communities from Palmerston North, Manawatu-Wanganui, New Zealand - 1742 DNA GHGhigh gp2 | ecosystem: Host-associated > Mammals > Digestive system > Stomach > Rumen...
GATTCGATAGATGCTGTCCTGCGGCGGTACAAATACCGCAAAGATCAGCCTTTCGGAGGCGTGCAGTTGGTGATGATCGGCGACCTGTTTCAACTCTCTCCGGTGGTGACGCGAGGCGATGATGAAGAGGCGATGAAGAAGTACTACGAAGGACCGTATTTCTTTCAGGCGAAAGTGATGCAGGACTTGCAACCGATCTATGTGGAGCTGGATCATGTGTTCCGGCAACAAGACCAGACGTTTGTGCAACTGCTGAACGAAGTGCGTGAGAATCAGTTAACTGCACATGGACGTGCGTTGCTCAATGCACGGTATAACCCGCGGTTTCGGAACACCGACGAGGATTTTCATATCACACTCACGACCCATAACCGCTTGGCGGACGAACTGAACGAACGCGAGTTAGCCAAACTCTCGGACGCGCCGCATGTGTTTACCGCAGAGATCAAGAAAGATTTTCCGGTGAATATCTATCCGACAGAGGAAGTCCTGACGCTCAAAGAGGGCGCGCGAGTGATGTTTGTGCGCAACGACGACCAGAAACCGCGGCGGTTCTACAACGGCAAGATAGGCGTGATTACGGAGATCGACAGCGACCGGATTGTCGTGCGTTGCGAGGATGGCGACATCGAAGTGACGCGCATGGTGTGGGAGAATATCCGCTACCGTGAGGACGAGAAAACAGGCAAGATAGATGAGGAGATTTTAGGTACGTTCACCCAATATCCGCTCCGGCTCGCGTGGGCGGTGACGATCCATAAGAGTCAGGGCCTGACCTTCGACCGAGTGATCATCGATGCGGCGCGCGCTTTTGCGGCAGGACAGGTCTATGTAGCGCTTTCCCGTTGCCGGACGCTGGAAGGCATTGTGCTGTCTTCGCCGTTGGATTATGTGGAGCTGGACAATGACCCTTCCGTGTTGCGTTATACGGATAGCCAGCCATCTGTAGAGACTATCCATCAGGCACTTCCCACAGCGCGCAAGGAATATGAGATTCAGCTGTTTAGCGCGCTTTTTGACTACCATCGGATGCTTTCGCTGGTTGAACAGATGCGCAAGATGGCTGCCTCGAAAGTGTCGTTCAACGAGGAGAGTTTGCCGTTTTTGGAAGGTTTGCAACCTGTTTTCACCGAATGGCAAACGATAGCCGAAAAGTTCCGGCCGCAACTGACCAAACTGCTGCTGAGCGGCGACAAAACCTTGCTGCGCGAGCGTTTGCACGCGGCTTGCGGGTACTTCGTGCCGCTGATGCAACCTTTGGCACAAAAGATAGCCGATCATCCCTGCCGCTGTAAGAACAAAGCGGACGCAATGGATTTCGAGCCGCTGCTGAGCGACCTGTTCTTGGTGCTGCACGAGAAGATTCATCTGATGCAATCGCTCCTCAAAACGGATGATCCTTCCTCCGAATCGCTGCTACAGGCGCGCAATACATTTGTTGCGCCTATCGAAGATCTTCAGCCGGTCATTGGAAACAAGAAAAAAGTGACCAAGGGACAAAGTACCAAAGTGTCAAGTACCAAGGGAAAAGCTGCCAATAGCGAATATAAAGGCAACGACTTCGATGACATGGCGGTTGAGGCTATGATTCATGACATGTTGGATAAAGGAACTCCTTCGCCGTTCTTGTTGGATTTTATTAAGAAGTTACGCCGGAAGCGTGCTCAGGAAGTGCCCGAAACTTCGCAAGCCGGTGCACGATGGATGGTTGAGGACGATTTGCGTCTGCGTGAACTGTTTCAGGAAGGCACTCCCATTGCCCAATTAGCCAAAGAGTTCAACCGCACCTACGGTTCCATTAAAGCACGTCTCAAGAAATTACGCTTAATCGAATAGGCACGCAGGCTTCGCTGGCACGTGCGTGTTAAATAATAACGAAATCACAAAACTCAAAAACTATGTTACCTCTCTTTTTTACCCTCATCACTTTGCCGTACGCTCCGAATGCACTGGAGCCGGTAGTCAGTCAGGAAACAATTGAGTATCACTATGGTAAGCACCTGCAGACCTACGTGGATAACCTCAACAAACTCGTTGCCGGAACGGAGTTTGAGTCTATGCCGTTGGAGCAGATCGTTTGCAAGTCGCAAGGCGCTATCTTCAACAACGCCGGGCAGATCCTCAACCACAACCTGTATTTCTTGCAGTTTCAGAAGCCTAACCCCAACCCTTCCCTAAAAGGAAGGGAGGATGAATTGCAACAACTTGAAATCATGAGGGCTATAGTGCGCGACTTCGGCTCATTGGATGCTTTCAAAGCCGAGTTCGAGCAGAAAGGCACAACACTCTTCGGTTCAGGTTGGGTGTGGCTCTCTGCCGACAAGGACGGCAAACTCATTATCACGCAGGAGCCGAACGCCAATAACCCTGTCACCAAAGGTCTCAAACCGCTGCTGACAATGGATGTGTGGGAGCATGCGTATTACATCGACTACCGTAACCGTCGTGCCGCCCATCTGCAGGCGCTCTGGCAGATCATCAACTGGAACGAGATCAACCGCCGCTATACAGCCAAGTAACTTTTTTGATAGTTGTTGTTAATTGTTGACGTAATCACCACGTAATCATGCGAATAGTTGTTCAGCGTTGCGCCCGCGCCGAGGTGCGCATAGCCGGCACAGTTGTCGGCAAGATAGGGCAGGGGTTCATGCTCCTGGTGGGTGTCACCGATACCGACACCACAGCCGATGCCGATCTTCTTGCCAAGAAGATTGCCCAACTCCGCGTGTTCGAGGATCCTGACGGCAAGATGAACCTTGCTCTCGCCGATGTCGGCGGTGCTATACTCAGTATATCGCAGTTCACCCTGTATGCCGACTGCCGCAAGGGCAACCGTCCGTCGTTCATCCGTGCCGCTCGTCCCGAACAGGCCTCGCCGCTGTATGATTATTTCAACCAAACGCTCCGCACAACCTACGGACTCACTGTCGAAACAGGCCGTTTCGGTGCTGACATGCAGGTAGACTTCGTCAACGATGGTCCTGTCACCATCCTTCTCGACACCGCCGAACTCACTCCTCGTTCATGATAACTCGTTTTAGCTTAACTTACTAACGTTTCCCACGCGATCTTTGAAAGAGAAGAAAAATGCCCCAAAAATTAAACATGCTGCATGGATTTTTGGTATTTTTGTGAGCGCTAGCGCATTTTTGTAAAGAATCTATCAGTAGCAATTTATTGTTACTGATCAGTGGAATTGGTTATCAGGAAGTTTGGATGCTTGCATACAATTAGACTGATAGACAAGTACACTAAGTTGCATTAAGCAACTGTAGATTCTGCATTTTTCTTTACCCAAATCTCTCTCTTGCAAATTTTGGATAATTGTTGTTAATTGTTGACAGCCTAATATATCCTAATGCATTGTTGCTAATTATTGACCCCGAAACACCATGTCTACCTTCGTAACTTCATATCATTCCCCGCTGGGCATTATCCTCCTTCATAGCGACGGCAATGCCCTCACCGGCTTACGCTTTGTGAGCAGTGCCGATGTGCCTGTAGAACAGGCAGTTGTGTCCGATTGTTCATCAGCACCCGAGTTGCCGGTGCTCGCCCAAACGCGGCAATGGCTGGACGACTATTTTGCCGGTAAACGACCATGTGACATACCGCGTCTCAATCCTCCGGGAACGGATTTTCAGCGCCGTGTATGGCAGAGTCTGTTCTCTATCTTCTATGGACAAACGAAGACGTACGGTCAGATAGCCGAGATGGTCGGTTGCCGTTCAGCGCGTGCAGTAGGGCAGGCGATAGGCCGCAATCCTATTGCATTGATTATTCCCTGCCACAGAGTTGTCGGTGCCAATGGCAGCTTAGGCGGCTATGCTTACGGCATTGATCGCAAGAAACAACTGTTGGACTTGGAGAAATAGTATGCCTGCAGCACCTGAAATCGAACGTCATCCGCTTCAGCCGTTTCTGCCCGATAATGCAAGGTTGCTGATGCTTGGCAGTTTTCCGCCACCCAAACAGCGGTGGTGTATGGATTTCTTTTACCCTAATCCGCAGAACGACATGTGGCGGATCATGGGGCAAATCTTCTTTGGCGACAAACTGCATTTTGTGAATGGCAAAGTGTTTGACTACGAAGCGATTGTCTCTTTCTGCCGGAATCAGGGCATTGCTATCTTCGACACCGCGCAAGCCGTCATTCGCTTGCAAGGCAACGCGGCGGACGAACATCTCGTGATTGTCGAGCAGACGGATATAGCTGCGTTACTGCAGTCCATCCCGCTCTGCCATGATATCTGCTGTACCGGAGGCAAAGCTGCAGAGACCTTGGCGGCAATTCTTCATACCGCAACACCCAAGGTTGGCGAGTCTATCGAAACGAACTTTGCCGGCAGAACGATCCGTTTTTGGCGTATGCCATCCTCCTCCCGCGCCTATCCTTTATCCTTCGGCAAGAAAGTTGCCGCCTATCAACTCCTGTGCCGGTCGGTATTGTAAGGTCAACCATTATCATCCAAGTATATAATTTTTGACTATTAGTCTCACTTGTAAAAATTGTTGTTAATTGTTGTTAATTGTTGACCACCTATCCCTTTTGCAAATATTTGTTAATTGTTGGTGATTGTTGACTATTGTCTCACTTGTAAAAATTGTTGGTAATGGTTGACCACCTATCCCTTTTGCAATTATTTGTTAATTGTTGCTCATTTTTGACCTGATATATCCAATGCATTATTGCCCTCAACCTCATCATTTACTCCCCAAATTTCCACTATCTCCATACAATTTTCACTTTTTTTGTACTTTTCTCTCCATATATTTGTATATATGGATTTTTTTTTGTAACTTTGTACGTTTGAATCGTTGCGTGCTTGCGCACTGCATGTACACACGCGCGCCAACACTCCTGCTCATGCCCGATAAAACAACTGTACATATAGTCCCCGAACCCCGCAAGTCGGAACTTGTCAATGCCACATATGGCATTGTTGGCGCGATGATAGAGGTATATAAGAACCTCGGGGGTGGTTTGCCGGAGTATATCTACCAAGAGGCGCTCTTTACGGAGTTGCAATCCAATGGCTTTACGGTGCACAAAGAGTTGGAGTATCACCCAATTTACAAGGGAAAACCTCTCAACGCATACCTTAAAATGGATCTCGTAGTGGAGACGCCTCTTGGCAATGTGATAGTGGAATGTAAGGCTTTGACAACTCTCTCTGAACGGGAACATTATCAGACCTTCGGATATTTGCGCGGAACGGGATGGCCTATGGCGATACTTGTTAACTTTGGTGCCAGTCCACGTGCCCAAATTGAGAGATTTTATAATGATAACAACACCATCGCGGTGTTTTAATTAATGTTTTTGACCGTTTTTGGTTAACTCATAAAGAAAATGAAAGGAGATAAATCAAAAACACGGAATCAACGCTATCGCGTCTTACGTAATAGTTCCTTAATCTACTTGTGAGCAAGCTCCCAGATAGTTTGATGACCTATTCCGCTAAGCATCAACGATAAATCATTGTTGCTTGATTCCTCACGAAAACGCACTACGTTTACAAAAAAGCGCTACGCTTTCAAAAACGACTATGCAGCGAGTTGGTATAAATGAAAAAGTTATTACACCGTAAGTTGAGCATGTTTTTGATAGTGCAGTGAAACGGAACGCTTTTTTGTGAGTTATGTAATAACGTGTTTTTGTAAGGCAGCAGAATGATATTCATATCATGCTGAATGGAAATATGTAAGTGATTGTTGGAAGCTTGCTTACGAACAAGCAATTAGATATTTACATTAGACACATAGTGTCGTGCTGCCGCGTTTTTGATTTACAAAAAATATGGTTAACTCATAAAGAATGAAGAGAAATAACGTTCACTTTGTGTTGAGCATGTTTTTGATAGTGGAATGTAATGAAACGCTTTTTTGTGAGTTATGTAATAACGTGTTTTTGTAAGGCAGCAGAATGATATTTTATCATGCTGAATGGAAATATATTAGTGATTGATGGAAGCTTGCTTACAAACAAGCAATTAGATATTTGCATTAGACACATAGTGTCGTGCTGCCGCGTTTTTGATTTACAAAAAATATGGTTAACTCATAAAGAATAAAGAGAAATAACGTTCACTTTGTGTTGAAAATGTTTTTGATAGTGGAATGTAATGAAACGCTTTTTTGTGAGTTATGTAATAACGTGTTTTTGTAAGGCAGCAGAATGATATTTTATCAGGCTGAATGAAAATATATAAGTGATTGTTGGAAGCTTGCTTACGAACAAGCAATTAGATATTTGCATTAGACACATAGTGTCGTGCTGCCGCGTTTTTGATTTACAAACTAAAAGAAAATATACAAAAGAATGAGTACAGCAATAGAATTCAACCACGTATCCAAACAATACCGCCTCGGCTTGGTCTCCACCAAGACCCTCAGCCACGATATCCGCCGCTTCTGGATCACCAACGTCCTCGGCAAAGAGGACCCGTATCTCAAGATCGGCGAGACCAACGACCGTGCCTCCAAGGGCACATCTGACTACGTCTGGGCGCTCCGCGATATCGACTTCAAGGTCGAGCAAGGCGACGTCGTCGGCATCATCGGTAAGAACGGTGCCGGCAAATCGACCCTCTTGAAACTCCTGAGTCGCGTCACCGGTCCCACCACTGGCACTATCCGTGCCCACGGTAGAATTGGTTCCCTCTTGGAAGTCGGTACCGGCTTCCATGGCGAGATGACCGGTCGTGAGAATATCTATCTGAACGGCGCTATCCTCGGTATGACCCGTAGAGAGATTGACCGCAAGCTGGATGAGATCATCGATTTCTCTGGCTGCGAACGCTATATCGACACCCCCGTGAAACGTTATTCCTCCGGTATGACTGTCCGTCTGGGCTTCGCCGTAGCCGCCTTTTTAGAGCCGGAAATATTGGTGGTAGATGAGGTATTAGCCGTCGGCGATGCCGAGTTCCAAAAGAAAGCCATCGGCAAGATGAAAGACGTTTCCCAAGGCCAAGGCCGCACCGTCCTCTTCGTGAGTCATAATATGGCAAGTATTCGTAATCTGTGTACCACTGGTGTATTGTTAGAGAACGGAATGGTGAAATACAGAGATAATAGCATCGATAATGTAGTGGATTTCTATCTTGAGGGTAATACTAAGAACGTAGGTGATAGAGGGTTGATAAAAGGGAATGAACTTGATGCCTATCGTGTCAAAGACTGTTCTTCTCGTCAGATGAAGATATTGGAGATAGAACGTTTGACTCCTTATCATGTGGATTCGAAAGACTCGACAGAATACCGAGTTCGCATTCAACGCACAGATCATACGGTAAAAAAAGTATGCGTGAATACGATGGTAGAAGAAATATTGACTGGAAATCGCGTCGGTGTTACTTGCAGTGAAATCTTTGATTTGCCTGAAGGCAAGAATGAGTTTGAATTCAAAGTAATCCTGAATCATCTAAATCTAAGACCGGGTGATTATATGGTGGATTTCTGGATTAGCGCAGAGCCAATGGTTAACTCATGGAATTTATACGACGCGGTATATGACGCGTTGACATTCCAAGTGGAAACTTATGACAAGAAGATGTTTGGTCTCTGGGATTCATCGTTTGGGTATAACTACTTTGACGGTTGTGAAACGAAGATGTTGTAAAATGAAAAAGTTAGCAATCATAGGAGCAGCATATTACCAGCGACCTTTATATAATAAAGCAAAGGAGATGGGGTTGTATGTAATTGGTTTTGCTTGGGCGGATGGTGCTGTTTGTCGAGATATGCCGGATAAGTTCTATGAGATTTCGGTAACGGAAAAAGAGCGAATATTGGAGGTTTGTCGGCAGGAACAGATAGATGGTATCTGCACTATTGCGTCCGATGTTGCAGCACCCACGGTGGCATATGTAGCAGAACAAATGGGATTGGTAGGTAACAGTTATGAGTGCTCGTTGCGTGCGAATAACAAATTTCTCATGCGTCAGGCTTTTACTAAAGCCGATGTGCCCTGCCCGAATTATTGGTGCGTCAACGACCACTCGGATATCAAATATCAAACATCAAACATCAAACATCAAACATTCCCTTTAATTGTCAAACCAAGCGACAGAAGCGGTAGTCTTGGAGTGATGAAGGTGGAGAAGGCAGATGACTTACTTTCGGCAATCACGGCAGCGCAGGAGTATTCGTTCAAGCATGAAGCGATGGTGGAGCAGTTTATTGATGGACGCGAGATTAGTGTTGAGTTCATATCCTACAATGGTGTTCATTATCCGCTGCAGATTACCGATAAGGTGACTACCGAAGCACCTCATTTCGTGGAACTGGAGCACCATCAGCCTGCAGATCTGACTGCTGCTCAGTATAAGGAGATATATTCTATCACCAACCGAGCTCTTACTGCTTTAGGCATTACCAATGGAGCGTCTCATTCTGAGTACCGCATCACGAAAGATGGTAAAATCTACGTGATGGAGATAGGTGCCCGCATGGGAGGTGATTTTATAGGTGCTGCATTGGTGAAACTTTCCACAGGCTATGATTTTGTTAAAGGGGTTATCGAAGTTGCTCTTGGTGAATTTAGCGAACCGGTTTTGGGAGAACAGAAACATTCCGGAGTGTTGTATGTCAGCGAAGAGACAAAGCACCTGATGCCCATATTGGAGCATTGGCGGAATTATCCGGAGTTGATAACAGGAGAAATTACAAGACCCGGTTTGCGCTCAATCTCCTGTAGCGCGGATAGAACAGGGTACGTGGTTTATCAGGCGGATCACAGATTAGATGCTTCATATTTTGAAACTTATAGGAAAGGTGAAAATTAACGATAACATAGCAGAGGCATTTCTTCGCTCAGCGCTGACGATGCAAAATCCATTCAATACTACAGATCAGGTGTTGGCATGGATTCATGAGCAGAATAAGAAGATCTTGGTGGATGTGCAGCAGATCCCGTTTGTAAAAATGCAACCCATGTGGGCTTTTGATGCAGATGGCAATCTTCGTCATGCATCCGGTAAGTTCTTCTCCATCGAGGGAATCCGTGTGCGTACGAACTATGGTAATGTTTCGGAATGGGAGCAACCGATTATCAATCAGCCGGAGATAGGTTATCTTGGTATCATAACAAAGGAAATTGATGGTATTCTATATTTCTTGTTGCAAGCGAAGGTGGAACCGGGAAACGTCAATAATGTACAGCTGTCGCCTACATTACAAGCTACCAAGAGCAACTATTCACAAGTCCATCATGGTAACAAACCGCTTTATCTGGAGTATTTCCAGAATGCCAAACCGGAACAAGTATTGTTAGACCAATTACAATCGGAACAAGGCGCACGTTTCTTGCGTAAACGAAACCGCAACATTATCATTCGGGTGGAAGAGGAAATACCAGTATATGATAATTTCGTTTGGGTTACTCTCGCGCAAATCAAGGCGTTGGCATCCATGGATAATATAGTCAACATGGATACCCGGACGGTTATCTCAGGAATTCCCCTTCACTTAACAGAAGAGACAGATTACTGCGAAAAAACATCATGGGGCTATGAGTTACTAAATAACACAAATCCGTATCATAGCACTACGGAGATCCTCAGTTGGATGACTTCGCTCAAATGCAAGTACGAACTCAACGTCACTCCAATCCCTTTGCGTGAGGTATCACACTGGCATACTACCGATATGGCTATTGAACACAAGGAAAGCCGTTTCTTCCGTGTGATAGCTGCGCAAGTGGCGATTAATAACAGGGAGGTCAAGACTTGGTGCCAACCATTGGTGGCTCCTGTACAACAAGGGTTGACGGCTTTTATTATTAAGAAGATCAAAGGTACTTATCATTTCCTTGTGCAAGGTAAGGTAGAACCCGGTAATTTTGATACGCTGGAGATGGCGCCGACGGTGCAATGCATTACGGATAATTATGTGGGGCAGAATAACCAGCCCTTTGTGGACTATGTGCTGCATGCCCGCCCTGAGCAGATCAAGGTAGATACGCTTCAATCCGAAGAAGGAGGACGTTTCTATCAAGAGCAGAACCGAAATCTGATTATTGAGGCGGATGAGCAATTCCCGATAGATAATCTTCCCGAAAATTATATATGGGTATCGTTTAGACAGTTAATGATGTTTTTGCAATTCAATAACTACCTGAATATCCAATCCCGCAGTCTTATCTCATTGATAAGAATGATATAAATTTGAACTCTGAAAACTGAAATAAGAAAACTCAAAAATATGAAAATCCCTTTTAACAAAGTGTATCAAACAGGTGCAGAAGACGCCTATGTGTTGGAAGCTATCCATTCTGGTTTGCAATGTGGCAACCATCAGTTCTGTGAACGAGTCATTGAACTGATGAAGAAATCGTATGGTTTCCAGCAAGTCTATCTCGTCCCGTCAGGCACGGCTGCCTTGGAGATGGGAGCCGTGTTAGCTGGTATAGAACCGGGTGATGAAGTGATACTACCTTCTTATACCTTCTCTTCTACCGTCAACTCGGTGGTGCTTTTCGGAGCAAAACCGGTGTTCTGCGAAGTAGATCCGAAGACGCTGAATATCGATGTAACAAAGATAGAAGCACTCATCACTCCTAAGACGAAGATGATTGTGCCGATTGACTATGCCGGTCTTAGTTGCGATATTGATGCTGTAATGGAGATTGCTAATCGTCATAACCTGATTGTGATGCAAGACTGTGCACAATCGTATGGTACGCGCTATAAAGGTCGTCCGGCAGGAACAGTGCCGCATCTGGCTACGTTCTCGTTCCATGAGACCAAGAACTTCTCTGCCGGAGAGGGTGGCGCGCTTATCTGTAACGTACCCGAATGGGAACTCCGTGCGCATTTCTTGCAAGAGAAGGGTACTGATCGTCGTTTGGTGCTCAATGGTATGAAGAACAAGTACTCATGGGTGGATAAGGGATCCAGTTATCTGCTTTCAGACGTGTTAGCAGCAATGTTGCTAGCGCAGTTAGAGCACGAAGATGAGATTCGTGCTAAACGTGGACAGGTTACTGCGATGTATAATCGTTTGTTTGAACCCTATTTTGAGAAAGGTTTGATTGATATTATGCGCCCGACGAAGGATGACGAGTTGAATAACCATGCGTATTGGGCTGTGTTTGATACAACGGAGAATCGTCAGCGCTTCATGGATGGATGCCGTAAGTTTGATATCTATGTGTATATCGGCTATATGCCTTTGCACTCTGCCCCATATGGATTGAAGTTCGGCTATAAACCTGAAGACTTACCTATCACCGAATCCATCGGTTCGCGTGTTACCCGTCTGCCGTATTATACCAGCCTTGCCGATGAAGGATTGGATTATGTCTATGAGCACATGAAAGAAGTTCTAAAAAGCATTTACTGCTTTTAAGAATGTGTGATAAGTGATGTGTGATGTGTGAAGCACAAAACATAACACATAAAACATCAAACATTGTAAAAAATTATGATGGACAATACATCAAACATCAAACATCAAACATCACAACGTTTCGTTGTGGTCGGTTGTGGCAATATAGCGCAGCGGTGCGCGATTCCGGCTCTGATGAATAGCGGCGTCACCGAGGTGGTATGTGTGGTGGATACGGATGAACGGAAACGCGAGATTGTAGAGACACGTTTCGGACTCCCTTTTGAAACGGACTTACATCGTGTCTTGGAAACGTATGAGTTTGAATCCGTGTATATCTCTACGCCCAATGCTATCCATGTACAGATTGTGGAACAGGTAGCTCCGTATTGCAAGAACATCCTCTGCGAGAAGCCGCTTGCCGGCTCGATGGCGGATGCAGAGCGTATTGCGGAATTAGGCAAACAATACAATATCCCTATCTTTGAGGGATTTATGTACCAGTTCCATGCGCAGCATAAGATCAAGAACCAACTGATTGCTGATGGCGCGATTGGCGAACCGCAACTCTTCCAAGGATGGTTTGGTTTTCCGCCAATTGCAGATACAGATTTCCGCTATAAGAAAGCATTGGGCGGTGGTTGTGTCCTTGACTCATGTGCGTACCTTGTGCATTCAGCAAGGCATTTCTATGGCTGTGAACCGGAGAATGTATATGCGGTATTAAGTCACGAAGAAGGTCGCGAGGTAGAGACACATGCCACGATACTTTTGGATTTTGGACAGGGCAGAGTAGCGAACCTTGTATCCGGATTCAATAATAAATATAAGAGCCAGCAGGTTATTTGGGGTAGTAAAGGTCTGATGTCTCTTGAGCGCGCGTACGCGTTACCACCGGATTTCCAATCTACTTTGACGATTGAGACACAAGAGGGAATCACATACCAAACCATGCCGGCTTGTAATCATTTTGAGGAAGAGATGCGCTATTTCGTAGCTAACTGCGCAACCCATGCCGAGACTTGGCGTAACGAGTTTCTCAACCAAACAAAAGTATTGATGAGAATAAAAAAGTGTGCCAAATAACCAAAAGAATGTGTAAACCTATTCTACATATCTCCTGTGATGATCAGTTTTTAAACTACGCCGTTGATCAATTCGATAATATATCTGAAGTTCAATCTGATTTCATAATGATGGATTATTCAAGAACTCCGGGTCATTTAAAACGTGTAGATAGAATTAAATATTTTCAGGTTACAAGTGATAATTTAAGATTAATTACTGATTCTTTCCTCAAATACAGCGCGATTATTTTTCATGGTTTAAATGGCAATTGGAGTCGTTATTTATTATCGAAGGTGCCGGAGAATTTAAAAGTAGCATGGGTGTGTTGGGGTAATGAAGTGTGGGGAATAAATGAAGAACAATACTACGCCCCTATAACCAAGGCTGTATGGACTCTTAAAGGAATAAAGGATAGGATTTTTACTCATAAAAAAGTTAACAAAAATAATAGACCACCGACTGATTTGTTGAATCGCATTGATTACTGTCTTACAGATATGGAAAGTGAGTGTGAGGCAGCGAATAGAATACTAGGCACATCAATGCAATGGTTGCCATATAATTATTATTCAATCGAGCATACAATTGGAGAATTGAAGGAGGAAAAGTGTGTAGGTCATAATATGTTTATTGGTAATGCTGCTTATTGGGGAAATAACTTATTAGATAGTTTTTGGTTAGTTCATAAGTATAAAGGTAAAATTATAGTTCCTTTGAATAATGGCTCACAGTCGTGCGTAAAAGCTGCTTGTTGGTTCGGGAAATTGATATTGGGAAAGCGATTTAACCCAATGTTAAAATATTTACCGCTTGCTGAATATAATAATAAAATAAGGCAATGCTCGCATATGCTCCAATATCAATTCCACCCTCAATCGCAAGGAAATATTATTACGGGATTATGGATGGGGCAAAAAGTGTTTTTAAGCAAAAAGAATCCAACATATAACCATTTTAAATCATTAGGTGTACATATTTATTCAGTAGAAGATGACCTCCGTAAAGAAATCAAAGAACCTATACTAATGACAGATTCTGAATGTGGAAAAAATCGTCGAATTCTCTTGAATTATTATGGATTTGAAGCCATGCAAAAACATATTGAAATAATAGTAAATAAATTGAATATATAGCATGTTGTTGAATATAAAAATATGTTTTAAATTTAAAGGAGTGATATATAATTTACAAAGAAAATGGATCAAAATACTATTGCAACCGATACGGGTGTATTGTTTTCATCATGTGTGTGCAGAGTTTGATTCCGAATCCATGAACGCATGCGATTGGATGCAGATAGATGAATTCAAGCAGAAAGTGCAAAAAATGCAACAAGATGGAGTGAAGTTTATCTCTCTAACTGAAGCATATAATAAAATCACAAATGACAAATGGAGAAATAACAAATACGCAGTCCTTACGTTCGATGACGGCTATGCGTCTTTAAAAGAGATTTTACCTTGGCTGGAGGAACAACATATTCCGGCTACATTGTTTATCAACGGAAAGTATCTGGATGGTAAATCTTTCCGCGGTAGTCCCAAGGAACAATACCTTAATAAAGAAGACCTATTTGCATTAACCTCACCATTGATAGAAATAGGTTCACATGGTTGGGAACATTTAGACGCATCCAAAATTAGTGCTGATGAGTTTAAAATAATCATAGAGCAAAATATACAACTACTGCATACACATCCACGTTATGTCCCATTCCATGCTTATACATGGGGTAAACATAATGGAATGAATGATACTATATTGCAATCAAAAAACATTATCCCAGTTTACATAAACGGGATGAAAAATTATAGGGAACAACAAGTTATATATAGAGAATTATTCTAAAATACAAAAATTATGGCAGCAAAAGATATCACTCCTGACAAACAATCCGTTGAGTCATGTTTAAAACAAAAAACATACTATGTTGATTTCTATCAGCGTGAATATGTATGGAAAAAAGAAACAGTTGAGGTCCTTTTGCAAGATATATTCTATGCATTTGAGCAGTCCTACAATCAGTATAAAGATCGCGAATTAAATTCCCAAACAATCAGTTTATATAACTGGTATTATCTTAACGTCTTTATCACAAATGAAGTCGACGGAAAGGTATATATAGTGGATGGTCAGCAGCGACTTACTACGCTTACTTTAATTGCGTGTAAACTTTACCATATAACGAATAATGACAAACTAAAAGACCCTCTAAAGGAATGCATATATGCTAAAGATAAGTATGAAGGTGAGATATTCTGCATAGACCATGATAAGCGAAAGGATATCATGAAAACGATATTGTTCGAAAACGAATATACTGAACCTTTTAAAAATGCAACCGAAGAAAACTTAATAGGCAGATATAAAGACATCAGTAAAATTATTGATGCAAAGGAAATGGATGAGCATATGTTGGATGCATTTATCTCTTATTTTTTAGATCGAATAGTACTTGTTGAACTCTCCATTAATAAAGATGATACACCGATGGTGTTTGAAGTAATCAATGACCGTGGAGAAGATTTGAAGCCTTTTGAAATACTAAAAGGTAAAATGATAGGTATGTTAGACAAATCTGAAGCGATTTCTTATTCTATCAAATGGGATAATGCTATGTCCAATTTGCAAGGCAAGCAAGACAGCTTCTTCCGAGATTATTTAAAAGCTAAATTTGTTTATAGAAATAACACGACAATAGAAAATGCAATCAATGGTTTGTATCATCGTTTTATATTTGATAATAATGATATAGCTCAAAAACTTGCATTCAGACGAACAGATCCTCATCATGTAGATAATGTGAAGAAATTCATCAATGTTGAGTTGCCATATTATGCCAATCTATACGCGAAAATATTATCCAATCCGGATATATATCTAAAATATGATAATGAGATTAACTCATTTAGTACTCAATATCAGAATATATTAGCGGCATGTTCTGTCAAAGACCCAGATGAAAATGCAAAAATATCTACGATTGCAAAGGAGTTTGATAGGTTGTGGATGCTGATGACCCTAAATGGCATATATGAAAGTAATGAATATCAGAATTATGTTTATATGCTAAATGAAAGGCTTGTGAATATACCCGTTCAGGATTATAGACCGATTTATGATGCGATACTCCGCGATGCTATATGTAAGAAAAGAAATCTGCAGTCGACTGAAAATTCACCTATTCCGTTGTTAGACTATACAATATTTTTACGTAACAAGTATGATTCTATGAGTACTAAACTCAAACGATATTTTTTCGCCCGTCTTGAGGATTATATCTGTAAGAAAACGAACCAGAGTATTCAAAACGACGTGATATATGTTTCCACAAGGACAGGAAATAAGTCTGGCTATCATATTGAGCATATCCTATCTAACAATGAAGAAAATTTGTCTTATTTTGACTCACAAGAAGAATTTGATGATAAACGAAATATGATTGGTGGTTTGTTATTACTCAAAGGTTTGGATAATATTAGTTCTGGTAATGAGAATTACATAGATAAACTAAAAACTTATAGTAATGGGTTTGTTTTCGGACATACCTTATGTGATGATTTTTATCATTCCAATAAGGATTTTGAAAAGTTTAATCAATGGCTACTATCAGAGACAGGTATATGTTTTAAACCATATGAGCAATTTGACAAAGAGGCTTTGCTGGAACGCTGTAAACTTGTTTATGAACTTACAAAACTTGTTTGGGAAGTAAAATAGGCATTATGACATTATCCCCTGTAATCATATTTAATTACAATCGCCCTGACCATAGTCTTAGGACGTGGGAGGCGCTCAGTCAGAACGAATTGGCAAAAGATACAGAATTGTATCTCTATTGCGATGGACCGAAAGAGAATGCGTCTGACGAAATGAAGAAGCGCATTGCAGATTTGCATGTACAAGCAAAGCAATATGCTATTGATGCTCTTAAGGCAGGCAAGTTCAAAGCGGTACACGTAGTCTGCGCAGAGCAAAACAAGGGATTAGCCAACAGCATCATTGGCGGGGTAACAGAGGAAATCAATAAGCACGGGCGAGCAATTGTGTTAGAGGATGATTTGTTGACTTCACCGTATTTCCTTAGGTATATGAATGAGGCGCTGGAACGATATGATGCGCGGAAATCAGTGTTCACAATATGTGCAAATCGTCCACCATTGAATAAGTTGCATATTCCAGAAGATTATGAGTACGATGTATTCGTGAGTCAAAGACCAATGTCAACGGGTTGGGCAACTTGGGCAGATAGATGGAATATGGTAGATTGGTCGATGCGGTATCTTCGAACTCTTCTTCAACATCAGTATCAGATAGATGCTTTAAATCGTATGGGAAAGGATGTGTTATATATGCTCATGCTACAACTTGATCATAAAATAGACAGTTGGGCTGTGCAATACTGCTATGCCCATTATGCAAATCATGCAGTAGCCATTATGCCTTGTGCATCGTATGTAGATAATATTGGTTTTGATGGAACAGGTATCCATAGTGGTACAAATGGTAAAGACCACCATAATAATGTGTCTTTAGCGTCTGCCAATCCACGTTGGTTAGATGTTCTTTATGAAGATAAACGTATTATCAATGCGTTCTATGTGTATTGTAATGTCCATAAGTTGCCACTATGGAAACGCGCGCTACGCAAAATATATAGAATATTAGGAGCTATTCCTCCTGTTTGTGTAGAACCAAAAGTGTATATGTAATATGATTAATCAGATTCGTAAATATCTCAATCGCAAGCGTCAACGTGAGTTGCAGCAACGCTATATGTCTATTGGTACAGGAACCATTTTGCTACGTAATGATTGCTTGGACATGCGTCTCACTCCGGAGAACCGCAAATATGTGACGATAGGAGAACGCGGTTTGATTAAAGCGCAGTTCACTTTCGAAACGCCTCAAGGAGAAATTCATATTGGCAATAACACGCATATAGGAGGAGCACATTTTATCTGTCGGACTCGAATCGATGTTGGCAATGATGTGACGATGGCTTGGGGAATAACGCTCTATGATCATGATTCGCATAGTACCAATTGGGAATATCGGAAGCATGATAATGAACAATGCTACAAAGATTATGTAGAGACCGGTAATAATATCGCTAATAAGGACTGGTCGCATGTCAATACATCTCCAATTCGCATAGAGGATAAGGTGTGGATAGGTATGGATGTACTCATATTAAAGGGTGTAACGATTGGTGAAGGTAGCGTCGTGGCAGCGCGAAGTGTTGTCACTAAGGATGTTCCTCCTTATTCGCTTGTAGCGGGGAATCCTGCGCGAGTAGTTAAATCGCTAAAATAACAGATTATGAAGATATTGATTATTGGTAGTAAAGGATTTATCGGTTCGCATTTAGTCCACTACTTCGAACCGAATCACGAAGTATGGCAATGTGATGTGGTGACGGATTATACAACTCCGCGCTATATGTTAATTGATGCCTCCAATTCGGATTTTAATACTATTTTTGAAGAGCAATCGTATGACGTGTGCATCAATTGTAGCGGAGCAGCCAGCGTGCCGGATTCGCTGAAGCATCCTTATCGCGACTTCTTACTTAATACAGCGAACGTGTATGCTATCTTAAATGCTATTCATACGCATAATAAAGCATGTAAGTTCATTAATCTTTCCAGTGCGGCTGTATATGGAAATCCTCAAATATTGCCGGTTGTAGAGTCAGCTCAAGTGGCACCGATGTCACCTTATGGCAGACATAAAGTGATGGCTGAGGCTATATGTCGTGAGTTTGCTGAAGAGTTTGGCGTGCCAACATGTTCTTTGCGTATTTTCTCTGCTTTTGGTAATGGCTTGCGTAAACAGATCTTTTGGGATATGAACCGCAAGATGACGGATACAAAGGAGGCTACCTTCTTCGGTACTGGAGAGGAATCTCGTGATTTCATCCATATCCAAGATATAGCGCAAGTGGTGGATTTGGTTATTAAAAATGCTTCATTTAAAGGTGAGGCTGTCAATGTTGCTAATGGCGAGGCAATAACGATCCGCGATGCGGTGAACTTGTTTGCCCACCTAAAAGGCTATCTGGGGCAAATCGTCTTTAATGGCACCGTACGTGAGGGAGATCCCCGATTCTGGAAAGCAGATATTAGCATATTAAAAGGGTGGGGGTATAAACCGTCCGTGACTTTAGAACAAGGACTAAAATCATATATCCAATGGGCAACAGAAAACGCATAGGTTTATTTTTTGGATACAACGAAACCTGGATAGGAGGCACGTATTATTGGCTCAACTGGGTTAACGCGCTGAATACATTGCCGGATTCCGAAAAACCGGTGATGGTTATCATCAGTAACAAACCATCTTTCCTTTATCTTAAGCAAGAAACGGCATATCCCTATTTGGAGCACTATCTATGGAAAAATGATTCTTCGCTGTGGTATAAGATGTTAAACGTGATACCCTTGCGATTAACAGGGAAACGTAAATTTTTCAATCGCCTTCAGGGGGAGTTTGATGCCATTATGCCTTGCGGTATAGGAGTTAGTGATGCCAACCCGATACCAGATTCTAAACGCATCAATTGGTTTCCTGATTTCCAATATGATCATCTTCCTGGGTTCTATACACCATATACCTATGTAGCTGCACGTCAGCGAGCAGTAGCTGCGGCTTATTTATCCAACAAACTGATGTTGAGTAGTGAAGATGCAGCGAGAGATTTTCATCGTCTATTTCCGGATTCGAAAGCGAAAGTATATGTGCAGCACTTTACCGTGACGCATCCTGATTTCACTATGCTAAATAAAAATGAGGTGATGCGCAAGCATTGTATCGAAAGACCTTATTTCTATTCTCCAAACCAGTATTGGGCTCATAAGAATCATTCTGTTGTCATTGATGCTGTGGCAGAATTGGTCAAAAAAGGGCATAAGGACATTTTGGTTTTGTTCTCAGGCAAAGAGTGGGATGATCGTAATCCGAATTATGTTCCCACTTTGAAACAAAAAGTGAAGGATCTGCATCTGGAAGATAATATCCACTTCTTAGGATTTCTGGATCGTAAAGAGCAACTGCTCATTATGCAAAATGCACAAGCCGTGATTCAGCCATCGCTCTTTGAAGGGTGGAGTACCGTTATCGAAGATGCTCGAGCATTAAATAAGTTTGTTATCGCTTCCGATTTGGATGTTAATAAGGAACAACTCAATACCAATGTACGTTTCTTTGAACGTTATTCTGCACAATCATTGGCAACTGCTATTGAACAAGGTAAGTTCAATGTCATTCCGCAATCGTATGACCAATACCGCCTTGCTCAAGCTCGTGCTTTTATGAAAATGATAAATGATTGATGAACCAACGTAACATAGCATATGATTTGATGAAAGGAGTAGCATTGATTCTGATGATGCTGTGTCACTTGGCATATACAGACGGTCCTGTAAAGCAGATTATCTATTCCTTTCACATGCCGCTATTTTTTATACTTGCAGGTGTGTTTGCTAAGGATATTGCAACAATTCCATCTATTAAACTGTACACGATTAAAAATGCAAAACGTCTGCTATCACCGTATGTGGTTACAATGCTGATGCTATGCACTTGGGGTGGAATTCAAGCTTACGCAAAGCATGATATATCTTTTTTCTTGCGTCATTTGTTCTCCCTGTTAACAGCAAGCGCGGATGGTTGGCATTCACAATGGGGACTGATTTATGCGGGACCGATGTGGTTTTTAATAGCCTTATTCTGCGTGCGTGAAATTTTCTTTGGAATCCAATATCTGTGTGCGCGCATTACTAAATATGGAGATGAATGTATTCTCGGAATATCAATAGCATTATCGGTTCTGTCTGTAATCATCCATCCCTATTTACCTTCCTTGCCATTTTGTATCATGCAAGCTTTTACCGCTCTTGCTTTTTATGCAATCGGTTGGTATGTGCATAAACATCCAATGCCGTGGTGGGTGTATGTAATGTGCGTTATAGTCTGGCCGATGGCTATTTATTATGGAAATGTAGAATTGGAGAGTGCCTATATTGCATATTATCCGTTATCGTTCATAGGTGCATGCGGAGGTACGTATGTCATCTATCTGCTTTCTAAAGCATGGAGCAAAGTGCTGTCTTCCATTAGCTCAATAAATATCAAACATCACACATCAAACATTGTCTCTCCACTTTCTTGGTGTGGTATGTACTCTCTGCCCATTTTATGTATGCACACTTTTGAAATGCATAGCGATTTATATTATTCTGTAATATGCCGAATCCCAATAGTTTACGGGCGCGTGTGGGGCGTGGCAGTTGCAATCCTTTTCGCATGGATAATACTCAAAATTCCATATTTGAAAGAAGTTTATAAGTGACATGAAACTCTCAATAATAACAATAAACTACAACAACGCCTCCGGCTTGCGCAAAACTCTTGCTTCCGTAGCGTCTCAGACCTATCGCGATATCGAGCATATCATCGTTGATGGTGGCTCAACAGACGGTTCTGTCGATGTTATTCGTGAGTACGAGAACACCATTAAGCAAAGCGTCACCATTGATCAATCTACCATTCAGGTAAAGTGGACTTCCGAGCCGGACAAAGGAATATACAATGCCATGAACAAAGGAATAGAGATAGCCCTTGGTCGTCGCATGGTGGATGAAAAACACACATCACACATCACACATCACACATCGATGGAATCGCTCAGCGATTACATCCAAATCCTCAATTCCGGCGACCTCCTCGCCGCCCCCGATGTAACCGAGCGGATGATGAATGCGTTGCATTCCATTAACTCATTAAACGTTAATTCGTTAAACGACAAAATCGGTGCACCGATTTTGTATGGCAACATGCTCAAATCATACGACGGCAAGACGATCATCAATCGCGATACCTGCGGAGGTGCTATGTACACTCCGGAGTCATTCCTCTATTTCTACAAAGGCACATTGAACCATGATTGCGCGTATATCTATCGAGATCTATTTGAGAAGTACGGACTATATAATGAACAGATGAAGATATGTTCCGACTGGGAATGGTACGTGCGTGCGATAGTCCTTGGCGGTGAGAAACCTGTATATACGAATATAGATGTAACTATCTTTGATATGAACGGTGTGAGTGAGTCGTATGGCAAGAACGCAGATATCATCAAACGCGAACGCCGCGAGTATCTGGAGTCCATCCTGCCTCCGGCTGTGTTGCATGACTATGATGCTTTCTCTTTCCCGATTTTGCAATATCAACGACTCAAGAAACATCATTTGTGGGGAATCGTGTACTTTATCGAACGTGTCTTGTTTAAACTCGAAAAGTGGAGGATTTTGCGATGATTAAATTGTCTATAATAGTACCTATATATGGGGTAGATCAGTATTTGCGCAAATGCGTGGATAGTTTGCTTGCCCAGGATTTGCCTTCGTCCGAATATGAGATCATATTAGTGGACGATGAATCGCCGGATGCATGTCCGAAGATTTGTAACGAATATGCTATAGTTCATGAGAACATCCGTGTCATTCATCGCGAGAATGGCGGATTAAGCGCAGCGCGAAATTCCGGTATAGAAATTGCTCAAGGAGACTATCTCATGTTTGTGGACTCGGACGACTATATCGAGCCCAATGTACTTGGAAAACTAATGGCGCAAGTAGAGCGAGATAATTTGGATGTCCTGCGTTATCGTCTCCAGTACGTTAATCCGCAGTATCAAATCTATGACCCTTATAAATCTGATCCGTTTAAGGGAAATGATTACTCCGAAGTGCCAATAGATGGTGTGTCCTTCCTCAACACCCGCATGAATACTGCTTGCTATGCATGGCAATTCATCCTTCGGCGTGACCTAATATCCTTTACGCCATGCAATCAGCACTCTACACAAGAGAATGCTCCGTGTCTTTTCACCGAAGGCATTTATTTCGAAGACACCGATTGGACTCCTCGAATGCTCATTAAAGCGCAGCGCGTAGCTAGCACCAACGCCATAGTGTATAATTATTTGCAGCGCCAAGGTAGCATTACCAATGCCATCAACCGCGATAAACAAAGAAAGGTTTTGGATGACAAGATGCGCCTGATTGGTGAGATGCAACGGCAAGCCAATGTGTTGCAGGAAAACGGGCAAAGTAATGTATGGTTCAGTCGGATGAAAGCCGACACAGTGATTAGCGTGATTGGTATATTGAGCGTGGATTTCTATGCCGAGCGCAAGTCCTACATGGCGCAGCTGCAGCAGATGGATGTTTTTCCTATTCAGTCCAATAACGCAAAAGCCAAACTAATCAACCTCTCTCCACAACTAGCGGTATGGCTCTTGCACCTCAAGAACAAACGATAGGAAACGCCTAACTGATACGTAATCACAGGTTAACAATGGATTCACCTGTTCACGATTTTATCCGATTATATGACGCGGCTCCAGAGTTGTCGATCAAGGGGCTGACGCTTGTCGAGAAATATGAAGCTCTGGGTTTGGAGCCGCATCATGGCCTAATCAGCACACGTGTGCACGATGTCCTGCGTGAGCGTGTGAAGGACTTAATCCTATCCGCCCCTGATCAGCCTCATGTTATTCCGTTCACTGAGCTGCTCAAGTGCCGTGAGTATTGGTTCTACATGGATGCCATCAACCATGCCACAGTTCATCAACCATATATCATAGCTATCACCCAACTGCAGCATTCTTTTGGCAGTTCGTTGGAATATCTTATCCCATATTCAGAATCCGACAGATGGCTCAAAGCGATGCCGCTGTTGAAATGCATGACGGAGGAGAGTAGGGGGACAACTCATGAATTAAGCAGCTCAATGGAGCGACAAACTGACCGAGCGAATGCAGTTAAGCGATTGATTAAGTTGGGGGCGCGCGTCCAATTTGACGATGCTGCGCATGAAATGATGCTGGATCACCTGTTTCCTATTCACCAGCGAATCAGTATGGCTGTTCAGAAATATGGCGGAGCCCGAACGGTTACCTATCTGCTGCAGCACTTCGCGGTCTACAACGCTCGGCATCATCGCTTCACGCAAAAGCGCCACGGAAGCCTGCTCGGCATGACCAAGCGGGGCTTGGATATACCTATTGCTTATCTGATCAATCTGGCGTTTAACAAGTTGAACTATAGCGGAAATGTGCGATACCAGAATGAGCTGGTTGCAGCTATCCAACTGGCTGTGGATGTTTGTGTAGCGCAGTATGATGCACAAACTTATACGATTTGGGAGGATGTATTTGGTGGCAAAAGTAATGTAGATGATTACTTCCGGCAGATAATCGTTTGGGATTCCTTGTACACTATACCTCAGAGTTCGCCATTGTTTGTCAGAGCATTGGTGCAATATATGTTGTCAGCGTTTCGGACGCTCGGCTGTAAGATGTCGGATAACTATTCGCTGGACGATTTTGAGCGCGTCATGACTTACCTGACGGATAAGGCGCAACTCTGTACTTTCACACAAGTGCATTATGCAGACGTGCTGCGTGATACAGGCATAGCTGATATTGCGCTAAAGGCTATCTGGAGTGATATGGCGGTCGGTTCGGTCAATGCCGGATACATCACCCCATTGAATTATAGGCAGATCACGATGTGCTTTTACCCGGCTATACGTTTGCCTAATTCAGATATGTTGCTATTTCCAGCCTCTCTTGGGGGCATGGGGTGGTATGAGGTGATGGTGACAAGGCTTCGGAGTATGAACCCGTCAGCCGACAATCATATCGGCAATATGCTGGAGGGGTTCTTGCGTAAGCAGTTGTCCGAAAGAGGTATAGCTTCAATCACGGGTGAATATACAGTGGGCAAGGAACATGGTGAATGCGATGTCGCTATTCAGGGTACCAATACAATTCTGTTGATGGAACTCAAAAAGAAGAACCTCACGCGTCTATCCAAGGAGGGGCATGTGTTTCAGATCATCACGGATCTGGCGGCATCACTATTTTTCCCTCAGGTACAGGCATTTCGCACCGAAACCTTGCTACTAGAGAACGGTGCGCTCAATCTTATTCATAACAAGCACACGGAGAATCTGGCATTGGGTGATCGCAGGATAGAAAAGCTGGCGGTGTCGCTCAATGAGTTTGGAGCGTTGTATGAGGGATATGTCATTGAGCGTGTGTTAGATATTTACTATCGCTATGACATCAATTTTCAGCATAGCGAGATTGCTGCGTTTTTGGGCGATGATGCTGCCGCAGACGATGTGATGGGGGCTATGGCTAAGCTACACAAACGCCAACTTGACATGAGGGGGTACGTAAGTCGGCTTCTCGGATTGCATCATGATCCGCATCCGCGCATCTTCTTCCGTTCGGGATTTCTAAGCATGGAGCAGTTGTGTTATATCCTCTCCCAATCTGCCGATACCGATGATTTTGTCAGTAAGGTCAGCAAGTTTAAATTCGTAAGTCTTGCCACCAAGGATTTCTGGGCCGAGATAGACTACCGCATAGGCGTTCGCTAACGGGTGCGCGAATGGACGGGATCGTTCGAATAATCACCTCGTGGTAGCTCGCTCGCAGTGGCTAGAGAATGGCGTAGCCAAGTGAGGGGGATTGCTAATATCAAGAAATGAAAACGGTGCAGAGTAGGAGCTCTGCACCGTTTTTGTTAATGAATGAGTCCTAACCGTCGCATGAGGTCAAGAACCTGCTTACGCCATTGAGGCGTGAAGAGCCTGTGGTTCATTTGTTGATTGTGGAGGATTCTTCTGTTTTGAGAGGACATGTTACATCGCAAGCGAATACCCCTCATGTTTTCTCCGATGCAAAAGTACACATAACTTTTGAAATATGCAAATATTTTGACCTATACGCCTAAACATCATATGTTAATAGATTGTTGCTGGAATGCAGGCTGAGATAAATTCATTAATTCATCAATAACATGAGCAAACAACTTTTCATCTAATTATATAATGAACATGTTTTTTACGTCAATAGTTCGTTAAAAATTTGACGTTATATATATCGCTAAGCGGTCGCTTTCAGACTAAATAGCATGAGATCTTTGAAATGTTGAGCAGCGTCCATGCTTCCCGTCCTGTGAACCCTGTTCTCGCTAATCCGGTCTATCTAACCGGCTATATAGAGCAGATGGGTACCGGTACTACGGACATCATCGAACGCTGCGAGAAAGTAGGTCTCCATACACCTGAGTTCTACCAAGTCGAAGATTTCCGTACGATCCTCTGGCGTCCTGAGTCAACGGAAGATCAAGATTCCGGGCAACATGTTGCGCCAGATCATACAAGCGGTTCACAGGAAACTACGGAGAAAAGTTCACAGAAAAGTTCGCAGAAAAGTTCACAGAAAATACTTGAACTAGTTGCTGCTGATGATAAGATAACAACTCAAGAAATGGCTAATAAATTAGGAATCTCGCGACGCGCGGTGGCAAAGGCGATTGCAAAAATGCAGTCAGAAGGCATTCTCCGCCGTGTCGGTCCGGACAAGGGCGGTTATTGGGAGATAATCTCCACCGACCGATGAGCGGCATCATTTAGGGCGCAGCCCGTCACCATTTAACAATTATCAATATTCTCGCATCATTAAGCGGCTACGCCGCGTCACCATTAATCAATACACCATTTAAAAATCGCCCCAATATTCGTATTTAGATTAAAAATCTAATTTTTTCTGCGAATATTTGGCTATTTTCTTGTTTATGTCATTTTTTTTTTGTAACTTTGTGCGTTGTATTGTTGTGCGTACATGCAGTTGTACGTGTGAAGGAGAAAATATATAATATGACTAAACAAACAACCATAAATGATTGCCGCATCATTGACTTGCGAAAAATCCATGATCCGCGGGGCAATTTGACACCTATAGAAGGAGGCGCTGATGTGCCGTTTGATATTAAGCGCGTGTACTATCTTTATGATGTGCCGGGAGGCGAGAGCCGCGGAGCTCACGCACATAAGGAGTTATATCAATTGATTGTCGCAGCAAGCGGTTCGTTCACAGTGACGTTGGATGATGGGAAGGAGAAGAAATCCTTTGCGTTGAATAGATCCTATTATGGACTATTGGTAGTTCCAGGCATTTGGCGTGACTTGGATGATTTCTCCAGCGGTGCGGTATTACTATGTCTTGCCAGTGAACACTATAAGAAAGAAGATTATATCAGAGATTACGATGAGTTTCGTAAGTACAAGCAACAATGAAAAAACTATCGTCAAATTTTGAAATAGTGAAGTACGGACTGCATGTGCGGTTGGTACGTGAGGAAGATGCGGAGTTTATTGTTAGGCTTCGCACGGATGAGCGATTGGGGCGTTATATCCATGCTACATCCAATGATGTGGAGAAGCAGCAGGAATGGATAAAGGCATATAAGCAAAGGGAGGCTGGAGGATCGGAGTATTACTTTATCTTTGAAACTGGAGCCGGTAATCCGTTAGGCGTGTATCGATTATATGAGATATCTGAGCAGTATTTCACCTCTGGCAGTTGGATTTTTCTGCCTGACTCACCGATGGGCGCATCGATGATTGCTTTTATCATCGCTCGTGAGATAGCGTGGGATATTGTGCCGGATGCAATTAACCTCTACGACATCAAGAAGGCGAACAAGAGCGTTTTGCTGTTTACTTCGACGTTTACTCCAAAGGTTATTCGCGAGACTGTGGATACGTTCTATTTCGAGAATACTAAAGAGGATTTTAATAATCATAAGGATCAAGTTCTACGTTTATCAGCTGGCAGAATGGCTAAATTGTGTGAGTTATATGACAGAAAGATTGCTAAGTGGTAAGGTTTGCATTGTAACAGGAGCGGCTCAAGGAATAGGTCGTCAGATATCGAAGCAATTTGCAGAAGACGGAGCTGTAGTGTATGCTTTCGATCGTCAGGAGTTTGCTTCGGATGATGATCGTATCAAGCCGGTTGTTATGGATATATTGGATGCTGCAGCAGTTAAAGCGGCTGTGATGTCCATATACAAGATGGAAGGACGCATTGATGTGCTGGTCAATAATGCAGGAATTGTGTTCAACCGCAAGATTGGGATGATCACACGCGATGAGACGGATTTGATGTTCCGCGTGAATGTGATAGCGGTGCTGGAGTTGATACAATTGGTTAGTAGGTTGATGACCCGCAACCATAATGGAAGCATCGTTAATATAGCTTCGGTGACAGCAGTGCTTGGCTCTCCGGGACAGGTAGCATACTCATCTACAAAG
>Ga0247610_10001620_pt1 | contig 27579 bp, 39 predicted proteins | sample 174DNAGHGhighgp2_FD_193483 | JGI IMG/M metagenome (GOLD analysis project Ga0247610, IMG submission 193483) | Sheep rumen microbial communities from Palmerston North, Manawatu-Wanganui, New Zealand - 1742 DNA GHGhigh gp2 | ecosystem: Host-associated > Mammals > Digestive system > Stomach > Rumen...
CGGCACAGGTGACAGACACCCCTCATAGAACGTGTATCCCTTCCTGTCGGGGTTCAGTACCAAGTCCCCATTCTTAAAAGGTATCTTATACTGATCTTTATATGCGTCCATCTTGTATGCCGTGATGTACGTCTTGAACAGCCTGTCCACGAGCAAGTCCAGGTTGCTGCACTCCGTCTCCATCGTGAACAGCATCATCATCAGCTCGTGCCGGAAATCATCGGGGTCTATCGCGCCCCTCGGTGTCAGTATGTTCCCCGAGTATACATAGTCGAAGTTCTTCTTCCAAATCCTACAGAACTTCATCTGATTCAGCTTCAGCTTCCCCGAACTCGTCTCATCATACGCCCTCGCCTTTAACTCTTCGGCTACCAGGTCAAAGTCCGCGTCCTTCGTTTCCTTCGCCTTGACCGTCACCACAGGCAGGTACTGGGTACGGAGAAAATTGTGCGGAAACATCTTCTTGGGGTGGTAGTCCGGCAACCCTTCCAGCTCTTCCTCATACTCCCTCTGCCTTTGGAACATCGCTCCCGAATCTTCGTCCGGCTCGCGGATCGTTATTACTTCTTTCTCCGCTTTCTCCTCTTCGGGTTCTGTCTCGTCTTTTTGTGGTGGAACTTCTCCATTTTCTTTGAGATTTCTCAAAATTTCTTCCATCCAATTATCATCTTGCATGGCTTCTACCTCTCTTTCTTTTAGTGCTTTGAATGGTGTTTTTATCTTATCACGATGACAAGAAGATGTAAATAACATTTTTTAGTGTGTCATTCGCTTGTGACATTGTTGTCATACTGTTTGTCATTTGCTAAACCCTAGAGAAATCTATGTTAGAGGTGGTTTTTGTCACCATTGTCGGGAAAATAAGAAAAATAGTCGGTGCATTTTACTACTGACAAAATTGACACACTCTTTGGAATGGCGACAAGATGCTCAAACCACTGATATTCCTTTATTATTTATATATTTGTCATTATTGTCATTAAATTATAGTATTAGTAATAAGAAAGAGAAAAGAAAGAAAATATATATAAAAGAATAGGAAAAATGCCGACATAATGACAAATAAGATTCAGGGTATTATTATAGGGCAATCGCCAAAATGATTTTTCGCTTTACTTTTCGATTCGGGTGTGCTACCATCGTGGCATAGAAATATACCACTCGGCTCTCACCCCTTCGGTCATGGATAGGCCAACCAAGACCACCGGGTGAGGGTACACGAAAAGCGAAAGGAGACCATGGGGTGAGTAAGCTGACACCTATCATGCCACAGGAAACTAGCGCAGCCAAGCACAAGAGCATGGGTTGGAACAAACTGTCCGACATCTACCTGTCTCACGACTCGGGTAGAACTGAACAGCTCAACACGGCAAATGCCATCATCGCAGCTGGCTTGATGACCCTCACTTCCCCAAGACCCGATCTCCGCTCCTACGAAGAGTGCGAACAGACGCTCTACAGGTTCTTCGAGAACTGCGCTTCCAAGAACGTGCGACCGACTATCTCGTCCATCGCCCTCTCTTTCGGTTTGAGCCGTAGACAGTTCCTCGAAGCCTGTGAAACAGGTCAGGTTGCCCAACGTGGCGCGCCTGCTTCTATCGCCCTTCCCAACGATGTGTGGAATCTCTTCACCAACCTTCGCGAGAACTACGTCTCCATGATCGAAGGTTTCCTCGAATCAAACACCATCCATCCGTCTGCCGGAATCTTCTTGCTGAAGAATAACGGCGATTACAAGGACTCTGTGGAGCATACTTACAACGTCACCAAGACGGTTATCGATGTACACGCTCTTGCCGAGAAATATGCACAGGAAATGGATGAATAATTCCCGATTTTTGCTGATTTTTCGCTAAAAAAACGATTACCAGGTTTTGAACCTACTCTAATACAAGTCCTCAAAAAAATTTTCGATAGATTTTGTTTATGTTTTCTCACGTAATCCAGGGGAAAATCTATGGCTTTTCCGGGCGAAACGTTTCGCGCCAGTTCGTGCTATGCGCTCGGGCCCAGGATGCAACCGGGCGTTTATCATACCAAAATTTCGTGCAGAATTGCCCCAAAAACCGCGAGTAGTTCAAAAATGATATCGGATTACCTCTAAATCTTGCAAGCCGTTAAAATGGCATTTAAGAGCGGTCTCTTTTTGATCTTGACGGCAGCTTGACAGAGTCCGGCACGGTGGCAATAAAAAAAGCACCTTGCAAGGGTGCTTTTGTGGCATAAAAAAGAGGGGCGATTTCTCGCCCCCCTCTCATAATGCTAATATTTGCCTGATTGCTTTTTCGATTTCTGCCGTTGTACATGGTCTGATTAAATATGTGATGTGATAATATGTATCGTCTTTGTTGTAGTCCGTTGCGTGGTCTTTTTGTATCGAATACCACACATGAACTTTACTGTATTCTTTCCCGATTTCTTGCGATAACTTTGCAAGTCTTGTTAATCCCTTCATGTTGTCACCCCCTTTATTTATACGAACGAATCCACTTGCCAAAAACACTCAAAATTGCGAGAATACCTAAAATGTGTATCATATTAGCACCCCCTTACCACATTTCACATTTTCCGTTGATTGCTTCAACTACGTTGATCCCATAGTATTCTTCAAGCTTTTTAACAGTTGCGTATTCCATCCAATAACACGACTTCCTTTGATTATTCCATTCCTTTACGATAGATTTTTTGGCGTTTTCTTCCGTGCTGCCGTATCCTATCCATGTGTAATTTTCTGAATGCATTATTGCAATATAACCGTTGTTTTTCATTTTCCTCGCCCCCTCTGTCACTTGGCTATATATTCGGGTTTCTGTGGGTTTCTGATTAGTCCTGTAAAAATAGATTGTCTGTAAACCCTGATTTGATTTTCGCTATTGGGAAAAAGTTCGTTTTCCTCTTTTAACCGAGTGTCTGCCATTGCTCGAGCTTCCTTTATAGTGTCCGCGCCGTCAACGCAGATTCCGCAAGAATAAATCCCATATCTGTAATATTCGTTTTTCATTTTCCTAGCCCCCTTACCACTTGCACTCGTAAAGAGTGTCTGTTTCTTCACCGCACCACTCGCAAATTAGTGGATCTTCTTCACCCCACGATGAAACTATTTCACCAACATATACATGGTCATGTGAGTTTATCGCTTGAATGCATTGTTCACAGTACAAACATACTTTTTTCATGGTATCCACCCCCTTTTTAGTGTTCATAGCAACCGATAATTTTGGCGGTGCTATCAAAGCAAAGTTTACAATTTCCACACTTTGCGCGGTCATCAGTTACGCGGTATACTTTGCCGTTTTTGTCCTTGCGATATGCTGGGCAATAGCAAGCGACTTTTAAATCAGAGTTAACCGCAAAGCACTTGACATTAGAATACTTTTTGAATTCTTGCCAAGCTGCTACACCGTTTTCACCCCAAACCGAAATCAAAACAACCATGTTGTTTGGTAATACGTGGTTATTGAAAAAATCGCGTAATACGTTGTAGTTTTTGGTATAGAGGTAAAATTTCACGGTAGGAAGATCCTTTGCCAACCAATAAAGGTGCATGAACTGATTAAGGTTTTCAATTTCACCGCTTTCAGTATAACGAACAACGTTGATATTGTTGTCCTTGATAGTCCAATATATATCTGCAAAATGTTGTTCGATATCTTCACGCAACTGAAGCGTATTTTCAACGCGGTTTTTTGTTACGTTTGGGAATCGCTTGCAAGAGTTTACCGCGTAGCAAGCATTAATGCAATCGACGCAATTAGTGCAAGTTCCTTTGCAATCGGTAACCTTTTCGCCGTTCTTAAAGAGAAGATAGTCGAAACCAGGCATATACGAAATACCCATCATATGGATCTCTTTACCGCCGAGCTTGCTATTACTAAAAGTCGGGTGAAATTGTGCTTTGCAATCTTTCATTAAAATTGTTCTTGTCATGTTGTTGTCCTTCCTACCGACTTAAAAGCCGGATTTTTAAAATTGAGTTGTTCTGATTACATGATATCACTCGAAACTTTACAATCAAGACCGAAAATAAATCGTTTACAATTTATTCACAAATATGGATTATAAGAGATTTCACCCTACTTTAACTATGACTTTCTTTGACATTTCTCGAAACGTTTCGCGCCCGGCAATCACCCAACCTCGAAAAATCGTTCGCTTTTTCCTGGACCCACCCGAGGGGGAAATTGAAAAAGTAGATATATATTGGTTAGTACCGAAAATTTTTTTCGCTAAAAACCCTTTTTATTATCAAACACCTATTGCAAACTAAAAATAATTATCATATACTATACTCAACAACACCAAAGGAGTTGATTAAGATGACAAAGAGAGTAATCGCATACATCAGGGTATCGACAGACAACCAGGTAGAGAAATACGGAATGGACGCACAGGAGATGGACATTCGGGTATATTGCTCGAAGAACGACATGGAGATTGTTCGGGTAATGAGGGAAGAGGGAGTATCCGGCGCGAAGGAAGACCGACCTGTGTTTAACGAGATTCTGTATGGTGGAGCGTGTGACGATGGTATAGACGCTATCGTGGTGGCGAAGAATGACCGAGTAGCTAGAGACATAAACATCTACTATTATTTCAAGATGCAGCTGAAGAAGAAGGGGATCGAGTTGATTTCCGTAGCGGAAGACTTTGGGGAGATGGGAGTCATGGCGAGTTTCCTGGAGGCGTTCACGATGTGTGTAGCGCAGATGGAGAGGGAGAACATCAAGAACAGGACTTCTGCCGGACGTAAGGTGAAAGCGGAGAGCGGTGGATTTGCGGGTGGTGGAGTACCGTATGGGTACAACCTGGTAGACCACGAACTGTTAGTAGACAGGGAAGCAGCAGACATAGTGAAGAAGGTATTCCTGCTTCGTGGATGTGGGAAGAAGCTCCAGGAGATATCGGATTTGATGAACGAATCGGGAGTGAGGACGAAGAGGGGGAAGGAGTTCACGGTGAGTACGGTGCAGAACATTCTGAAGAACGAGAAGGTGTATAAGGGATACCTGACGTATGGTGGGAAGACGTATGAGGGGACGCATGAAAAAATCTTGTAAGCGAAGCGAAGAAGATTTTCGTGTACGGAGTACGAAGTACGGAGCGCATGAGAGGATTTTGTAAGGAAGGAGAGAGAGCATGGATGAGATAGGAAAGCTGATTGAGGAGTGCAAAGAGGCCGTGAAGAAGTTTCGGGAATGTGGAATAACGGACGAACTGGTGTTAGTAGTACCCTATACGCTTTACATGGGTTACATAGAACACGTATGGGAGCGAGTGAAGGAAGCAGCAGGAGTGGATCATGTGGAAAAGTCCGATGTGGGCCTTCCGCACGATACAGAAGCTATTGTTATGCAGAGATCAGAGTATCTTCGGATGTTCATTAAGGAGTTGCAAAGGAGTGTGATGGAGAAATGAAGCAAGCAGACGTTGACAAGATGGTAATGATTCTCGACAACCTGGCAGACAGGATGAAGTTTACCGAGGAACAACTGAACACCATGAGCAAGGCAGCTACGAATATTGAGATTGCGCTGAACAGGATTGCCGATGTGTTGGCAGAGATGGGGATAAAGGAGAGTGATGGAAAGTGAGAATCAGCAAGATAGAAGTAGACGTTGAGATGGACGCGCAGGAACTGGCAAAGTGTATTTGTGGAATGTGGGATGACGAACAGGCACAGGTACTGTTGGAAATCTCGAAGATCGTAGACGAGCATGATTTGAAAGCAACGCACCAGTTGCACGCGGTAGGGCAGCGAGTGTACGAGGCAATGACGATGGAAGAGCAGAGGAAGGTACATGACTTCATCGCTATGCTTCAGGAGTTTGTTGTAGACTTCGAGGGGAAGAAGGAGCGTGATGGAAAATGAAAGAGTTTGAAGCGAAGGTACGCTTGAATGAAGAGGATGGCGGTAAGACAGGCGAACTGGATATCATGTCAAAACCGCCGTTTGACAAGGGGTACTTTAATGGAGTTACATACGGCATCAAGTTCAAAGACCCTGTGTTTGAAGCGGAGCGAAGTGCAGGTGTGAAGAAGATGCGTAAGTGTCCGTTGCTTGGAGTTTATGTAGAAGAAACAGACGTATGGGATAAAGAGTTAGGGTACTTACGGACGTTAAAGAACCCTGTAGCGCACGATTGCATGGGGAAGCTGTGCATCAACTACGAGGATGGGTACTGCACCTGGTACAAGAGGGACACCTACGATGTGGTGGAAGAAGGTGATGGAAATGAGTGATTTTGTTTCGGACGCACTTTCGGAATACAAGAAACGGCAGAAGAAATTACGGAAAGCAGGCATTATTTTCTGTTGTGAGTGTGAGTATTACAAAACGCCAAAAAAATACTCATATAAAGAGCCGAACCTGTATTGTTGCCGAAGCGCATTGGTGAAAATGTCAGAGTATGATTTTTGTTCAAAGGCAAAAAAGAGAGGTGAGGATGAATGAAACATAAATTCAACATGTGGAATGATTTGATTTATCCCATGCTTGCCAAAATTGTTGGCAAAAAATATGGGTGCTGTGGAAAACTTAAAAACTGTCACAAATGTTGTGCAAAAAATGGGTGGAAAGAGTGGTGAAGCAAATGATTGAGAAACTAAAGAACTGTCCTAACTGTGCCGGAATCCTGGACGAAGCAGGACGGTGCAAGTATTGTGGAAGCAAGGTGTACGACTTCCTTACGTTGGACTTTGACATTGGGTATGGTGTTGCAACTGATGCAAAGACGTATATCCGAGTAAAGGCTAATGGGAAGATCATGCTTCTTCCTATCATCTACGTCAACAATGCAAGCATTACTGTAGAACCGCAGTACACAACGTTTAGGGATGAGATGGGAGCGATTCACACGATGCGAGGACACACATATACGGACATGGAGCTGCACTTCTGTTGTGGTGACATGGTATCTGCGGAAGAGGGGTGATTCAGAGTGACAAGCAAAGACATTACCATAACTTACGGCGCGGAAGTAGGGGATTGCACTAGACCTTATTATGTAACGTTGGGGAGATCGGATATAACGGTTGAAGAGTTTATAAAGTACGTCCTTGATGAACTCAAATCAGAATGGGGTTATATCAGAATTTATAAACGTAATATAGTGAATCCCTGGTCTGCCGATTATGAATTTGAGTATAGTCACGGAGTTTCTAAATCAAGCGAGGTAATTCCACCGTATGTTTTGGCTAGTTGTATCAAGACGTTGAGTGGCAGCGGTGGATGGTCAAGAAGCGATTGGGATATTATTATTGAGGGGGAAAAACAAATGACATACGAAGAAAACGTAAGGGCGATCCTAGAGAGTAACTTTGCCGGATTCAAAGATGAGGTTATTGATACCGCTTGCAAGATGATTCTTGGTTTGAGGACGTATGGAGAGTGGATTCCGTGTTCCGAACAGTTACCAAAAGAGGACGATACTACGCAGGTTCTTGTGAGCGTGAACGAGCGGTATGCGTTCTATGCGATTATTCTTATGCCTAGCAGATCAGTAAAGACCGAGTATGGGTTGGGGCATATAGATGCATGGATGGAACTACCGAAACCATACAAGAAAGAAGGTGATCCCGAGTGATGGTAATCGTAGTCGAATCAACACATTATACTCCAGGGGAGAGATATATAAGCAAGCGTATCACCGATGATGTTTATGTTTCTGTAACTGATAATCAGTACATCACATATACTCGTGTGATAGGTGTTTTTGCTACGTCTGACGAAGCTAGAAAGTTTATCGAAAAGGAAAGGAAGAAGATACTTACGAAGTATGGTGAAAAGGCACTTTGCGATCCATGTGATATAGAAGGAGAAGAAGAAGAACTGTTCGAACATTATACATTCAGCACAAGTATGTGGAACGTAAAGGAAGGTGATCCCGATGCGTGATTTTGAGGAATGGATATGCTCTCACACGGGACAGGTGTGGTGCGTTATCATCTTCTGTGTGGCGGTGTTTGCCTTTATTATGGCTATAATCTTTGACAGCAAGTGGGGTGATTAGTGTGAACTGTCCTAATTGTAATGCAAACGAGATCATCAACGGAAGATGCCAGTATTGCGGTACGTACTTTCCCGAACAAGAAGAGTACATCCATATCCCGATAGTGGTAAAAGGAGAGCAACTTGACGAGGTTGTCCGTCAGATGAGGTTGTATAGGAGTGTGATGGAATGAAACGAACAGGCCCATGGATTCCTAGCCAATGCAATACCTGCAAGCATTTTAAACTTCCTGTTGTCGGTCTGACAACAAAGGGGATAGAGAAAGTTGGATTTTGTTCTATTCATAGCAACCGATGGCATGAAGGGACTAATTGGTTTTTCATTTGCGATTGGTACAGAAGAAGAGGACACACAAGAGAAAAACGATAAGGAGAGTGAGATAAGATGATTAAGTTCGAGAATGAGTGTGTAGGTTGTCCGACAGGAATGGGTTGTTTGGGTAGTGGGTGTCCTCATTCCCATGTACCATATATGTACTGCGACAAGTGCGGTGATGAGGTAGAAAAACTCTATGATACCTGCGAAGGTCAACTGTGTGAGGAGTGTGCAGGATCAGACAAAGAGGATTATACTGTAATCGATGAGGATAACGTCTGCAACTTCACTTCGTATGAAGAATACGATGAATACGACTATGCAGACTTGGCTTATGAAATGAAACGTGACGAAAGGTGGGAAGAAGATCATGGATAATAACGAATTTGAGAGAGAGATGGCAAATATTCTTCTTGACAATATCGAAGAATTGATGGACGTAATGGCCGAGAAAGTAGCAAAGAAAGTTGCAAATGACTTTGTCGAACTGATAGAAAGTACGATTGATGAGGAACATCTCGTACAGAGAAGACCACTTATCTATACTACAATCGCAAAAGAGTTGCAGAATTACGTTGAGAAGATATCGGGAGAGGTCAAGGTGGAAGAATGACGAACGAAGAGAGAGAGTATTATCGCAAACTGGCCCTCGCGATCCACAAGCGGTTCCAGGAGAAGGGCGAACCCGAATCAGCACAGGACGAGATATATCTTCTGCACAATATAGGTGACGAATGGGCGCATAAGCAATCAGAGCAGCTGCGCTCGGCGGTCGTTGCAAGGATGAGGGAGAAGACGAGTGAACGTCTGTACAAGGTGCTTCGGGAAACGCTGAAGTTCGATTCCACGGTGTCGTTTGATGCGTTCATGCGGTTCATGGAATGGGAGCGCGATCCGGCAAAGAAGTTCTATATGCCGAGAAGGAAGGTTATCAAGTCAATGTGGGTAGACCCTATCCAAGACCTACTGGACGATAAGCTCGATCTTCTGTCCCTATCCTGCCCCCCAGGAACAGGTAAGAGTACACTAGGTGTATTCTTACTGGCGTTCATCATGGGACGCGACCCCGACAAGCCAAACCTTGCATCCGCACATTCGGGAACGCTGACCGAGTCATTCTATCGGGCGGTCATGGGTCTTATCACCGACCCCGAGTACAACTACAGGGAGATATTCCCACACGAGATAGCGGACAAGGACGGCATGAAGCAGACAATCGATCTTGTAAGGCCCCACAGATTTTCCACGCTTACCTGCCGAGCCATCAATGCATCTCTGACAGGTGCTACCCGATGCGAGGGCATCCTGTACGCCGATGATATGTGTTCCGGCATCGAGGAAGCTATGAACCCCGACAGACTTGACAACCTGTGGGTCAAGTACACCAACGACTTAAAGTCAAGAAAAAAAGAGGGGTGCAAGGAGATTCACATTGCGACACGTTGGTCTGTCCGCGACCTAATCGGAAGACTAGAAACGTTGTACGATGGCGATCCGCGATGCAAGTTCATCAAGTGTCCGGCACTCGATGAGAAAGACGAGAGCAACTTTGACTATGACTACGGTGTCGGGTTCTCTACCAAGTATTTTATTGACATGAGAGCAAACCTTGACGATGTTTCCTGGAGAGCGTTGTTTATGAACGAGCCTATTGAGAGAGAGGGTCTTCTGTTCCCGAAGGATGATCTTCAGTATTACTCCACGCTCCCTGTGGACGGAAACGGCAACACCCTGGAGCCTGATATGGTGTTCACCATAGCAGATACGAAGGACAAGGGCGCGGACTACGGTGTAATGCCTATCTTGTATGTGTACGGCAATCTTGGGTATCTTGAGGATGCCGTGTGCAACAACGGCAAGCCGGAAATCGTGGAAGCGGAGTTTGTTGAAAAGCTCCTGAAGCACAAGGTAAAGGCGTGTCGGTTCGAGTCAAATGCAGCTGGTGGAAAGGTTGCGGACAAGGTTGACAAGGAAGTCAAGGCCAGGGGCGGTTTTACACACATCACGAGGAAGTACACAACATCGAACAAGGAAACGAGGATTCAAGTCAATAGTCCGATCATCAAGCAGAAAATACTGTTCAAGGCGAACTTCGACCGCACTACGGAGTACGGAATGTTTATGACTATGCTGACAAACTACGTCCTATCGGGCAAAAACAAACACGATGACGTTCCTGATGCGCTGTCCATGCTGATTGAGTTTTGGGACAGTTTTGCCGGACAGAAGGTGCAAATTATGGCTCGTCCATTCTGATGTTTGACATTGTGATGACCATGTGCTAATATATAGATGTCTTGTTTAGGCACTTTCTCATCTTTGAGTGTTGTTCTATCTGATACCCTGTGACCTTTACCACAGGGTATTATTTTTATGCTTGACAACATTATAAATATAAATTATAGTTGGGGTAGAATTATATGTAGGTCGCTTCTGCGTTTTGGGTAGGGGCGATTTTTCTTTTGTGAGAGGGATAGAGATGCAAGGCGAAGACTTCGTACTTCTTGGTAGAAGAGAGATACTGACGGACGCAAAGGTGATTGACGAGTCGAATGTGCTTGAAGAACTGTCAAGGGCATTGGTTACGCATCGCATGAACCGCACAGAAATCCAGTACCTGTGGAACTATTACAGAGGAAGACAGGATGTTCTCGATAAGGTCGTAACCACAAGACAGGAGATCAACAACAAGGTGGTCGTGAACCGTGCAAACGAGATTGTATCCTTTAAGGTGGGATACCTCACAGGAGAGCCTATCACCTACATTTCCAAGAGCGATAACGACTCCGTAAGAGATGGGGTCGCGAAACTGAATAGCGCGATGTACTCCCTCGACAAGCAATCAGAAGACCAGGAGATAATCAAGTGGGACATGGTCTGCGGACTCGCCTACAGATTTATCGAGGTTCAGCCAAAGGGAGAGGACATTCCGTTCAAGACATACGCACTCGATCCGAGAGATACATTTGTGGTTAAGTCTTCTAACATCAGACGCACACCGATGTTCTCTGTATCCTACTATATGAAAGCCGGAAACACAGTAGCTGCACCAATGGTTGGTGCGAACCAGTATACGGCAGAAGTGTACGAAATCTACACGAACAGATGGTATTTCAAGATCGAAGACGGCAAAATCGTTGAGAAAAAGCCGAACTATCTGCGCGAGATTCCTGTTATTGAGTATCCGGCGAACAAGGAGCGTCAGGGCGCATTTGAGGTTGTCATTCCGCTTCTGAATATGCTCAATGACCTGTACTCCAGCAGACTTGACGGCCTTGAGAGATACGTTCAGGCGTTCCTAAAGTTTGTCAACTGTGATATTGACGAAGATGGCATTAACCTTCTGCAACAGTATGGTGCTATCAAGATCAAGTCGGACAAAGACCTTCCGGCAGATGTCGAGATGGTGGCAAACGAACTGTCACAGACGGACACACAGGCACTTGCTGATAGCGTAGATGCACAGATTAACGTCATTTGCGGTCTTCCGAACCGAAACGGTGGTAGTAGCACAAGTGATACCGGCAGGGCCTCGGAGTTGCGCGATGGATGGGTGAACGCCGAAACAAAGGCAAAGGACTCTGAAACCATCTACAAGAAAGCAGACAAGAACTCGCTCAAGGTGATATTCAAAATCTGCAAGGCTCGAAAGTATTGCGACCTTAAACTTCAGGACGTTGACAGTAAGTTCACAAGACGTAACTACGACAACATTCAGAGCAAGTCGCAGGTACTGATTGCAATGCTTCAGAATGACAAGATTCATCCGAGACTTGCGTTCGTATCCTCGGGTCTGTTTACTGACCCTGAAGAGGCGTATACGATGTCTATGGAGTATCATGCCGAACAGGAAAAGATACAGGAAGAGAAAGCAAAGAGAATGGCTACAACGGTCGTAAAGACCGATAATAATAGCGGAGAGAGAACTCCTTCAAACGCAGGTGGTAAGGACATTTCAAATCCTATACTGAAGTCCGCTACCGAAACAAACCATTAAACGGACAGAGAAGTCCTTAAAACGCAGAAAGGCAGGTTGCATTATGGCAAACATCCAAGACTTACTCGGTGACAAGTACCACGAGGGCATGACCGTAGAAGAGATCAACGAGGCACTTAAGGACATATCTCTTCCACAGGATCGGACGGCAGAGTATGAGAGTCTGAAAAAGGCTTACGACAAATCAGCATCCGAAACCGCAGAGTACAAGCGTCAGCTCAAAGCTCGTATGAGCGAAGAGGAAAAGGCGAAGACCGAGATGGACGAGAAGATTCAGAAAATGGAAAAAGAGAACGCTGATATGAAGAAGCGGATCGCGGTTTCCGAACTGACGGCAAAGTTCATCTCTTCCGGCTTGGAAGCAGACGAAGCGGTAAAGGTCGCAGAACAGGCTTATGGCGGTAACATTGATTTTGTTATCGAAGCGTATAATAAGAAGATTGCATCCGTAAAGGAAACGGTAAAGGCCGACTTAATGGCAGAAACACCGTCCATCACAGGTGGTGCATCGGGTCAGGTCAAAGACTATCAGGCAGACATCGATAGCGCAATCGCTAACGGTGATTATGCTAACGCAGCGGCATTGATGCGTCAGCAAGAAACTCAAAATATCAATAACTAACAGAGAGGTAAAAGACTATGGCACAGAATGAAGCTAATATTATGACTTCCCATAATCTACTGAACTACTCGGGTATGCTCTTTGCTAAAGGCAACGCAGCTACTCCGTTCAGTACCCTTATTGGTGGCAAGTCAAGAACAACAAACAGTTGGAAGTTCCCGACATCTCTCGTATACGAGATTGGTGGCGGTAGTCAGCCGGAAATTTCCGAGTCTGCTTCCCTCACCGCTCCGACACCGACTTTTGTAACTCGTGAGCAGAACGTAAACGTATGTCAGATTTTCCAGGAAACCCTCGGCATCTCCTATGGTAAGATGTCCTCTATGGGTCAGCTTTCCGGCGTAAACATCGCAGGTCAGCAGGCTAATCCGCAGAACGAACTGGACTTCCAGGTAGGCGTTCGCATGAAGAAAGTTGCAAAGGACATCGAGTATACATTCCTTAATGGTGTATATCAGGACGGTCTGTTTGACGATCAGGCTTACAAGACAAAGGGTATCGTCAATGCGATTACATCTATCGTAGCAGACGCAGAAGGTGAGCCGTTAGGCTACTGGATGGTTGCAACTCTGCTCCGTGAACTGGCAGGTAATGCTCCTGTAGCGAACCTCGTTCTCATGGCAAAGGGTATCAACATCCTTCAGCTCAATGCGGACGCTATCGCTAATCACATGACGGTTTATCCGGCATCTCGTAATGTCAACGGTATCGCTATCGATACTCTCGTTACACCGTTCGGTTCTATCGGACTTATGGCTAACGACTTCCTCGAGGATGGCGTTGCAGTTATCGTCAACCCGACAATCTGCGCTCCTGTATATATGCCTGTTCCTGGAAAGGGCAACTTCTTCCTTGAGCAGCTTGCAAAAACAGGTGCAGCTGAAACCTGGCAGCTCTACGGACAGATCGGCCTCGATTTTGGCGCGGAATATTACCACGCAAAGATCACAGGACTCAAGACATCTTTCGATGCGCCGGATGGTTCTGTTAAGGTTAGCGGTGTTGTTGCTACTGTTGAAACAGATGCTACAATCATCGGTGCAAAACTCAACAAGAACGAGGTTGCTGCTGATGATACCGCTACAGTATCCGTAGCAAGCGTTCAGTACAACGTGGCTCCGGCTTCCGCAGCTACACTCGCATATCTGTGGCAGGTAAGAGCGAAGACAGGTACAACCTGGACAGACCTCACATCTTCCTACACAGGTTACAACACAGATACACTCACAGTTAAGGCAGCTGATGCAGGTAAGCACTATCGTTGCAAGATTACCGCAACTGGTACTGCAACTGGCACGGCGTACTCTGACGAGTGTGACGTAGCAGCAGAGTAATTAGAGAAAGGGGGTTGCTTCCATGACTACAACAGATAAAATCGAACTCGTTCGTAAACTCTTTGGACTCAAAGCAGACGGAACACAACTGACGGATGCGGAAGTGACTCCCTTCCTCATCGTTGCTGAAAGCATTATCCTCAATAAGTACGATCCTTACGGTAACACTACCGAACTTCCTGTGAAGTATGACATTCTTCAATGCCGGATTGCCAATTTCATGCTAGTTAAACAGGGCGCAGAGGGTGAGATTCAGCATACAGAGAATGGTGTGACTTGCATCTATGGACAGGCAGACATTCCTGTCAATATGATGAACGAGATTACACCGAAGTGTGGGGTGATTGGTCATGCGCGGATTGATGCGTAACAAGCGTCCCATCTACTACTGTAACTTCGTAAGAGTAGAGTATGTAGAGAAAGACGGCAAAAAGACAGGACGTAAAAGAACTGTCTACGATAACGTAGTGACCGTGTACGGCACAGTTTCGACACCCACAGGAAGTGCCACGTTGGATATGTTTGGTACGGATAAGGACTACGACAAGATCGTTGTTCTTGATCAGACGGACATTGACATTAACGAGAATAGCGTACTTTGGATTGACGCACAGTACAACGACAATGTGGCCCACGACTACATTGTCAGAAGAATCCTCAAGAACCGAAACTTCCTTACGATTGGAGTTCGCAAGGTGGATGTGAAAAAGGCAACGGCAGGTGATGACAATGCCGAGAACGGTTAAGATCAGACTAAACCCTGACTCCGTTCAGAACGCCATCAACGAGATTCAGGAGTTGAGGGACGATGTTCAGAGGCTTGTAGACCAGTTCGTACAAGAACTGGTAGACTACGGAGTTGAGCGAGTAAGATATCACATTCTGACCGCAAGACCCACGGCAGCCGTAGAGGATTGGGAACTGTACGATAGCGTGGAAGGTATTTACAATGCCGGAACAGGCAAGGGTATCATCCGAGTGAATAGCCAGTACGCGATATACGTTGAGCGAGGTACAGGTATCTACTCTCCTAGTGGTAGCAACCACGGAGAAGAGGGATGGTGGTACTACGATAAAGGCAGAAACGGCGGTGGTCGTAGACGTTGGACTCAAGGTGAACCACCAAGACCATTTATGTTTCAGACATACATGGATTTGTGCGAAAAGGCACAAGCAGAAATGAGGACTAGATTACGTTATGACTGATGTAATGACAGACATTTTCGATAGTGTTTACAATGCGGTAACGGCAGAGTTTCCTGACGCTGACCTTGCTACGCATTATGTGAACCAACCTGCTTCATTTCCTCATTTGCAGGTATGGATGGAGAGCAATACCGCTCCTAGAAGCGGTATGAACCTTTCGGGTGACGAGTGCTTTTCGAACCTCGTAGTTCACTTTGAGGGGTTTGACAACATCCTTGACGGCGAGGGTATGGAGAACGTGAAGAAGATGTTTTCTATCATCGATCCAGTAATGCGAGTCCAGGGATACAGACGCACATATTATGCACCTGTCCCGAACTATGACGATGCTTCTGTGTATCGTGAAGTTGCACGGTACTCGAAGATACAACCAAATTAAAATTTGAAGGGAGAACAAGAATATGGCAGCAGCAGATGTTAATCAGCTTTATTCTACATACAAAACCTTTCTCATGCAGGGTACTGGTTCAGGCACTCTGACATACGCAAAGGTTTGTGACATCAAGTCCTACCCCGATCTCGGAGGAAGCCCGGATTTGATTGATATGACCACGCTCTCTAACAAGAGCAAGATCGGTGTTCCTGGTATTCAGAACAATGATGCCATGACATTCGAGGCGAACTACAACCCGACAGTTTATTCTAGCCTGTTGGCTCTTGCAGACGGTACTGCAAAGCATTGGGCGGTATACTTCGGAGCTTCCGTTTCCGGCTCTACGGTTACACCTGATGGCTCTGACGGAAAGTTCACCTTTGACGGCATCCTTGATGTCTTCGTAACAGGCGGTGGAGTCAACGAGGGTCGTTCCATGACCATCACCATCACACCGACTACGGACATCGATTTTACCGCTCCGTCCTGACGTATTGCATTTGGTCTGCCCTAGTGCTATCATTAGGGCAGATATACAACTTAATAAAGTGAGGTATTAACTATGGAGAAAGAGCTAACCTTCAAGTATGAGGGTTCAACGTACACCTTATCTTTTAACCGTAAGACAGTTCAGCAGCTTACACGACAGGGGTTCAAGCCGGACATGATTACAGAACAACCTGCAATCGGAATCCCGATGCTCTTCAAGGGAGCGTTCCTTGTTCATCACAGAATGATTAGGGATGACCTCACCGACAAGATTTGGGAATCGCTCAAGAACAAGAGCGAACTCATCGGCAAACTCATGGAGATGTATGTTGAACCGATCAACGAACTTATTTCCGAACCTGAAGAGGATGAGGAAAAAAACGTGGATTGGGGAGCGAACTTCTGACCGAAGATGCAAGCGAGAATGAGGGGGATTCTGAAGATTCGGAATCCCCTTTTCTTATAGCACAATATTTAGAAGATTGCTTCCCATACTATCTGTCATTGGGAATGTCCTATGACGAATACTGGTACGGCGATCCGAGCCTTGTAAGGGCATACAGAAAGGCCGAGGATATAAGGACGCACCGCCGTAATTGGGAAATGTGGATGAACGGCAAATACACATACGAAGCTATAGCGTGCATGATACCGTCACTACAACTCTTAAAACCGAAAGAACCAATAGAATACATGAAAGAACCATATCCGCTTACCAAGAAAGAGTATGAGGATATGATGAAGAAAGAAGAGAAGAAGCAACAGGACGAGATCAAAGCGAAACTGAAAGCCTTTGCGGTCGCACAGAACGCAAGGCGAAAGGAAACAGAGGAACAGGGAAATGGCTGAAAATGTTGAAGGATTAGTAATTGAGATAGAGTCCCAAGCGCAAGGTGCGGTATCTCAACTGGATATGCTGAACGAGCGTCTTTCCGAACTGAAGAAAATCACAGGCGCAAGTGCTTCCCTTGCCAAATTCTCGAAGAACTTTCAGACGTTCACGAGTACGTTTAATACGGAGAACTCTTTTGCCGGACTCAACCAGTACGCGGAAGCGATGTCGAAGTTGAGCGCAATGAGCAACTTCAAGTTGAACAAGAGTAGCTTAAATAATCTTGAGTATATTGCACAGGTGGCAAACGGACTCGGCGGTGAGCCTCTTAATTCGTTGGAGAGGTTCGCTATTGCTATGGAACGATTGAGTGCCATGAGCGGATTCAAGTTCAGCAAGACCATCGTGACCAATCTGCAATCGTTGAGCGAGATGGCGAAGAAACTAGACGCATCTTCCATAAAAAATCTTGACTCTTTTACGTCCGCATTAGCACGGCTTCAGGTACTTTCTGAAGTGGATACAAGGTCGATGAGGGAACTGTCATCTTCTATGAAGACGTTCTCGTCTGCAACAAGAGGCGCGACCACAAGGGGTAGGACGTTCAACACCGTACTGGCGAACATTCGAGCAAAGACGGTAGTCATGTACACGGCTCTTACGAGAGTCGCAAGAGGAATGACGAAGTCGCTCTCCGTGTACGGTGACTATGTTGAGGCATTGAACCTGTACAAGATGGCAATGGGCGAGGCAGCTGAAGAGGGGTATAACTTCGCAGAAACGGCACAGAGGCTTCTCGGTATCGACCTTACGCAATGGATGCAAGCACAGGGTGTGTTCATGGCACTCGCTAAAGGCTTTGGTGTTGCCAATGATAAGGCAGCTCTGATGTCGCAGAACCTGACACAGTTGGCTTACGATATCTCGTCTTTCTACAATATCTCCGTTGAGGATGCTATTCAGAAGGTGCAGAGCGGTTTTGCCGGACAGATTCGTCCTGTCCGTAATTTAGGTTACGATCTTTCACAGGCAAGACTCGAGGCTATCGCTCTTGCGAACGGCATTGACGAGGAAGTCAAGTCCATGACACAGGCCGAGAAGTCACAGCTGCGATACATCGCTCTCATGACACAGCTCACAGAGGTACAGGGCGACTTGGCGAGAACGCTTGACTCCCCGACCAACCAGTTACGACTCCTGAACGCGCAGTTAGATCAGATGATGCGTTCTGTTGGTATGGTTCTGCTTCCAATGCTGAATAAGATCATTCCGTATCTGAACGCGATTCTCCGAGTGATTAAGATGATTGCAGACGAAATTGCAGCTATGTTCGGCTACACACTTCCGAGAATATCCGGCGGTGATTGGTCGAAGAACATCTCTATCGGTGCGGATGAACTGGAAGAAGACCTTGAGGATGCAAACGGAGCAGCCGAAAAACTGAAGAACACTCTTGCATCGTTCGATCAGATTAACCTCATCACATCCAAGAGTGGTGGTAGCGGTAGCGGAGCAGGTGCAAGTGTCGGCGGTTCTGATCTCGGCATCGACCTTCCGTCCTACGACTTCTTGGGCGATGTTACGGAGAACAAAGCACAAGAAATTGCGGAAAAAATCATGAAGTCAATTCGTCCTGTGGTTGATGTTATCAAGGGTATCATTTTATTTGCCGTTGATAATATTGGCACGATTATACAACTTGTTGAAACATTTGCTACCGTTACAATCGGCAAGAACCTGTTGAAAAACATCATGGGTGTGTTTGCATCCACTAAAAAAGAGATGGAAAGCGTAAACAAGTTCATCAATGGTCTTGGACTTGTTGTTATTGGCGTGCAATTCTCTTATCTCGGCGGTAAAGATATAGGAAAGGGCAACATCCTAGAGGGATTTGTGAAGTCTGCTCTTGGTATTGGAACGGCAACGCTTGGTGGATTTATGATGGCAGGCCCACTCGGTGCGCTTGTCGGGTTTACTTTAAGCGTTGGAGTGACTATTAAGGGATACTTTGATGGCAAGGCAGAACAACTCGAGAAAGAGTGCCACGATATGTTCTATCGCATCAGAGAAGACTCAAAAATGTTGGACGATGTAGCAAAAGCATGGAATGACTTTGTAGATACATATACTGATCCGGCACTCCTTGAAAAGTACAACACGGCTGATGCTATGCAGAAAGACGTAGATGGCATTAACAAGGCGATCGGCGAACTATACTTGCAGTACACTTCGGGTGCTATTACCGTATCGAATTACGCAGGTACACTTACAGGATTGTACGAACAGTTAGAAGAAGCTACGGTTAGTCACATGAGAGCTGTTGACGATGCCATTATTGCATCTCTGAATGGCCCACTAGGTGTTTACTTGGAAGCAAGGGGGTATGATGTTAAGAGCCTTATCGCCGTGTTCCAGGAAACAACAGATGATTATCAGAAGATGCTCGAACAGAACAGATTAAAGATGCAAGAATATCAGCATTACATTGATGAAGGTATTCAAGTCGACCATTACCGCAAGAAGATGGAAGAGGTCATCGCAGAGAACGAAGAAATTCGCAAGTCGATGGGTAACCTTGAAACTACTACGGTAACGGCATTTGATTCGTTCAAGAATATAAGCATCAACCTCGAGAACTTTGACGATTTCAAGAAGACAATGGAAGAGATAGAAGGTGTTTACAAAAAGTCAGTAGGAGATATTGACAAGATACTAGAAGACCAAAGAACAAAAACAAAACAGATTTTAGCGAGTCCGTATAGATCGGAAACGGAAAAGCAACTCGCAAAAGATGCTCTTGCCGAAACAGAAAAGTTCTATAGCGATCAGAAAAAGATAATTGATAGTGCATACATTGATATTATTCAGAGCTTTGAGAACCAGGCAGCGATAAATTGGGCAGATGTTTACAATGCGGAAGGATTATCCACAACATTTCAGACGATGTCTAAAGAAGTGTTGGATTACGAAAAGGTGTTCGAAGGAGCTTACGATGTCGCAAAAACAAAACGTGCAAAAACATACTTTTCGAGATTGGCTGATTATACCGATGAATATGGTGACCTGTATGTAAGGAAACTATCAGGTTTATGGGGCGTGAGTCAAGAAGGTGTAGATGAAGGACTAAAGAACCTTGAGGTTTCGTTTGATAAACTCGTGAGATCGTACACCAACACTACTGGTAAACTTAATATGTCTTCTGACCGTTTCTTGCAACGAAATAGGGAGTGCTTTGTTAGGAACGAGGACATTTCCAGGCACTATGCGGAAGTTTACAGTAATTCTATGAGTAGCGTAAATGACGCAACAGAAAACACTACCGAAGTCTTCTATGGTAAAACGGAAGAAGTTGCAAGCCGTTACAAATACCTCGGCTATCTGTTTGATGATGAGAGCATACTTGTTGATCCGTTGTACTCTACGATGATGAGTACAGGTTACGTCATGGGTGCGCCGGAAGTCGTAAATAACTTCTTGGGTGGCGCGGATAAACTGATGGGTAATATCGCTTATACGATTGCAGACAACAAGGGCAACATTCAGAAAGCCTATATGGGTGCGATGAATATGCCACTAAAACCTGTAGTCGATCTCGGTACAGGATTAGGTCATGCGATTGCTGATGGTATTGCCAGCTCTGCTACTTACATCGAAGATGGAACACGAAAAGGCACAAAGGGCGCAGCTAAAGAACTTAATCGCTTTGGCGAGGGTTTCGCACAGTTTATGAGGGAAATCTCTAGCTCTACAATGACAGGTTTCGATGCGTTCTATCAGGCGATGGGTGTAGGCTCTATCACGTACACTCCACCGAAGATCAAGACACCGAGGGTGAAGGGATATGCCACAGGTGGCTTCCCCGACACGGCAGACTTCTTCTATGCGAACGAAAACGGTGTGCCGGAGTACGTTGGTACAATGGGTGGCAGAACGGCGGTAGCTAACAACATGGAGATTACAAAGGGTGTCGCTGACGGTGTTTACAAGGCCATCAAGGATACAGGTCTTATCGGTGACGTTCGCAAGATTGCATCGAAGGACGGAAGAATAGTATTTGCTCCGTCTGAAGAAGCCGGAAGAGTGATGTCACAGAGCGTAAATATGTATAATGGAACAGGGGGGAGATACTAATGAGCATGAACTTGGTCTATAACAAGAAAATGGGGTTCGCTATCAATGGGATAGCGATCCCCGATCCTGCATCGTTTGGCTATAAGTCGCAATCTGTTGACGTTTCTGCGGAACGTGACACAAAAGCACTTCTGCACCGAAAGATGGTTGCGGTCAAGTACAACGTATCATTATCATGGAGTGCGCTCGACTACAAAACGGCAGCTTCCATTCTTCGTGCGGTAAAAGAACCAAAGTTCACTTTTACGTTCCCTTGCCCCGAAGAAACAAATGAATCGGGACTCCATACTGGTGATTACTATGCAGGTGATAGGAGTATGGATACACTCAAGGCAACGGAAGAAGATGACAAGAGCAAGTGGATCGTATCGATGGCTTTCGATTGTATTGAATATTGAGGTGGATTATGTGGCAAGTTAGCGAAACATTCAGACAAAACTGTTATGATTCTGATAAAGCGCAGAGAATGTTATTCCTTTCTGATGATATATCCTTGTCTAACGAGGATATTAGCGCACAGAACAAGGTACGGTTCAATATCTCTTCTATCACATCAACAGAACAGGTGCAGTTCGGGTGTACACCTTGCAACACGGTGGATATCTCCGTACTGAATGAAGATGGACGCATTACGGCAGACAGCATCGTAGGAAAGGAATTTAAGTGTAGTGTTGGTGTGGAAGTATCAGACGATGATTACCTTTCCACGAGGAACGCAATTACGGCGGTAGATACAGGTGTAGATACTATCAGCGTACACAGCGTTGCACCGTATATCCGAGGTAATTGTTCTTTTGAATCGGTGCTTCCGCAACTAATGAACGGCGATAAGTGCAAGATCATGTACCTGCATGACGTACTGTACTTTGTTGTGTTTGATGGCGAGAATATGTACTATGCGAAGCACACAAAGGTTGCTTCCCACAGATATAGTGAGTACGAAGAACCTACCGCTACAGAGAAGATGATGCTTGATCGTTTAATGAACGCTTCTTCATTTGATGCGATTGCGTACTATGAAGGGGGCATGGCAGAGTACACCTACGACCATGATTCATTTGTTCCTGGAGAATGGGCAACGGTCACAGGTGATATAGTCTATATTACCGATGCGCTGTCTTATCCTATAGCTTCTTGGGTAGTAGGATTAGGCATGACACCCTCTGCTTCCGGCATCATGCCCTCGGATTACACTACATGGCTTGACTTGAAATCTAGAACTTGGGGTGATGTTAAGACCGATACTTGGGGTTTCTACTCGGGGTATAGCGTATTTAAGTGCATCCGCTACGAAGCCGTACCGTATGGTGTATGGCATTTTGACCGTCCGAGAAGAATCAATTCTGCTGTTCTCACGCTGAACGGTAGAGATAGAATGACTATCTTTGACGAGGATAGTGCTAATTTCGCTTCTAGTATGTCAAATACGGCTCTGACGGTAAAGAACCTAATAGTTGCTATAGCAAACTATAAGGGTGTTCCTGTGGGCGATTTAAGCGGTCTGAACGAGGTTGCCGATACGCAGACCGTAGATGCATCTGTGTACTATCAGAACAAGTCTTTGAAAGACCTGCTTTCTTATGCTTTTGAAGTGGGCGGTGCAAACTGCATGATTGACCGTGAGGGAAAACTTTGCGCTTCGAACTCCGACAACGATCCTGTGGAACTTCCGTTCGTGTTTGCTTTCGATGTTGCCGACTTTACGGCACACACGATTGGTAAAATGCTGATCTACCGCAACGCTGAATCCGTAGAGTATCAGACGGACGATACCGTTGAGGATGGTGTCATGTATGATTGGTCTGACAACCCCTACTTCAATACTCTGCTCGTGTCCGGCTCTTGGTTCTCCGAGGGTGTAAACAAAAAGTACGGCGGTTTCCGTAACGCTATCACAAGTTCCTACACAGACTTCTCTCTGTGGGGTGATGATGTATATTCCTGGACGGAAGATGAAGGCACGTATCGTGAACCGATCTTCACTATGAGCGTGGAATGGGGTGGTATTGGTATGTCAACTTACACCAACTATGGTGACGAGGAACGGCGGTATGCTTCCTACAATAGCCGTATGAACGGTGTTACTTCCTCTACAGATAGCAACCTACAGGGATTCAACAAGGCGCAGAGGGCAAACAGACTTTACTTTGACGAGAATGGTCTTACTGTTGAAGCGGACGGTCTGCGTATTTTGAATGAGGATGGGGAAGCGGTACTGTCTGCTGACGATGCCGGAAACCTTACTATGAAAGGCAACGTTGAAGCTAACTCTGGTAACATAGGTGATTGGAAAATTGAAAACGGTGGTCTTATTTATGAAAGTGTCGATAGTTATGGTGACTCACATAAAATTGCCCTTATACCTCGTGCATACGGTAATAAAATTGTTGTTGAAAGTCCTGGGTACTCGACAGAATATTCAGACACAGGGTTATGGTTTGAACATTATGATGATAACGGCAATAAGGTATTTGGTGGACTACTAGAGTATGGTGGCGATACATGGACGGACGAGTCTTGGATTGAACTTCGGTGTGGTGCGGTAGGTGGCACTTCCGATACGAGTATCGACATTGAAGCAAAAACAATTAGTCTTCATGCAACTTCCTTGTATTATTCCACCCCACCTGCAACAACATCGTCAGCGAATGTTGTGTTCGTAGGGAATCGAATTTACAAAGCATCTTCGTTGAGGAAAGTAAAAGACAATATCAAGACTATTGAAAATGCTTCGGAAACGGTGGATAATTTAAGGGGAGTAAGTTTTACTTCTAAATGTGAAGGTGATGATCCTAAAAAGGTGTTTTACGGACTTATCGCAGAAGAGGTAGAAAAGGCTTGCCCCGAACTTGCCACCTACGAAGACGGTAAGTTACAATCGGTACAGTACGACAGGGTATGTGCTTTGCTTATCGAGGATAACAAGGCTTGTCACAGAAGAATAGAAGCGTTAGAGAAACGCTTAGAAGAACTTGAAAGGAGATTGGACAAATGAGTACACAGACAACGAACTACAACTTCACGAAGCCGGACTACTCGGATAGTGCGGATATTTCCGATCTGAATGGTAACTTCGATATTGCGGACGATGTTATCAAAGAGGTGTCAGATAAGGTTGATAACAACACATCGAGCATAAGTGGTTTACAGACTACGGTTCAAGGTAAGCAAGATGCTTCCGATAACACTTTAACAACAACGGACAAGACCATTCCTGGTGCGATAAATGAGCTTGTTGACAAAGCATTTGCAACGTGGAAACACGATAATGGAAGTAATGCAATCAGAATGAGTGGTTTACTATCGTCCGTTGGTACATGGATTAAGGAAAACTATATTCCGAACAAATGGATTGCGTGTAGGGTTAATCCTACTGATAATACAGGATATTTTGGGTCTAGTTCTTTTTCCGTACTGGCTAATTGCTCGAGCACTAATTATGGAGTAGCTCAACTTTTGTGTGATAACCCGAACAAGTCTGCGATTGTAGTTGGGCAATTAGTTGACGGTGCATGGTCGTGGAGAGCAGTATCTACAGAGCCGGATATTGTGGTAGAAGAAAAGAGTGCTTCATTCTCCGCAACATCGGGAAATGGAAGTATTGTAATTTCAATCGGTAAATCGGGATATACACCTATCGGTGTCGTTGGTATTACTGGCTCGAATACTTCTGTTCTCACATATTCCGACTTTTATATTGAATCCTCGACAACGGCAAAGGTTTATTACCATTGTTCGGGATCGTACAATATTACGCTTAAAGTAAGAATACTCTATAAGCGCAACACAAGCACAACGTAAGGGGGGGGTAAATTATGGGTTATTTAGACACGTTCATTTCATACCTGGAAACACAGGTGAAGAACCATTCCATCTATGTCTTTGGCGCACAGGGGCAGGGTTATCCTACCATTACGGCATCGTGGATCGCAAAGATGGAAACCACACCGAGAAACGCTGAACGTGCGATAGCGCACTGGAAGAAAGAGTGCGAACTCGGCTACGAAAAGACCTTAAAGGCTTTCGATTGTAGCGGACTTGGAATATACGAACTTCATATCCTGTTTGGCTATCCCGACACAACGGCAGATGGTATGTTCAAGAAGTACTGTGAGAAGATCACAAAGGCCCAGTTAAAGCGTGGCGATTGGGTATTCAAACGCAATTCGGTCGGCAAGTGTACTCATATCGGATATGTGGTGGATGATAAACTCAATGTAATTGAAGCGAAAGGCAGAGATTACGGTGTAGTCAAACTTCCTCTTTCTCGTGGTGATTGGAATTGCTACGGCAGACCGTCTTGCTTCAGACAGGAAATCGAAACTGTGTGGATCGCAACTAGACCACTCAAACTGACCGATCCGAGAATGAAGGGCGAGGACGTTGCAGAGTTGCAGAGAAGACTTATTGAACGTGGTTTTTCATGTGGAAAATGGGGAGATGATGGATCGTTCGGCCAGGCTACGGAACAGGCGGTTCGGGCATATCAGGAATCTACGCACGTCAAGGGCGGTGCTTATCTCGTTGTTGACGGAAAAGCCGGACGTAAGACATTGACATCACTTGGTGCTAAATGCGTATGGTAAGGGGGTGATGTTATGACGGTGTATCAGATACTGTGCCTCATCGGAGTACCAAGTCTGATTGGTTCGATTTGGGCGTTTATGATTGCCTTGCTGAAAGGCTTCAGACGAGAGATTAACGCTCTGAAGTTGGGGACACAGGCCGTGTTGAGGAATAGTCTCATCGAACTTTATGATAAGTATTACCACATGGGTAGCGCACCTATCTATGTCAAGGATAATTACGAGAACTTATACAAACAGTACCATTCTCTCGGTGCGAACGGAGTAATGGACAGCTACTACAAGAAGTTTATGGATTTACCATCAGAAAGAGAGGACTAACAGTATGACAGAAGTAATGACCGTTCCGGCTATTGTGCTTATATGCTATTTCATCGGATTCTGCGTTAAGAGATTTGTGCCTACGGACAAGATCGATAAGTACATCCCATGCATCTGCGGTATTTGCGGTGCTATTCTCGGTATCGTTGTATTCTATACCATTCCAGGCTACCTCGATGCAAGCAACTGGCTCGTTGCCCTTGAGATAGGTATTGCAAGCGGTCTGACCGCTACTGGTATCAATCAGGTCGGAAAACAGTTGACAAAGAAAGAAGATTGATGTAATCTTATTGCACCATCTAATAACAAGGTTTAGCGCGAGTTGAACCGAAGGAGCATCTATCAGCAGCTTCTACCTGATAGGTGCTTTTTCATGTGTTGACAGGAAACAAAAGTTAGTGTAATATGATGACATCACATACGAAAGGAGAGTAGGTATGGCAGAAGAACGAAAGTTGTTTGATGACGTTTCGGAACGTCTGAAGATTCATGGACTTACATACAAGTGGCTTCTCGACAGGCTCGATGAAAACGGTATGTCCGTTCATAAGGTAAGTTTGTCAAAGTGGGTACACGATGGTCAGAGAACACAAAAATCCGTAGAGATTCACGATATGGCAATAAAGATCATTGACCTGTACTGCAAGGAGTTTGCAGATAAAGTAAAGGAGTTATAACATGGTAGGAGCATTTTTGGTTTTAGTGACAGTATTCGTAGGACTCGCAATCTTCGTAGAGTATGCCTATCTGCGTTGCTTGGCAGAGGTTGAGAAGATGCATTTCCGGCTTCCGAGGAAGAAGACCGAGAAGAAGACATCCGTGCCTGGAACCTTTATCGGCAGACCTGAACTGGACTTCGATCTTCATGTCCGCAAGGTGGACAAACTCCGTTTCGGTGACGAAAAATGAACGCGCCGTGTTACAAGTGTGAGGATCGGTGTCCGGCTTGCCACGACAGATGCGAAAGGTATAAGGAGTGGAAGTCTGTAGAGGATAGGAAGAAAGAAAGTGTCCGTGACGCTTGTCTGACCGAAACCGATATAATGCATATCAGCAACATCTACAAGACGAAAAGGAGAAACAATGTGCCATGAGCAACATAAAGGACGGTTGGACGTTCGAAGAAAAAATAATTGAGATTTTGGGAGAACATGGCTTTTGGGCGAGTGGATTCCCGAAAGACAAGGACGGAACTCAACCTGCCGACATTATTGCGGTGAACCACAAGGGTATCCACCTTATTGATGCAAAGGCTTGTAAGGGTGGTAGGTTTCCTTTTGAGAGGATGGAAGACAACCAGTTGTCCGCTATGGACGCGATTTCGGAAAGAGCAGGTGGCAGAGGTTGGTTCGCTCTCGGATATC
>Ga0247610_10001621_pt1 | contig 27579 bp, 41 predicted proteins | sample 174DNAGHGhighgp2_FD_193483 | JGI IMG/M metagenome (GOLD analysis project Ga0247610, IMG submission 193483) | Sheep rumen microbial communities from Palmerston North, Manawatu-Wanganui, New Zealand - 1742 DNA GHGhigh gp2 | ecosystem: Host-associated > Mammals > Digestive system > Stomach > Rumen...
TAGTGTTATGGAAGATCGCCATAGTACAGTTATTCCATTCGTCAAGACTGTGTTTGCTTTCGCAATGAGGGCAGATATACTTTTCGGTGGGTTTCCACTCGTCTTTCCAGTACTGATAGATATCCATGATCTTAAGCTACGACATACAGATTCCGTGTCTTCTTGATCTGGGACTTGTATCCAGCGAGAAGGCTCATGGCCTTGTTCGTCCAGTCTGCAGACGTGGAAATCAGGGCCTGTACAGAGAGATCTCTGATCTTGGCCGGCCTCAGGATATCTGGAGTGAGCATCTTATCCAGCTTGAGCTGGGTGTATTTGCCGATATAGTACAGCTTGGCACTTTCAAGTTCTTTGGAGAGATCTATGCCGTACTTTTCAATGAAGTCGTCCTGGAACGATACGTTGATCCTGTTGACTACATCGTTCTCACCAACAGTATTGTCGTTGCTCACAAAGAAATCAAGATTCTCCTTGGCGAATGCCCAGACAGAGTTACGGATCTTGTCGCGCCGCTTCTTGTCTGGATACGGATACGCTTTCTGCTCGACCTTCTCCTGGATCTCCTTGATAGCGGAGTTGATCTGGGTCTTCTCTTCTTCCATGGTAGTAAGACGAGCTTCGTGCTCAGCAAGCTGCTTCTCCTGCTTGATAGCGGCATCTGCCAATTCGCGAATCATTTCCAACGGAGACATTGGCTTCATAGCGAAAGAGCCAGTCTTGCGAATAGCCGGCAAGATCTCAGAAGTTACCCAACGCTTGAATTTCTTCGCTGCCGGAAGTTTACTGGAAAGGACAAGGCTGTACAGACCAGACTCATTGATAAGCCAGCCTCCACGTTGTCCTAACTCAATCCCAAATTGGGACTGAGTTTTTCCATCTATCATTTGGCGATCCTCTTCATCAACGTGGTCGACAATAGCTTTGGTGTCCCGTTCATATTCCAGAACCGCTGCCACATCTTTGCCTGCAAACCATGGCTCTTTATCGATAACTACTACCCTAACATCTCCGAATTCCTCGTTTGAGAATACTCTGGTCAACTGATTTTCCATAATTTCTCCTTTCTTCTACGCCTCTTCTTTCTCTTATTCTACGGCATTGCACTCTGCTAACGGTACTCCGGAGAACGAGATGGGAGGATTAAAGTTTACGGTCATGCCGCCCTCTGGTTTCCTTGTCCAAGCGATACGATGCCTCACAACAGTATAAAGTTCCCATGCCAGGCAAGCCAACGGCTTTGCTGTGACGCTGTAACTTCCGTCATACGGAAGCTCCGGGTAAGCGATGGCGCGCAGCTTCTTAAGTCCATTGACTAACGCCTTCCGCTTCTCGAAGTATTCGTCGTCTCTCATGTCCAGGCTGATATCGGCCAGCTCCTCCCATTGGCCGATACTCACCCTGGCATAGAACTCCAGCGCATCCGTAAGGATCTGTGCTTGATCTTCATTCATCTCAAGAATATATTTTCTCATCCGTTATCGTCCTCCGTCTCAATCCAGTAGTTGATACGGAGGATGTCGCCCTCACGGATGCCGCGCTTCACCTTCTCATAGTTGAGAGACTCGATTCCAGAGCGGAACTCGTAGTGCTCTCGCGGACCATAAGTGTTCTTCTCGATGAACTTGTCCGTGATACTGTCCAGGGTATCCCCTTCCTGAACTGTATACGTGTCCTCTATGAGCCTGTATCCTGCGTCACACTGAGGCATGACGAACATAGTGGATGCTGCGATAGCAGCCGTTACAAAAGCAACAGAAAAACGCATCGAAATATCCCCTTTCTAGTTTCACTTATCCCAATACGGCACAGATTCCATGATCTTGCGCTGCCTTGCGAGCCTCAGGCTGTTCTTGAGCTTCACTGCCGCCATAGTATTCACTACGAACAACGCGATGAAGAACTCCATGGTAGCCTTATAGTTCCCTGTCTGCTCAAGAGCGAAGGACAGGAACAGCGGGCCGAAGATGCCTGCGACTCCCCATGCTGTCAGCATAGCTCCATGTATCGCGGAGAGATGCCTCACTCCGAAGAGATCAGAGAGATATGCAGGCATGCAAGAGAATCCGCCGCCATAGCAGAACACTACAGCGATGATTGCCAGGAAGAACAGATTGTAGTCACGCGTCATCGCGAGTACACCAAACGCTGCCACCTGGATCAGGAAGAACAAGATGTACGAGATCGGGCGCCCGATGATGTCGCTCATAGTGGCAGACACGAGTCTCCCGCTGCCGTTGACGATACCAAGCGTGCCTACTAATGTCGCTGCATCTACTGCAGATGCTCCAAGCTTTTGAGCCATTGGAGACGCGATAGAGAGCAGCGCTATCCCGCAAGCGATGTTAACGAAGAACATGATCCAGAGAAGCTGGAACTCAGGAGTATGGACAGCCTCAGGCATGTTCATGCATTCACCGTACCACTTCTTTTCTTTCTCTGAATACTTGTTTTCTTGTTTGGGCGGCTGCTTGAGAAGCATGGAAGAAGCAAACATGATCACCCCGTACAGCGCCGCGACAATCACGAAGTTCTGTTCAAGACCGTATGTCGTTGTCAGATACGACATCAGGGGCCCTGCGACCAAAGCCGCAAAACCGAACGACATCACGGCGCATCCGCCTGCGAAGCCCTTGTGCTCCGGGAACCATTTCAGGAGGGTTGCCACCGGCGAAATATAACCGACGCCGAGACCAATACCTCCGATAGCGCCGTACGATACATACAGAAGCGCTATAGATTCTAGATGTAAAGCCAAAGCACTTCCGAGCAGTCCTGTGACGAAGAATGCGCAGGAAATCAGGGCACTCTTCTTGGCTCCCCACTTATGCACCTTTCTTCCGAGAAGGCCCGCTGACATCCCGAGGAACAGGATAGCCAGACTGAAAGCAAACGTGACAGAACTTAATCCCCAGCCTGTCTGCTCGATAATGGGATGAACCAGGACTGACCATGCGTACACAGAGCCAATGCAGGCATGTATGCCACAGGCACCCAAAACTACTAGAATCTTATCGACTTTATCCACGAGAAATCACCTACTTGATACTTGATTTTGAGATTGCCTGCATGATCTCAGAGACAAAATCTACGATATTGCCCTGGACAAGCTGAATGTTGTCCGGCGTGATGTACTGCAGCGCGATCATTGTTGCGAGCATTTCTCTGTCTGGGAGAGTCAGCGCAAGCACGATGAATATCAGCAAGACCACAGTAGCGTACTTGGCAACTTTCTTGCTTATCCTTACTGATTTCTCGTCTGTATCCCAGTTCAATGTATACGCCAATCCAGCGAATACCAAAACGCCTACGCAAATGATGATCCCGACCACGGAAAGACTTCTGACATTTCCGATGACAGATACTGCGTATATGATCCACGGGCTGATTATTGGGTCCAAAGAGCTTCCCTCCATTCCTTAAGAGTCAACAGGATTCTCTTCCAGAATGGCAGCTGACGATAATCGTACGGCGTATATTTCAGCAATATCTCGCCAACGATTTCTGTATTGAGCTGCTGTCCGCACGGAGAATAGCCTTCAACGTACCAGTCTTTTCCTAGAAGATGCTTCCTGATGATGCCTATAGCCTCTTGATCGCTTGTGCCTAACGGAAGCAAATCTCCCCTGACTGTCTTACGCTCACAGAAAGCCTTGAATATTTGTTTTCTAGTTGTCGGTTCCAGAATATCACCTCCTTAACCGTAAAGGACTTCGTTGAATTCCTCACAGGATTTACGAATGTCTTCATACTCATAGCCGTATGGTTCCAGGAACTTCGCGATAGCCAGGATAATGTCGCCCGGCGTAAACATAGCATCCATAGTTCCTGCAATATCCCAAGGGAAGCTGGCGCAATAGCCAAGATAACTATCTTCTTCTCCGATCTGCAGGCAAAGCTGAACTTTCTTTCTGCCGCCAATGTCTACAAGGAAAGTCTCGTCACTATTACTGTCCATCATCTCTTCCTGGATTTCCGAGAACGACTTGTTCCCTGGCTTGAGATTATTCTCTTTGACGCCGTAAGCAATCATGCCCCAATACATTAGGCTCAATCGCCATTCTCCTTTCTTTAATAGCCGATATTCCGATAAGCATCCCGGATAGCAAACATTCCTCTCTCAGCCAGCTTCAGCCTTGCTTCGTGATTGTCTATGATATCAACCAAAGTATAGATAGCGCTCGCCAGATTGGTTATTGTCTTGCTCTCTTCGTCTTCTTTCTCTGAATATTTTTCGATGCATCTCACTGCTTCTCCCCTGAGGTCACACAAGGTTTCGTTTTTGTCGTCTCCAAGCATATTCTATCCCTTCTTCCTAGCCAGTACAAAACAACAAACTAGCGATCATTCCTACTATGAGATACAACTCTTCGTACATGGTTACCACCTGCACCAGAGAGTCTGTGTCACTCTAAGCTTGGGAAGTTTCTCACAATACTGGATGACGTCGAGGATGTAGTCGTCAGCTGACATCGTATAGCTGGGGTCTGTCGCGTCGTTTCCGATAGCGTAGGAATATGTATGAATAAAGCAAGTATTTGACCTGATTATCGTTCTGAGTATGTACGCGCCTGTATCGAGATAATCTTTCTTGGACATATCCCTTAACCGAGAAGAGAGCTCTTCCATCCTGTTCTTAGCATACTGCTCTGCAGCGTTGATGTAGAAGTTAAGTGAGCCATCCTCTTTCGTATAACAGATGTCAGTACCATAGAAACGCATAAGCTCCTCTGCCGCCGCCCACTGTTTCTTTGCAGTGTCATGATAATCACAGCTGCTTACAGTTCCGTCCTTACCAAAAGAGGCATTGAAATCGCCTTCCTCGTATAAGCCAAGAAAATCCGGACCCAAATCTTTGATCTTCTCGCCGTCGCTGATAGCCTTCTGATAGTCTTTGTCAGTCATGATGATATACATAGGATAGCTGCCCATAATTATTCCCCACTTTCTTCTTCAACAATCCTGTACGGCGCTGTATCAATATTGAAACATTGGCCGCAATCTATTTCGCTGATATCGTCCTGGAGCTTTTGGTAGATCTCATAGAGAGGCTCGTCCTCAAGCTCCTTAGGAACATCAATATCAGCAAATGCGATAACTGACAATCTAAGTTTCACGGAGTACCGCCCCTTCCCTTATGTTCCGCAGAATACCTGATGAAATAATCATCGTAGTAGCAAATAAACAGGCCATAAACAAACCATGTCGCCAAAGCTACTGAGACAATACCAATGGGAAGCATGAGCTTCGACACATCATTGACGACAGACAAAGCGAATACTGCCAGCATCAGCGACGCGATTACTGGTATCGCGACAACAATAGTAACGAATGTTAAATCCTTAGCCATCTTCTTGACGGCATATAATGCGGCTTCTTTTTTCAACGTATTTGCCAGCAGGAGTCCCCCGCCTCTATAGGAGGTGGGAGGAATGCTGGCACACCTCCTTTTTGAACAAAATATTGCCAATTGTTATTATGGCAAACATTTTTTAGTCTACTAAGCGTAATTGGCTTATAGTTTTTTCCTGGAATTTGCATATATTCTCCATTGATATTTTGCACATATGCAGAACTTCCAGTAAAACCACTGATCCAACCGCACTTGTTAAGATAGACAACTTCATCATTTAGATGCCATCCACGAAGCTCCTTAGTATTCTTGGAATTCCGCTTTTGCGTGGTATTAGGAGACTTTCTTCCTTTTCGTGGAATAGCTTCATGTAGTGAACGCTTCTTCTTACGAAATTGCTTGATACGAAACCACTCATTAGGATTTTCTTTGATAAAATTTATACCTGTTATAGCAATAGCATCGTTGCAATGAGTCTTTTCTAAGCCTAATTCCTTACGCCTCGGTGAAGTTTCAGAGCCATAAGTGATTTCAGCGTCAGGATATTTCCTGAATGTCCGAATACGAAGCGTATTCATAAACGGCAGTTCTTTATACTGCTTGACTTTCTTATGCTCTTTCATCCATCGCCAAAGAATGCCCCCAGGCTTATGATTTTCACTGGTATGACAATCAGTACAAACAGTTATGAGATTGTCAGCTCTGTCTGTGCCGTCTTCGCTACGATAAACGATATGATGCGTATGCAAAATTTTGTTTTTCTTTTTGCAGACCTGACAAGTGTATTCGTCTCTTGCGAAAACAAAATATCTGACATCATAGTATCCATAGGTCTGTCCATGCTGATAATCCACGCCCTGGATTTCAGGGTTTATCATCTTGGCCGTATCGAATTTACCGACTTCGATTCGAAGTTTCGGGTTCGGCACAAGACTACAGAACTTGTCTATCCATGCAAAATTAGCGTCTAGCTTGGCTCGGATACTCGGTGGCAACCAGCCCTCAGATCTTCTGCGATTCAGAAATTGTGCTTTACGGTATCTGGTTTTACGGTATCGTCTGCCACGGCGATACTGAGCACGGGTCAGAAGCAAAGAATGTACATCCTGCCGAAGCTCGACTTCGCCCTTAGCGAGAACCTTGTCTTGACTGACAACAGCAATACCTATGTGGCGAGCACCTTCGTCTATACCAACTACCACCTCCTGTTTAGCCTCCCCTGTGGCATATAGAAGCTGAATCGTAAATGGCTTATATCCTACAATTTTAGCTTTCTTCTGTTTCAGGAGAATCCTTGCTTTTCTTTGAGTACAAGGCATAAGTGCTTGTCCTCTCATATTTTTGACGAACACTCTCAAGGTTCGCCCCTCCTCTCTTACGATAACGAGTTAGTTACCCTTCGCCAATGTTGCCATATGCTTGCCTGAAATGTCAGGTCTTCTCTAGGTTGACCGCCCATACCTCACAGGGCTATTACAGAGCCTACTCAGAGCTACAGACTAGGGTATCATCCGTAGGTGAGATAACATAAGCAACGTAGTTCTCAAAGAACTTAGGCTAGTCAACTTGAGCCTTTACAAGCTCCCACCTCAAATGCCTAAGGCGTTAGGTGGGGGTAGTTGACCTTATTCATGGTTCGCTCTCCTGTTCCATGCTGCCGTTACATCAATTTCAGTGCATTCCTTGAAAATATCCGGGTCGAAATTAGGGAGGGCCATAACGGTATCCTGTTTTTCTTTGCTCAAGCTGTCCCACCATTCCTGCTTTTCCCCGGCCTCCCTTTTTCTGAGATATCCATTAGTGGTTTTATACTCAGGATGCTGTTCTTTTTCTTCGTTAGTCATGTTGTCCTGCGAAATCCATTCCAATGGCGCAGGGGAATACGCCATTATATATCGTGCATTACTATGGAACCATTCTGAATATGTCATACCTGAATCCATGTTGAACATGTCTATAGTACGTTCCTCTGTGTTAAAACACCCGCTTGAGTGATCCGTTGTGTTCCAGTCGCCGGTGTTCCAGTTGCCGCTGTTCCTATCACCGCTGTTCCAATCACCGCTGTTCCGGTCGCCAGTATTCCCGTCGCCAGTATTCCCGTCGCCAGTATTCCCGTCGCCGCTGTTCCCTTTGCCGGTGTTCCCTTTGCCGGTGTTCCAATCGCCCGCGTTCTTGCTGCCAGTATTCCCGTCGCCGCTGTTCCCTTTGCCGCTATTCCCGTTGCCGCTGTTCCAATCGCCGGTGTTCCGGTTGCCAGTATTCCAATCGCCAGTATTCTCGTCGCCGCTATTCCCTTTGCCGGTGTTCCAGTCGCCGCTGTTCCAGTTGCCCGTGTTCCCTTTGCCGGTGTTCCCTTTGCCGGTGTTCCCTCTGCCGGTGTTGACCATGTCCAAAACTTCATTCCAGGTCAATTCCCGGATGATTTGAATACGATTCGTGCAGTGTTTCGTTCTATTATCGCTGCTGAGCACGTCTCCCACAGCATCAACTTCAGCGACCTTATTTCTCGGGTCAAAGGGATAGTAACTAAAACAATCTACCAATTTCTCGCAGAAATGAATGCCGTTTTTGCATAATTCAAGCTTCCCGCCCTGAGCAAACTCGCCTGGGCATGTATACTGTTTGCCTCTGCATGTCCAGTCTGGATCAAATACCTTGTATCCCTTCATCTTTCCCCTCCTATTCCATGCTCTAATGGCATAACTCACTCTTTATTATATTTTAATATCCACGTATTCCACTTCTCTACAATTTCCTCTGCAAACTTCATCTTTTCTTCGTTAGCTAAAAAGGGAGAATGTGGAACGCCTTCCATTTTGATGCCACACTTCTCACAATGTATTAAAAAGTACAATCTATCATCGTAGTACCCTACTTGTTCATATACCAAAGAAGGGACTGCCCCACATAAACACGAACAGGGTTTCAAAGTCACTAACAGCGCCTCCTTTTGTCAACGGTAGCCCGTAAGCTACTAGGGTCGCATACGATGCCATCTTCTTTCATAAATGTGGCGGCCTTTTCCCGGGCCTCATTTGCATTCCGGGCGAATACCCACTCGAAGCCATGAGCAACGCCCTTTATGGTGTATGCTACTTGGTATTTGCGTGTAGTCATCCTACCAGAACCCACTCCTTCACGATAAAACTGTCGTAGTCGCTGGTGTACTTCATCAAATTAATACACTCTTCGTAAGTGCGGTCATCTCCGTCGTAGAGTCTTTCCCACATGTACCCGAAGACTTCCGCGAATTTTAGCCACGCCCGCTCTTTGCTTCCGAATATGCCGACAATCTCGGTATCGGCATCAATTGGAGTCTTGATGATAACCCATACCTTGTCCAGCATTTTATGCGTCACTCCTAAGAAGCTTGACGTTGTTCTGTGTGATATCTCCTTTTTCGATAGCTTCACGCAGAACGTCATAGATATCCTTTCCATGCTCATAGGTGCTGAGGTTACGGACATCGAAAGCGATGTGCTCGGAATTTTCGTCGCTATCATCACTGCCGTACTCATCAAGGCCGAACCAGTACATCCTAGCGCCCGCTTCATAATCATCATTCTTATAGATATGGTAGATTTTGACGCCGTTATGCTCCAATGCTACTTCGTTGGGCACCCAAATATATGCCATACTTCTATACCTCCTTCTTCTTTTTGCTCTAAGATAAGCAAAGCTTTTTTACGCTCTTCTTCGCTTAAATTCTTATATTCCTCTTCGTTATAGGCATCGAACTCCAAGCCATAATCAAGATTGACGTACTCCCCACGGCTAAAGCCGGGGGATTCTAGGAGTCTTTGTCGGCAATGCCCGCGATAACGCAGGTCTTCTATGCCTCTCCCGACACATAAAATCATGTGTTCCCTTGGACAACGCCCTGCCCGAGGGATTTTTATGCGGTTGCGAGAATCCGAAGTCCTTCCCGCAGTATATTTGTTGCAGCATTACGGTCTCGATCATGGCGTTCATGACAATTCGGGCAGTCCCATTCCCGAACCGACAAATTTTTGACAGCTATGTTCTGGAAGCCGCAGTCGCTACAAATCTGACTGGAAGGAAACCACTTGTCAATCTTGACGATGGTAGTCCCACAGCGAAATGCAACATATTCCAAAATCTGGAGGAAGTTGCCGTAGCCGTAATTGCTAACCTTCTTGCCATGTCCGATTTGCATGAACTTCATATTCAATGTTTCGAGACAAATCGTGGCATACTTTTCGCAAAGCTCATAGGCAATCTCCCAATGCTTCGCATTCCGTTGATTAGCTGCTTTCTTATAGAGTTGTGCCAGATGCCGTTTCGCTCTGCGGAAATTGGCAGAGCCTTTCTGTTTTCGGCTAAAGTTTCGGCTCGCTGTTTTTATGGCCTTGATATTTTTGCGAAGGAACATCGGCATATCCACATCGTCCTCTTCTGCTGGTGCTATTAGCATTTTGCCGTGAAAACCAAAGTCAAACCCGATGCTTTTACCCAATCTGGGAATGACTTCGTTTTGCTCGCACTCGCAGGAAAAGAAAACGTAGATATCGTTTAGGCTGTCCCTTTTAATGGTGACAGTCTTAATCTTTCCTTCAATATGGCGACTTTTATGATAGCGATACCGCTGTTTGCCGATAATAATACTATGAGTATCTTCATCTATTTTCCAGCCGGCCTGTTTGAGCGTGAAAGACTTAGCTTTCTTAACCTTTCGGAACTTCGGCGGAGCCGTGCGAATATGATGCTTTAAATTCCTGAAGAAAAGCTTGTAACCTTTATCGATACGGCTGGCAATATCCTGCAAAGCCTGGGAACCGAGTTCTTTCAAATAGCTAAAGCGTGATAACGCCTTAATTTTCGCCAGATGCTTCTGAAGTGCGTAAACATTTAGTGTTTTATGGAAAAGACGGTAGTACCTCTTATGGAGAGCAATGCAATGATTGTATGCCAAGCCTCCTGTATTGATTTGCCAATGTAGCTTTTTGTTCCGATGAGAACGATACAACTTAAATTTATATGTCTTGCGTACAATCATGCAGCTCACCTCCTAAGCTTCTGCCTTAAGTTTATCATAGAATTCGCCGCATTTAGGACACATTTTCATCGTAATTGCTCCTTCTATCCCTATGAGCTTTCTGCCGAAATATTTGTAATGGCTTACACCAGCAGCCAAGCTGCACCTTTCGCCGGCATGACGAACTGGACAACCTCAGGCTTGGGATCACCAACCCTGAACCGGACTCCTTCAATCCACTCGCCTGCAAGAGGCTTGCCGCAGTGAAGAAACTGCAGTAAATGCTTTATGGGGATGAATATCGGCTTGTCGGTATCATCCCGCCGAGGCTCTACCTCAGTGACGATACCTCGAGAACTCCTAAGCAACAAAAAAAATCATTCCTTTCCCGCAGAATAATATACTCCTATCTCTATTAATAACCATGCTCTATAGCCCAGCTTGATTCGAAAGCCAGATCTTTGTATCTGGTTATCCAATCGCAAGCTTCTCCGCGGGTCTTTCCCGTAAAATGCTCAAGGGGATACTCCGAGAATTCTTCCATATTGGTAATGAACTGCAATTGTTTTTCAGTAGGTTCCTTGTCTCTCCAATTAGTCACAGATTCTCCACTCTCCTGACAATAATCCTCGCAAAATACGATCTTCGTTTACCTGCCAATCATAATCACTCGTTACTACTTTTAATTTTTTTCTGTAAAACACACATCAATACGACAATGTTGACCACTTAATAGATCCTCTATCTTGAAAACGTCTTCCAGTTTCTTGCCGAACATAGCAGCGACTTGATTCATTTTATTCTCTGCCATTATGAATACTCCTTAAAAAACGTAGCATGAGATTGTATACTGTTATGTTGTTTACAATTCATCAAACTCAATGTCGTGTTTGTACATGTAGTCCGCGAGCTCATCATACTGCTTACGGCTTATGTTTTTCAGGAGGATGCGGGTAATTGTTTCCTCCTCTTCCTTTTCATCATCTTCTTCTGGCTCTAGGATCTCATATTTATTAACTATAGGATCAAGAATCATAATTTCATCATCATCAAATTCAACACGAGGCATATCCAAATTATTAAAAGAAATAATATGCCCTTCTCTAATCATTTTTTTCTGGTAAGCATAGACGCGGCGACCGATGAGCTCATTTCTTTCTACGAGCTCATCTTCGAGATCATCATATTTAGCCCCGCACCCTTCGCAGATATAAGGGCCATAAGGAGCTTCGGAACTAGAAATAAATATGCTATTGTCTTCCGTATTGTTCCTGATGAATTCGTTCTTGCTATTTACGATAATGTCGCAACGGCAAAGCTGATTGGCAGAAAAACGATCCCAACCGCACTTAGGACATACTTTCATCGCAACCTCTCCTTTCTTCGCTCGCAGAATTAGGTACAACAGTTGGTGCTGTAAGCTTGCCATTTATCCAGACACCGAAGATATATGTATTGTCATCCATATCCTGGAATACAGCCTCTGCAATATGATAGGTATTGGGCTTATCGGAAAACGTGTATATGGGAGCTGGATGTCTCGACATTCCACAATATCTGAGTTTTTTACCAAGATATGCAAAGTCTTCCTCCTTGTTTATAAGTGCTTTAATCCGAAAAGATATCGGCGCACTTCCAACAGGTGGCTCACAAATATAGTTTTCGAGGTTTAACATTTTTTACTTTCCTTCCAGTTTTAGAATTATTTCTTCTGTGGGGATAACACTCTCTCCAAGCTTTCGACTCCATAGCATTGCTTTTTCGCTAACCAGGCCATCTTTGGTCATCCATGCGAACATCGCTTTCCATTTCTTATTAGCCCAGGCCGCTTCCTGAACTTCATCGTTGATATTTGTATGCGGGCGATCTAAATCCCTCGCAAAGCCATCTTCTATGTGATTGAAGTTCCAGCTGCCATCCTTATTTTTGACATACCAAGTCGTTACTCTCTTCATGATAATTATTCACCTCCTCGATAATAGGTTCTTGTTTTTTTATCTTATGCAAGCGATTACTCTCACAGTATAAACAACTGCCATGATTTCGACAGGCAGGATCTACGGCTTTGGCCCCGCGATATGGTTTACGGTGCTCCTTGCCGAGGTCTACCCCGTCCTTCTTGAAGTCTTCCATGAACTGCCCGTGAACAAGATTGACAACGTCGCCGAACTCGTCTGCCATCCCGAGCTGGCGGTATGTGTCCAGGTATTCCTTTGCGTGCGCATAGATCCGGCTTCTAAGCTTGTCCCTCCGCTTCTTGTCGGGATACGGGTACACCTTCTCCTCCATTTTTTAACTGTAGTGCTCCGCTCTAACAGACTAAAGCGAAGCACTACATCCCTTCTCTCCGCTTGCTTAACCTACAGCCTTCTTCCCGAACATCTTGTTCGCGAACGGGTTCTTGCGGCTGACAGCAGTCTTCTTCGGAGCCTCTTCCACGGCAGCAGACTCATCACCGTCATCATCGCTCTGAGCAGTATTGGAACGAGCGCCGAGGCCAGAAACGGCATCTACATTAATGAACCACCTTCCATAATGTTTATTACCGTCCTGATCCTCCCAGTCATCTTCCTGCTGGAGCTCGCCAGAGAGAGATACATAATCGCCGCGCTTCACGTAGTCACGCATGTACTCGGCGCTCTTGCCCCATGCCTTGAAAGCAATCAGATCATCCGGAGCATACTTGTCGTCCTTGTTGGCCTTGCGGGAACGACGGACAGAGATAGAGCCGGACATCCAGGCGACGCCGCCCTCCTTCTTGGGCTCATGGAAGTCATACTTGATCTTATCAGTTGCGGGGATACGGCCTACGAAAGAGCAGTTGTTGTTAGCATTCATGATTCATCTTCTCCTTTTTCTCAAAACAAAAAATACGACTCGAAATTAACGATGATTCAGTACGGCAGATAGGCGCCCTCGGCAGGATCCTCGCCGCGCTCGACAGCCTTCAGGAACTCGACGATGAACTTGATATTCATGGGATTGATGTCCTCTCCGTTATGGCAGGCACCTACAGTAGCTTTCTCGATCTCAGAGTTGAAGAACTCGATAGTCTCCTGCTGTGCAGCCTCGTCGGCCTCGTCATCGGACATGCCTTCTTCCTTGTGTCCCTCAAAATAGACTTCATAGAGCTTGCCCTGATGCTCCTGGATGAACTCTGTCTCCTTGGCGAAGTGAGCTACGGCCTCTTCGGTCCAGTCCGCGCCGAACATGTTCTCGTCTGTCTTGGCCTCTGGAGCCTTCTCCTCTGTCTTTACCTCCTTCTCTGCAGGGGTTTCCTTCTTCTCAGCAGGAGCCTCTTCTTTCTTGGCAGCCTTCTTCGCTGTCTTCGGCTTGAGATCCTCGCGAGTAGTCTCAGGCTGTGAAGCAGCCTCTGCGGCCTCAGAGAGCTCGAAATTGACGATACCTGTATTGGCCATCGCAAGAGCCAAGGTTGCATAGATAAGGCCCTTCTGGCCGTCGTCCTTTGTCTTCTTGGCATACTCCTGCGCCTGGTTCACTGAATTGCGAAAGATCTCGCTGATTGTTTCTGCGTTAATAGCCATTATGTTTTTCCTCCGTTAAAAAAAGTTAGGCAGACACTTCTTCGACGTTATCTCCATGGGAGATCTTGAAATCTGCCCCTGTTACCGAAACAGTCTCGATATTGCTGTTTGACGGGATCTGGAACATCTCATGAACGAGGATGTCCTCCATGATACCCCTAAGACCGCGGGCGCCTGTCTTACGCTCCATGGCCTTGTGCGCTACAGCTTTCAGTGCTTCCTCGTCAAAAGTCAAGTCAACTCCCTGAGCTTTGAACAGCGTCTGATACTGCTTCAGCAATGCGTTCTTAGGCTCAGATAGAATAGACACCAGCTGTTCCTCTGTGAGCTCATGCATCTGGCATACGATAGGAAGACGGCCCAGGAACTCCGGAGTCATACCGAACTTCTTAAGGTCCTCTACCTGAAGATCGTCGATAGTCTCATTGAAAGACTTCTTCTGATCATTGTCGTTGGTAAGCACAGAGCCAAAACCTACACCGGCCTTGCCCTTGTTCGTGCGCTTGGCGATGATCTTCTCGATACCCTCAAAGGCGCCGCCAACGATGAACAGGATATTGCTGGTATCTACTTTGACTGTTTCCGCGTTTGGATGCTTGCGCTGTCCTTTCTGCGGTACATTAGCCACTGTTCCCTCAATGAGCTTCAGAAGAGCTTGCTGCGTGCCCTCATGGCCTGGATCTGTGCTGATAGACGGATTCTCTCCGTGACGGCCAATCTTATCTACCTCATCAAGATATACAATGCCTCTTTGAGCCTTCTCCACATCATAGTCAGCGTCGATGAGGAGTGACTGAATGCAAGTTTCTACGTCGTCCAGTTATGTTATCGCATGGCTTTTTATCCATGCTTCTAGTCCATTACGGACTAGCTCGGCGTACCTTTTCACCCTCGTTTTACGTTAGGCCCGTGGTTGTCAACCCACTTCGTAGCATCCTGTATATGCTAGTGTGCGAACTCTTGGGAGCGTTATACACCGCTTTCGCTAGTTTCAGCTCCTACGCTCTGCCCCTGACTAGACTTTCGTCTATCGATTATGTTGCCATAATCTAGCTCGTATTGAGCGCCTTCGGTTCGGGTTATCCTATAGAATCAGGGAGGACGTTCCCGTTTAATTTCGCAATGATAATCTGATCTGTTTCCAGGTCAGACGGCAGTATTTTTCAGAATATTCTACCGACAAAACCAGCAGAAGTTAGAGCGGTACAATCCGCAATAGCACACGGAACTTCCATGATCTTTGCCAGACGCTTAATGATAGCAGTCTTCTGATTGTTATTAACCCGTGGCTTTTTATCCACGGCTCTGGGGATTGCTCCCATTTTCATCGGATGGTCATTTCCACCCCAGCATAGCATATCTTTTTATGCGGGCTTTATGTTTCAAAAGCCTTTTCCTCACAACATAGAGCGGCCTCGTGGCGGGATTATTTCACCCGCTATGCGTTGCGCCTGACTGCTCGATATAACGAGCACGACCTATGTCACCATAGGTTCGTCCGGTTCGATTTCCGGAGCCTTCGGACTCTGATTAGGCCTGTAGCCCTCCCAGCTTAATTCCGCTCTTATCATCCAGAGACTTCTGTGAGCTTATCTCTGGACGGCTTGTCTTGTGCTTTAAGCACACAAACCGCAGCCGGTCGGCCCGGCCATAATGATGTTGCTCTTCTCGACCTCCACGGCATTCTCATCACCTTCCTCCTTCATTTTGAGGATCTGGTAATGGTTATAGATAGCTGTGCAGAGAATCTCTTTGGCCCTATCCTGTCCAATAATATACTGGTCCAAGTATTCCTTCATACTGGCAGGAGTCCAGCAGACATCCTTTTTCTGCCCGGTATCCTCTGCTCTCAGCTCCTCGATCTTCTCGTGATAGTTCGAATAGATCTCTTTAGCACAGTCATAACAGATGAATACGTCAGGGTCCCCTGAACTGAACAGGATGGTCCTGTCGTCTTCTGTATAATGCCTACCACAGAATGTGCAGATACTTTCAAGCTTGCTGTCGTCATCCATTATGCTGTCACCTCCTGTTCTTCTCCGCGATGAGTGATGATCTTGTCGATGAGTCCAAGCTCAAGGGCTTGCTCTGCTGTGAGCCATGTATCACGGTCAAAGAGACGCTCCATCTGCTTCTGGCTCATCTTTGTATGCTTGGCATAAATGTCATAGAGCTTCTGGCGTAGGCGGATAATATGGTCTACGGCCAGCTTCATGTCAGATGCTTTGCCATGAGTACCGCCAGACGGCTGATGAATCATGACCTCTACGTTAGGCAGTGAGAAACGCTTGCCGGGTGCGCCGCCCATCAGCAGGAAGCTTCCCATGCTGGCGCACATGCCCAGGTTGATCGTGCAGACATCAGGTTTGATGTACTGCATCGTGTCATAGACACCGAGGCCTGTGAGTACCTCTCCTCCAGGTGAGTCGATATACATGTAGATATCACTGTTCGGATCCTGTGACTCAAGCCACAGGAGTTGCTGCTTGATGATGCTCATATCGTGAGTATTCACATCGCCGGCCAGCATGATGATGCGCTGTTGGAGAAGGCAGGACGTGATATCCATTGCCCTCTCGTGATTACCCTCTCGGGTCAAAACCATAGGTACAAGAGACATTTTGCAAAATTCCCCTTTTCTCTTTCGTATTTTCTTACAAAACCAACAAATCTTTTGGTTATACCCCTGTCTATGTTATGGGGTGTGGTTATGGTTTTGGTTGGTTTTGTGGTCAACCAGCAAGGCTGTTAAGCGTCTCCATGGACCATTTCTGGGCCTCGACATAGTTCATGATGTCGTAGGCGATGTTCCTGACGCTGTTCTTCCTGTCGTTGTTCAGGATACAGTCATACTTCTCCGCCGCCTCATAGAGCTTGTCGTAATACAGCCCGCCTTCGAAATCTGCTTTCTGGCGCTTCTTTGCCTCTTTCCAGCCATCACGCTTAGCCATCCTGGCAAGAGCTGTCTTCGGGTCGATGTTGATGTAGATGTTATGGACGTACACATCATCAATCCCGTTGATTGCGCTGAAGAGGCTTGTCGCACCCGTCGGATCGACAATCACCGCAACAACATCATGATTCCTAAGAAGCCTGTAGATATCTCTCTGCCAGATACCGTAGCGATGCCCGGCGAAATTGACCGGTGCAACCATGCCACTGATCCTGTCAAAGTATTGGTCAAACGTAATAAAATTATAGTCCACGCCGTCTTTCTCCTTCGGACGCGGCGGACGTGTAGTACAAGTGACAATACGCCCTACTTCATAGTCTTTCTCCAGCTTATGGAGAATGCTTGTCTTGCCGGAACCTGATGGTCCTGTGATAGTCAAAAGAAATTTAGGCACTAAGCAACCCCCTTACATTTTCCTTGAAAGCCTTTGCCTCTTTCAGCTCTGCCTGAAGCCTTGCGATGGTATTCTTGAGCTCCCGGCTATCGTCCTTGATACCAATGAGGTCTGCCAATACCGAAACAACAGAACCTGGCAGTTCATGTATGCCTTTTGCTTCTCTGAGCATGCTGATGATCGACAAAATAGCACAACTGAATTGGAAATCATTCACTTCTTTTAGGGCCTCATAGAAATCCTCGTTTTCCTTGGCGTTTTTGATTGTCCTTCCTTCTTCACAATAAGGGCATTTCACATGCCTCTCGCCGCTAAGCAAGTACCGCCCCTGCCTGACGAATTCTCCGCCACAACGGGTACAACGAACAGTCACTTTAGACTTCAAGCCTTTGTATTCCCCGACAAGCTCGAACTTGTCACCGTAAATATCCCTGAGCCTTGCCTTGGCATCAATTTTGCGGCCTTGTCCTACGTCCAGCTTCTTCTTTGGCTCCAATACCTTTTCTGTCTCCTCCTTTGTTTCCAATACATCGATAGTCTCAGGATCAGGCTCCTCAAAGTGGATCCTGTGGATCATACGCAGGATATCCTTGATCCCGAGGCTGTCCACTTCGCCTTCTGACTCTTCTATCATGAGCTGCAGGTCAAGTGCGTCGATATCTGACTTGTCCTGGCTGAAGCCCCTCATGACCAGCCTGAACTCCCGCGTTGCCTGCTTTCTCGGAACGTAACGATACCTCTCGCTTAATTCGAGATATTCTGCGAAGATGATGCTTCTGTGGATGTTCTTTGCCGGCTTGAAGGGATTTTCCTCATAGAGCCTGTCAGCCTCGATAACCTCCTTGATGCCACACCATGCCTGATACAATGCTCCTTGGTCCTCGCAGGCGATCTCCCGCCCGCGCTGACAGATCTGCTCCATCGTGATGATGGAGTCACCATTGAAAGCATGGAAGCTCTGCGCCACTGCCTTCTCTGCGCCGTGCTGGTCATGCTCTATAAGCCATGGGCGCCGGACACGACTGTCATTGATGCCGAAATGTGTATACGCTTTGAGCACCAGTCTGGCCAGATCCTTGACCTTGATTGAATCCATCCCCCTGTCACCCCCTTTCCAGGTTAGACTGCCATGGCTTCTCCTGATGTCCGGCTGATGACATCCAGGATCCGCTTGAGAGCATCGAAAGTTTCCCTGTTCTTGTCAGCCTTGGCCCGAAGCTGTGCATTGGCAATCTCAAGCTCGTTGATCCGAAACTTCAAGCTCTCAATTTCCTTATTCGCGCCTACGGCCTCACAGATAGCCTTTTTCTCGCTATCGTCAAACGTAAATGTTTTGGATTCTGCAATCACCTTGAGCTGACGGATAACATTCTCAACAAGGCTGTCAATGATTTTCTTGCCCTCATCCTCTGTTTTCTCGTTTTCCATTTCTGTTTCATCCTCCATCAGAATCTCTTTTGCTTCGATCACTTCGGCCTTCTCCATGTCAAATTCGAAATGGTTTGTATATATCTTTGACAGAGCATCGAGAAGCTGGCCATCATGAGATTCGTTTGCGTACTTCATCGCACGTACCATTTCGTTTTCAGAGATATAAGCACCCAAATTAGCCATCCCGGCTCGGCTCAGAACATCTCTAAAGGCACCTGATGCGTAGCAATCGCGATAATAATCAAGCTCTTTGGACAAAACGGAGATCGGAAGCTTTTCTGGCACAGGCATAGGAATCTGGCGATATGCTTTGTTGCAAGCAGCTTCCCACGCCATCTTTTTGCTTGTGTTATACCAGCGATTCGTGAGGTTTACTTCCTGCTTATCGTCGTATGCTTTTATGACTGACCTGATAAGATCTTCCGTAATATCAGATTCTTCAGTGATATGGATCTTCTTGTCCAACTTGCGAGCAAATGTACCAATGATGGAATACATCGCATCCGGACTGTCATAGTACTGGTCTCCAGGGATGCGCACCGTATAGCGGCGGAATGCTTTCTGAAGAATAATAGCGAATTCTTTGGCTGTCACTGTTTTGGTATTTTTATCCATAAAATTTCTCCTTTGTGAAATAAAAAACAAAAGGCAGTCCTGCCAACAGCTGTTTTCGACATTCTCTGTGCAGGTCTACCTTTGCTAACGAAGTTATGAAATTTTCTGCGACCTGCGTGGAATCTACATGGCCGCAGGATAGTACCATTCACCCAGCGGCATCGTTTTTACGGGGACTTGCTGTCTCCCGCAGTTCTCGCACAAGAGGTACTTGAGCACGGGTCTGATTCGCCCTGTTTCCTCCTCTGTACGAGGGTTTATCTCATGTTCGATCTCTGTTATCTCATGGAGCTGTTTGCTCGTGCAGGCCGGACAAAAGTCCTCATGGAAATCACTGGTGTATGCTACAGTAGTATTCAGAAGGACCAGAACCTTTCTTGTGTTAGAACTTGAAACGGGGCGTGTTGTTGTCGAAGAAATCGAGCAACTCATTTACCAGAGCCAGGAATGCAGGATTCAGAATAAACAAGGCAACCAAGTATTTGATGACCGTGTCTTCCGTAATCTTCTCTGCTCCGAATGCGACAGAAACTGACCAGACTGCGATTGTCAAGAACAATGACAGCCTTAAGTATTCTGCGTAGCATTTTAGCAATCTAGTAAAAGTATCCATCACAAGTCCTCTCTGGTGATTATCGAAATACCCGCCAAGTTAGCGTCCGGCGGGCAGAGACGGTGATGTATGGTGTGAATCAATGGAATCTTGGAAAGGAGGCGAGCGCCAGCCGTCAAGCTAGCGCTCATTTCAATGCCAAATCAAAACCATCAAGCATCGTAAAAATTGAAGAGGTCCAGAGGTTCTGCCACTCTTGCATCTTAAGAGCGCGTACAGCTAAGGGCCTGGTAAGTCGTTGCCGGTCCTCTTTTGTGCGGGAGAGAGGACCGGGGAAAAGGAAGCAAAAAAGCAATGAAAAAGAGTGTGTGTAAAGAAAATCGGCGGCCTTGAACGCCCCTGAGTCCGGCGCTGCTCCGTACAGTGGTGCTGCTTTCCGTCAGGGGCACCTTTCAAGCCTGGCTCCCGTTCAAATGGGAGCCGTGTTAGGAGGCCTACCAATGATCTGTACACAATATACCACTTGTGCGAATTTATGTCAAGCACTTTTTTGATAACAAGTGCAAACTTTTTTACTCACAAGTGCTTATTCGTGCAGCATGCCCTTCTCTTTTAAGCTTGTGAACTGGTTGTCCCCCAGGATGACATGATCCAGCACAGGGATATCCATGACCTTGCCCGCCTTTACCATCCTTGTCGTCACCTGGATATCTTCCCTGCTCGGGGTTGGGTCACCAGAGGGATGATTATGCAGCAGGATGATAGCCGCGGCACACTTATTCAACGCTTTCGCGAATACCTCCCTCGGATGCACGATGGATGCCGTCAGGCTTCCTACAGAGATGTTCTCAATACCCAGGATATGATTCTTCGTATTCAGGAGCATGACAGAAAAATGTTCCTGCATGAGCCCCCGGAAATACGGATAGGCATACTTGAACACGTCCTCGGGGCCATGAATCACCTTGACCTCCTTCTTCCTGTCCAGCCTGTTGAAGAGCTCCATGGCGGCAATCAGGCGGGTCTTCCGTGCCGGGGACAATGTCTCCAGCAGGATCTCCAGGTCATGGAACGTCCCTATCTCCTGCTGTTTCCCGGCTACGATCTCCATGAGCTCCTCGATGGAGCATGTCTCCGCGCCGCGAACACCGTATACGCTGATCCTCTCTGCTACGTTCATTGCTTTTCTCCTTTCGTACAAAAGATTGACTTAGACTGACTCTACGAGATTCGGATCGACGTGGTACTTCCTGCCATCGATCTCATAGAAACAGTCACGGAAATCGCCCGGCTCATGGATCTCCCCGTTCCGGCCCGTGTAGTGGCGCTGATACGACAATGCCTTATATAACATGGTCTTGTTGGACTTCCACCAGCCCTTCATGCAGGCAAGCCCATCCGGCTTGATGTAGATGATGAGCTGCTTCGTGCCGTTCACCATCCGGACCATGGTGCAGCTGTACTTATTGTTCACCACGTTCTTGTAGGACACAGGGATGCCGCAGGCGCGCGCAATAGCTCCTGCCATGGTCGCATGAGGAAACTTGTCTTTGGTGTACAGGCCGAGCCATTCTGCCGCCTCTGTGAGCGTCTTACTCCCCTTCGGGCGCTCTTTCTCTACGTCAGCGTCCATCTTCGCCTGCAAGGTCTCCACTTTCTCGTACATGTCGGCACATGCCTCGCGTGTATCGTCGATGCCTTTTTCGATAGCGTCCATACGGGCATTCTGTTCCTCGAACTGTGCCACGATAGCCTTGAGAGCATCCAGCATAGTATTGCCGGAAGGGACATAGGCGCCGGTCTTACGTACCTCCTTCAGGATCTCCTTCACTTTTTTCTTGAATACCCTCGCGATGGGCTTACGGGACTGCATCAGGACCTCATAGAGTCCATCCTCAGTAAGGAACCACATTTCGCGGTTCTGACCTGATACGAAGATTGTTCGTACCAGCTTTTCATCCTCATCAACAGTCTTCAACATTTTGGATACATCATATGCACCATTGCCTGTCTTGCTATAGTCAATCCACTCCGCCACATCCTTTGCCAGAAACAGCGGCTCATCGAAAGTCCCGTACATGCGGAACTCCTTGCCCAGAACTTTCCTCTCGTCGATAATAGCTACTTTCTTCTCCATCTGAAAAATCCCCCTCTTTTGTATACGAAATATGTCGCTAAAGAAAAAAGAACGAACGAAGACACCACCAGCAAGATATCGCCGCCAGCTACCGGGACTACATGCCTCTCCCGGAACAGCTCGTCTATCGTAAAAATGCTGATGATAGCACATATTGATACTAGCAAGACGATATATGCGTACTTCACCGGTGTCTCCGTTCCTTTCTTCAATCGCCAATTTCTTCTGGTCCTGGCACGATAACCTTAGAAGAGCCATAATGCAGTTTGGCCTTCTTACTGTCTATGCTGTACTCTTTCTCTATTGCTTTCGAGAAGCGTACGACTTGGACTAAGCCTTCGTCGATAAGGTTTGGCAGACAAAGAACTGAATACGTCTCGCGCTTCTTCTTCGCATTAAGAAGCATGTCTTTCTTGTTCGGGAATTTCTTGCTCTCTTTGTCTACGAAATGCATGCGGTTGATAATTTCCTTCTCTGTCGTCCAGCCCTTCTTGATGAACAGGTTCTTAATGGCTTTTTTGTAATGCTCATAGAACTCCTTGACTTCTTCCGAGAACTTCTTTTTCGTCTGCTGGACAAATATCTCATTGGCGGCCTTCTTTCCAGAGGCTCTCATGACTCCCTCACGAGTCCTCCTCGCGTGCGCTCGTACATTGTTTTCCTTGCTGCGTTCAATGACTTCACAAGCATGCCGCAGTACGTCTGAAGAGCCAACAGGGATGTAGTAGCATGTCATCCGATACTTGCGGCCTGCCTTCTCCTGAATGGCCCTGAGTCTCTCCAAATGCTTTGGCGGAATGTTCTTGTCCGGAATCGCTACAATCAAGCCAAGGTGCTCCAGCTCCTTGATCGAGCGCTTGATACTGATAGATGATTTGTTGCTTCCAGCGTCCCAAAGCTTTTCGCAAAGCCGTTTCTCGTCTATATAGAACATCACACGATTGGTCCTGAAGACCTGCCCAATGCACATCATATACAACATGACTTCCAGCATATCCATGTATACGTCTGTGAGCTTATGCCTTTTCATGTATTTGGCCAATATCTCATAGTCTTCTTTGAATTGATCGCTGATGAAGTATGCCCTATGATCCAGTATTCCATCGCGAATAGGTTGCTGCCAGTCAAACTCATACTTGGCATCAAGGATGACGGAAAGGAACTTGCAGACTACCATGAACGAACAGCCGCTGACATATTCAAGGAACTCGAAGATATTCATGCACTTGTCGCAGCTGCTGGCATAGCATTCGTAAAAGACCTTGCCTCCGTATGTTGTAAACCTGGCTGATGGAGTATTGTCTTCATGCTCTGGCAGTATGCAACAGAAATTCTTGTTCATTGGCAGGTCTAAGAGCTCGTTCCAAGGAAGCCTGGAGCAAAGCTCAATGTAACCCCTGAAATTCCCAGTAAAATCAAGGGTTCCGGGGTTTTTTGTTTTCGGGACCCATAAATGTCTTAGGTTTTTTATATGGGTCCCGAATGGTAGATTGCCTTCAAACCCAGCAACCACGGGGGTTCTGAGGGATCTGAAAGTCTTTTTCCTGCCTGTTTTCACGGCTTTGAGGTCATCGATAATGGCCTGCAGTATTTCTAGGGTAGTACCAGATGATCTCTTACAAAAAGCCATGCGGCGTTTGAGCTCCCCCGATGACATCTTATCAGTATTTACATCGCTGGCAGATATACCCTCTGCTCTGGGAGAACGCTCGGTATTACCGGATCCCTTCTTTCTCAAAGCCATGCGGCGTATGAGCTCCCTCCCTATCTCTGCTAATTCTTTCTTGGAGAGGGTACTGCCATAGGAGGCGCTGAAGATGCCCCCCTTCTGTCCCCCATAGAACACCCTGGAGAGCTCGCTGCATGCATCATCTGTGAGCCTAGCACCATCAACTACGAATACAGAAGAGAGCGCGGCGTATACTGCCTCATGCTCCTCTGCCGTGGTACATGGCTCGTCTAAAGCGTACACAAGACGGAACTTCTCATGTCCCTTCTTGTTCGATAGCGTATGATATCCGAAGGCAGGAGTCATGCCTGCCTCTACGGATATGGATACCGCCTGCTTCCCTGTGAGATAATACGGCTTCTCTACTGCCTCCCCTGTAACTCTGTCGCTGTTATCGAAGTCGAGCATATAGATCTGCTGGCTCCTCCAGTGCTTCTTCGAGAGAGCCTCCCCCATCTTCCCCTCTGGCTCACAGAGAGCAACAGGATACCCGCCGGCTCCTACTTTCTCTGCCAGCTCCTCAATGCTTATCTCTGTGAGGCAGTCCATGATACCCTTCTTGATTCTCGCTATTGCCTTGTTTGCTTCCGACTTCTTCTTGAAGCTCTCGGTGTATAGCAGTACTTTGTACTTCTTCTCTGTTTCCATCTCTCTTACTCCTCTCTCTGCTATCCAGTACAGGGAGTACACGGCATTAATCCGTATGCTCCCCTGGATAGCCCCCTCTCTCTGGGTCTCTCCCCATTCTCCTTAGTGCTCCCCTGTCTCGACAACGAAGTCCTCCATCTTCTTGCCGTACAGCTTCGAGAGCTTGTACAGTACCTCGACGGAGATGTTGCGCTGGTTCTTCTCCACCAGCCAGTACCCTGTCGGTGTCTTGTAGCAGCCCAGATAGGCGGCTACCTCGCTGATCGAGTACCCGGCTTCGTTCCTGTACTTCCTGAGCTTGTCCACGTTGACGTAAATCCCTATGGCAATGAACCTTCTTTCCGTGATTCTTTTTTTTGAGCCGTATATTGCCGGCCCCTATCTGTTTCATTACCACTGAGTATCTACAGATTGTACAAGTACTTAGGCTATATTATATTCTTCGGCTAATCGAAATACAAGAAGAAACGGAAAACGAGTTCAAGAGTAGGATACCTCTCAGAGAAGCTGAGAGGTGTCTCTACGACCGATGATGGGGTAGGGGTGAGAAAATATACCCCCGACTCAAGAAAGGTCTCTGAGAGGCCTTATACACGTTTCTGGAGGAAAGAGGATCTTGGAACAAGAAACGGGAGTCGAGTTTTGATCTTGAATGCCTCTCAGTGAGGCTGGCAGGTATCTGTACGCTCGATGATACCCTTAGGGTAAGAAATTATACCCTGAACCAAAGATGTTCGTCTACGAGCCTCTGAGACGCTGCCGCCTATTCGGCGGATAACATTCTTATTGCCTAGATGCTATTCTTATTTACTTTCTAAGCCGCCTATACGGCGGATAACCAAGACGGTCAACGGATTCGCAACCAAGGATTTTTCTAAGCCACTTATTCAGCGGATGCCTCTCAGAGCGTCTCAGAGGCCCGTAGACGAACGAAAAGCCTTTGGACGACAAAATATACGTCCGGAAGCCTAAACACACCTTAGCGGGGCTCTGAGGCCCCTTTAAGCGGAAATGATATCCGGGTCAGTATATCCATATGGACATGGAGGCCGTCATGGCCATCCCCGTAATGGAAGAATTCGTCCAGACGATACCTCACAATATCATGAAGTAAATCGCAGACTACTTTGGGCCATAGGATGCCCGCGTCCTGCTCGAATGCCTCCCTGTAGCTCTGCTCCCCGTAGAAGTCATGACCGGTAGTCAGGATAGTCGAGACAACGAGCTTGGTTACGTCGTACAGGTTCTCGAATCTGACACGCGAGTCATTCTTCAATGATTCGAGCGCGGCATCCTCAAGATTCTTGTCATATGAATAGGCCATATACTTGCGCCCGGAATGCTCGAAGAACATGCCTACAGGATATTCTTCCTCTTCCACTTCGCTGACAGGAAACAGGGACAGGATATGGATGCCGTGCTCCTTTTTCTTCAGCTCGATAATCATGCTGCGCCTCTTGCAAGTTGTCTCTTGGATACCCTGACAGCACCGAATCCTGCCCCTGTATGCGAGCCGATACCTCCATAGATGGCTGTAAAGATAACAGGGGAAGGTGCCGCGATCTCGATCTGCACCTTGTCTGTAGGGAGCCTTGCTGACTTGTATTTCACGAACTCACGATCCAGTACCTGCAGGATATCGATCTGGATATCCTCCGGCGGCACTTCCTCGCCCATGAACATCGCAGCACGCTCTGACAGCTTTCTGGCAATGATAGCCTTCCACTCTTCGGCATCAGACTCTTTGCTCGGATTAAGATAGTACCGGGATCTCTTCCCTGTCTTCGTGCGGATGCGCTTGCAGCAGCAGCACCCTGTCTCTGTCGCGAGCACTACCTTCTCGCCGATGAAGTCCAGATCCTTGACCGGGAACACGTCCAGCGGGCGGATCTTGATCCCCTGCACGTCAATACCCTCTCCTGCCTCTATGAGGCTCCTTGCGTTCTCGACGAATGCCTCGATGATATCCGGATTGATAGAGCTGATGTTGAGCTCATGGATACCCTCTCCTATCTGCTTGAGATAGAACATGTACGGCTTCTCCTGCTCGTTATGCACGAGCTTCTCTGCTTTCCCGGCCAGGCGCCAGAAGATACCGATCTCCTGCTCCCTGGTCAGCTCCCCCGCAAAGAACTTGAGCGTGATTACAGCTGAATGGTACTTCTGGGCTGTTTCTTTTTCTGCGTTATCCAAAGCGGCTTCTTCTCCTTTCCTGTCTTTTTCTTAGTGCCTCAAAAGATAATACATGTTACGGACGATGCTGAGGCTGTAGCGCATCTTGCTCCCGGTCTTGCCGAAGAAATTAGTCAGCAAATAAGCGATGTCAAAAACAGTATGTGCCTGCATAGTAAAATCCCCCTTTACATCAAGCCACGAATCTCGTGGCAGCTGTTAGATATCTCTACACCTACAAAAAAGCTGGCTACTGCCAGCATAATCAAAACCAAAACGAATATTGCCATCTCGTCTATATCTAATTCCATCCCGCCCAGCCTCCCTTTGCCTTAGAAACGGTATAGCAGCTTCTTGATGCCGCCGTACTTCTCCAGATCGAACATAGCAGGCTTTGCGCCCTTCACTACCTCATAATCCTTGTACAAGAGCTTCTTGGCATCTTTGAATCTCTTCTCATACGCCCTCTTGAATACGAGATAGCCAGCAGGGCCGTGCCACACGCTGGAGCAGCGGGAAGACGAATTGATGCTCGCGCCGGAATCGATAGCGTCCTTGACGTGCATGATACTCAAAGCAGTATTCACGTACTGATCCACTGTGCGCGTCTCCATCGCTGCCTTGCTCTTCTCCACTGCCTGCTCAAGACTGCTCCAGATGCTGAAGTTCTTTGCGTAGAAGTAGATGAGGCCAAGCAGGAAGATGTCGTCTGTTTTCTTCTTGTCATCGGGCCATGCTTCAGTAATCATCTTCAGGGCATACTCGACAGCCTCGAACTCGATCTTGAACGAGTCCTTGCCTCCCGCGATAGGATACCTCCCGCTGTCCCCGAAGACATACTGTACCAGCATGTCGCCAGGACGGAAATACACGCCGTTCGATACCCGTCTCTTGGTTAATGGCTGGCCGTCCTTGTCATAGCCGCCGATGCCGATGCCGTAAGACAGGAACAGTTTCGTAATCGCGGCGCGGATCGGATCCCGCTTGCCCTCTACTGCGTTCTGCCACAACTTGATCTTGTCAGAGAAGATACTGGCGTTATGGTTAATCAAATAC
>Ga0247610_10001624_pt1 | contig 27568 bp, 18 predicted proteins | sample 174DNAGHGhighgp2_FD_193483 | JGI IMG/M metagenome (GOLD analysis project Ga0247610, IMG submission 193483) | Sheep rumen microbial communities from Palmerston North, Manawatu-Wanganui, New Zealand - 1742 DNA GHGhigh gp2 | ecosystem: Host-associated > Mammals > Digestive system > Stomach > Rumen...
ACGCATGAATTGCTTCATTTCCTCGGCCGTCGTCTCCTTCCAGTTCTTGCGCACAAATTTATCCTCGCGGTCGAAAGCCTGCGGTGCCACGAAGAAGAAACGGCAGAGCGGCCAGAGGTCGCTGACAAAACTGACGTTGCGTTTCTTCTTGTTGCCTTCGTTGTCTGTGTATTCGATGACTTTGAGTTTCATCATCCGCACTACGTCTTCCTCCTTCTCGGGCGTCGTTTCGATGCCGTTGGCACGCAGTATCCGGTCCAGCTCCGGCACCCACTCGGCATCGGGACGGCTGATAAGATACTGATGATTGAACCACGCCGCTTTTATGTAGTCGAAACGTGCACCATTCCGCGAGCACTTTTCGAGGTCGAAGAGTTCGATAAGTTCGGCCATCGACAGCACTTCGCTGTGCTCATTGCCTGGATTCCATCCAAGCAAGGCCAGGAAATTCACTACGGCCTCTGGCAGATATCCTTTCTCGCGATAGCCGCTGCTTACCTCGCCCGATTTCGGGTCGTGCCACTCGAGCGGGAAAACCGGGAAGCCCAGTCTGTCGCCGTCGCGCTTGCTGAGTTTTCCATTCCCGACTGGCTTGAGCAGCAGTGGCAAGTGTGCGAAGCGCGGCATCGTGTCCGTCCAGCCAAATGCCTCGTATAGGAGCACGTGCAGCGGGGCTGACGGCAGCCATTCCTCACCACGTATCACGTGGCTGATGTCCATCAAGTGGTCGTCCACAATGTTGGCCAAATGATACGTCGGCAGCTGGTCGGCACTCTTAAAGAGAACTTTGTCGTCCAGAATGCTGCTGTTGATGCTGACATCGCCGCGAATTAAATCGTGAACCACCACATCGCGGCCGGGTTCCACGAGAAAGCGAACAACGTACTGCTCGCCGTCGGCTATCATCTGTTGTACCTGCGCTGCGGGCAGTGTGAGGGAATTGCGCATCGTGAGGCGAGTGGACGCGTCGTACTGGAAATTCTCCACTTCGCCGCGCTTTGCTTCCAGTTCCTCGGGCGTATCGAAGGCGTAGTACGCTTTGCCGGCATCCAACAACTGCTGAACGTATTTCTGGTAAATGTCGCGCCGTTCGCTCTGACGGTACGGACCGTAATTTCCGCCGTAGCTTACTCCTTCGTCGAACTCGATGCCCAACCACTTGAAGGCTTCGATAATATATTCCTCGGCGCCGGGAACGAAGCGCGTTGAGTCTGTGTCCTCGATGCGGAACACCATATCGCCACCATGCTGGCGTGCAAAAAGATAATTGTAAAGGGCGGTCCGAACGCCGCCGATGTGCAAAGGTCCCGTTGGACTGGGTGCAAATCTCACCCGCACGCGTCTTTCTGACATTTCTTTTTCGTTATATTTTTGCAAAAGTACGATATTTTTTTCAGATAGAAGCGTCTTTTTTGTATTTTTGCAGTGCGAAAGGGTAAAAACCACGTGTGAGAATTCGCGTGCCACGTGTGGAAAATCTGTTTTCACGTGTGGCGTTTCCCTTGTCGCCACGACAAAAAGAAGAAACTATGAGCCGATACAATCATCGTCGCCGCCTGACATTCCGCGACTACCTTTACCGCGTGCTACTCTGCAGTGCATCTATTGTCATTCTGGTGCTTTGTATGCCGCGCAACAGCTATAGGACTTACCAATACGGGCTGGGCGAACCGTGGGACGACAGCCCCGTCATTGCGCAGGACAGCTTCCCCATCTATAAACCCGAAGCACAGTTGCAGCACGAGCGCGATAGCCTTCGCCGTTTCTACGAGCCGTATTATCAGGCCGACCCGTCGTTGGCCGAGCAACAAGACAAGGCACTGACCGATGCCTTCCGTGGCGAACTGGGCGAGACGGTTCCTGCGTACTATCTGTCGCATCTGCGCGAAAAACTTGCCACGGTGTACGAGCGCGGCATCATGGAAGCGGAGGAATATGACCGTCTCCACGCCGAGCAAGTGCGCAACATACGCGTATTTTGGCAGAACGAAGCCGGCACGCGCTCGCTTCGCAGCGTCTTTACGCCCAAGACGGCCTACGAATACATGATGACGGAGCGCGACAGCCTGCGCTTCTCCAGTGCAAAACTGCAGCGGTGCAATTTGGCGCGATTCATACAAAGCGATCTTTTGTATGACGTAGAAAAATCGCTGCAGCAGAAACAAGAGGTGGATGCCATGCTTGTACCATTTATGGGGCAAGTGCAGAAAGGCGAGAAGATTGTGGACCGCGGAGACATCGTGAGCGAATATACTTTCAACGTGTTGCAGTCGATGGAACGATACCAGCAAGGACGCACGAAAAGCAGCTCCGAGTGGCTGGCACTCGTCGTTGGACAGACGCTGTTCGCCACAATTATGGTGCTACTCTTGCTTTTCTATTTCGAGCAGTTCCGCAGCGACTATCTCACGCATTCGCGCAACGTATTCCTCGTGCTGAGTCTTTTCCTCATCTTTCCGCTGATAACTTACGGCATGATGAGTCATCACTTTATGAGCGTGTATTTGCTGCCGTATTGTGTACTGCCCATTTTTGTGCGTATCTTTATGGACTCTCGCACGGCCTTCATCACTCATCTTCTCATGGTGCTGACTTGCGCCGTAGCGTTGCATCATCCGGCGGAATTCATCATAACGCAGAGCGTGGCTGGGCTGGTGGCGATTTATAACTTGCGACAGCTTTCGCAGCGCTCCGAACTTTTCCGGGCGGCCTTGTTTGTTACCGTCTCGACGCTCGTAACTTATCTCTGTCTCGACCTGATGAAAGGAACCTTCTTTGGTTCAGACGGTGTGGACCGTTGGACGTATATTTACCTGACGTTGGCAGGCCTGCTTTCGCTCATAGCATATTTGCTGCTTATCCCCATAGAAAAAATATTTGGTTTCACATCCACCGTCACGCTTGTAGAATTGTCGAATACAAACAACAAAATCTTGCGCCGACTCTCGGAAGAAGCTCCCGGCACGTTTCAGCATAGTATGCAGGTGGCCAATTTGGCTGCTGAGGTGGCCAACAAGATTGGCGGCAAGAGTCAGCTTGTGCGAACCGGCGCGCTGTATCACGACATCGGCAAGTTGGAAAATCCTGCCTTCTTCACAGAAAATCAAAGCGGCGTGAATCCGCACGAAGGATTACCCTTCGAACAGAGCGCGCAAATCATCATACAGCACGTGAAGAACGGCGTACGGCTGGCGGAGAAGTACAAACTTCCGACGGTGATAAAGGATTTCATCCAGACACACCACGGACGGTCGGTGGCACGCTTCTTTTACGTGTCGTTCAAGAATCAATTTCCGGGCCGCGAGGTCGACGCTTCGCTTTTCTCCTATCCCGGCCCGAATCCCACCACGCTGGAGCAGGCAATCCTGATGATGGCAGACGCGGTGGAGGCCGCGTCAAGGAGTCTAACGGAGTATACCGAGGAGAGTGTGAACGCGCTGGTGGATAAAATCGTCGATACGCAGGTGAGCGAAGGATACTTCGCAGAGTGTCCTATCACGTTCCTCGAAATAAAAGATGCAAAGGACGTCTTCAAGACCAAGCTGAAGACCATCTACCATACGCGTATTCAATATCCCGAAATAAACGTGGCTGCCGAGGAACAAAGTGCGGCACGGGCGTAGGCGCGCCTTATTCCACCAGTCGCAACGGCTCGTTGGCGTCGTTCGTCCAGCGGTAAAGATGGATGGTACTACTATGCAAGCCATCTTGCTTGCCGTTGTGTGAAATGTAGAAAAGGCCATTTCCGATGGGGCAGAAGCCCGTAGCTCCCCACTTGAAGTCCCAGCCGCGAGTTTCTCCACTTTGTTTCCCGTCTGCTGCCAATGGTACCACCAAGCCCTTCGTGTCGTCGCTCATCCCCTTGAGCTTCTCTTTGTGCGCTTTGGCGCGTGTGTCGAAGGCGAAAAGGCCGTAATTGTGGAATTCTGCCTTCTTGCCCGGATAAACGGCAGCGAACATCTTACCTGTTTCAGCGTCGTAAGCCAGATTCTGAATGCCGTAGGTGGTATTACCTGTGTAGGCGAAAAACTTCTTCTTGGGGTGCCGCGGCCCGCTCCGGTGCAAATTGTCGGGTGTAAGCGGCTGCTCGTATTTCTTCCAGTTTCGCACGTCGTAGGCCAGAAGCACTTGGTAGTCATTGTCCGTGCGGTTTGTGTCGCCGTAGATGCCGTATGCTACGTAGAGCATGTTGCGCCCCGACTTCTTGCCCCACGCAGGTGCGAATGCCACGCCGTCTATACCCGAGCATCCGAAGCGATGCTTCACCTGCCGGCCGCCGCAGGGAACTTCTGCCATGTAGTCGCTGAGGGCCTCGCTGATGTAGACAGTCGTCATCACGTCGCGGGCGTCCATGTGAGGGCGAGTAATTCGCTGCACGTCGAAGATTGCCACGTAGAACCCCGTCTGAGCATCGTTATTGCGGCCCAGACGGTTTTCGATGAGCGTGCCAATCTCGTCGTGCTTGTATTCTATTGAGCCGTAGAGCCTGCCGTCGTCGGGATTCAGCGCGAGGCATCCCAGATGCCCCGTCAGACCTTCCACACTGCCAAGCAAGCGGCCCTCACCGTCAAGCTTTATAAGCGACGTGGTGAAGGAGAGATAAAAACATCCGCTCGTCTTGTCGTAGGCGATGCCTTGCACATGGAACTGCCCTTGCCCGCCAGAAAAAACCTGACGTGGTAGGTTCTCAAAACTGGCTGTGGTTTGTGCCGAAAGCACACTGCAGAAAATAAAAAACTGCGCGCAGAAAATTGCGTGGCGGCAGGAGAAAAATTTCATGGCTAATGTGGTTAGAATAATGTGGTTCTGTTTAAGGAATAAAAGAAGGCCCAGAATATGACTTCTGGGCTTTCCTGTTGTCTCTGTGAAGTTACGCGTCGATGTTGGCGAACGTGGCGTTCTGCTCGATGAACTCGCGCCGTGGCCCTACGTCCTCACCCATCAGCATTGAGAACACGTAGTCTGCGCCGGCCGCGTCTTCGATTGTGACTTGCTTCAGCAGGCGCGTCTCGGGATTCATGGTAGTTTCCCAAAGTTGCTCGGGGTTCATTTCTCCCAGACCTTTGTAGCGCTGTGTGAACATGCCGTCTTCTTTTCCTTCGTTGTACTTTTCCATAAAGCGCAGGCGGTCTTCTTCCGTGTAGCAGTACTCTTCAATTTTTCCCACGCGGCAGCGATAAAGCGGCGGCGTAGCGATATAGAGGTGCCCGTTCTGGATGAGTTCTGGCATGTAGCGGTAGAAAAGCGTCATCAGCAAAGTGTCGATGTGAGAGCCATCGACGTCGGCATCGGTCATGATAATTACTTTGTAATAGCGAATTTTCTCGTAGTTAGCTTCCTTGGAATCTTCACCAAGTCCGAAACGTACGCCCAGCGCCTGAATGATATTATTTACTTCCTCATGTTCGAACGCTTTGTGCCACATCACACGCTCTACGTTGAATATTTTTCCACGTATGGGCAGGATGGCCTGGAATTGCCGCCTGCGGCCCTGTTTGGCTGAACCGCCGGCCGAGTCTCCCTCCACGATGAAAAGTTCACAGTTCGCGGCGTCTTTGTCAGAGCAGTCGGCTAATTTTCCGGGCAGGCCGCCGCCGCCCATCGGCGACTTGCGCTGTACGCTCTCGCGTGCTTTGCGGGCTGCAACACGGGCTGTGGCAGCAAGGATTACCTTGTCTACTATCAGTTTTGCTTCCTGCGGATGTTCCTCCAGATAATTGGAGAGCGCTTCGCCTACTGCCTGTTGCACGGCGCCTGCCACCTCCGAGTTTCCGAGTTTCGTCTTTGTCTGACCCTCAAACTGCGGCTCGGCAACTTTAATGCTGATGACGGCAGTGAGGCCCTCGCGGAAGTCTTCTCCACTTATCTCCACGTGGTTTTTGGCCAACTTCTCAAGCTCTTTCTGGCACTGCGCTTCGGCGTAGGATTTCAGCGTGCGAGTCAGTGCGGCGCGGAAGCCTTGCAAATGAGTTCCGCCCTCGATGGTATTAATATTATTAACGTAGGAATGCAGGTTCTCTGTGTACGCAGTGTTGTACATCACGGCCACTTCTATTGGTACGCCCTGCTTTTCTGTGTTCAGATAGATGACATCGTTGAAAAGGTGCGTGCGGCTGGAATCGATGTAGCGCACGAAGTCGCGCAGACCGCCTTCGCTGTAGAACTTTTCGCTGCGCGTATTTCCCTCTTCGTCGGGTCGCAAGTCGGTCAGTGTAATGGTGATGCCTGCGTTCAGATACGCTAATTCGCGCATGCGATTCGCCAGAATGTCATATTCGTAAGTGGTCGTTGTGAAAATCGACTTGTCGGGCCAGAACTGCTGACGCGTGCCGCGCAACTCTGTCTCACCCACAATTTCCACGCCCGTAACGGGTTTTCCGCAGGAGTACTCTTGCTGATAGATCTTTCCATCGCGGAAAACGGTGGAAACCATCTTTGTGGAGAGCGCATTCACGCAACTCACGCCCACTCCGTGCAGGCCGCCCGAAACTTTATAAGAGCCCTTATCGAATTTTCCGCCGGCATGCAAAACTGTCATCACCACTTCGAGCGCACTTTTGTGCTCCTTCTCGTGCATGTCGACGGGAATGCCACGGCCATTGTCTTGCACCGTTATGCTGTTATCCTCGTTTATTGTCACTTCGATGTGCGTGCAGAATCCGGCCAACGCCTCGTCGATAGAATTATCTACCGTTTCGTAAACCAGATGGTGAAGGCCCTTACGACTGATGTCGCCTATATACATGGCCGGACGCTTGCGCACCGCTTCCAGTCCCTCCAGCACTTGTATGTTGGAGGCGCTGTATTCTTGCGTTTTTGTCTGAATGTCTTCCATTTTTATGGGGTTTGTTTAATTCGGTACAAAGTTACTGAATTTTTCTCATATGCGCAAGAGAATAAAAAGAAAAGGACAAAAAAATCCCGAGGGCACGCCTCGGGATTTGCGCTTCAGGATGGGCTTGAACCAACGACCCCATGATTAACAGTCATGTGCTCTAACCAACTGAGCTACTGAAGCCCGTTGCATTTGATTGCGCTTCAGGATGGGCTTGAACCAACGACCCCATGATTAACAGTCATGTGCTCTAACCAACTGAGCTACTGAAGCAGTTGGGATTTCACCAGCAATTTTTGGCGTTTTCCCGTCAAATGCGCTGCAAAAGTAGCGGTTTTTTGGGAAATATGCAATATCTTTGCAAAAAAATTAACGTTGCATGAAAAAAATATTGGGTATTGGCAATGCTTTGGTGGATGTTTTGGCTCGTATGAAGGGTGATGAACCACTTTCTGAGCTGCATCTGAGAAAGGGCGGAATGGAACTTGTGGACGAGCAGCGTGGCAGGCAAATAATGTCTGCGGTGACAGCACTTTCACCGCAGCGGGCAACCGGAGGCAGTGCAGGCAACGCCATACTAGCGTTGGCGCGGCTGGGCGAAAATCCGGGTTTTGTGGGAAAAGTTGGGCGCGACGACACGGCTCTTTTTTTCCGGCAGAATTTTGCCGAGGCTGGCGTCAGCACACTTCTGTGTGAGACGGATGTTCCCACAGGTGTGGCCTATACGCTTATCTCTCCCGACGGCGAGCGCACGTTTGGCACTTGTTTGGGCGCCGCAGCGCAGATGACTCCGACGGATGTTGCACCAGCTTGCTTCGTGGGATACGATTTGTTGCACATTGAAGGATATCTGGTGCAGAACCATACCCTGATAGAGCATGTGGCCCGCGAGGCGAAAACGAAGGGTCTGATGCTGAGTCTCGACCTGGCAAGCCCCAATGTGGTGAGTGCCGATTTGGATTTCTTTCGCCATCTTGTGACAAATTACATAGACATTGTTTTTGCCAACGCGGAAGAAAGCGCGGCTTTCACGGGCTGTGTTTCGCCCGATGAGGCAGCGGAAGAGTTGGCGCAGTGCTGCAGTTTTGCGGTTGTGAAGCTTGGCAGTCGTGGTGCGATGGTGCGACGAGGTGAGGAAGTGGCGCAGATTCCGGCCCGAAAGGTGCCCGTGGTGGATACTACGGGCGCAGGCGACTTTTTTGCCGCCGGCTTCTTATATGCATTGGTGCGTGACGCAACGTTGGCGGACGCACTCCGATGCGGTGCATTCTTGAGTGAGCATGTTATCCAGCAAGTGGGAACGCATCTTTCCGCCGAGGCGTGGAGCGAGATACGTAAGGGAGTAAGACAGATTTTGAACGCATAGAAATGAGAAAGTACATGTTGTTGGCCGTCCTCCTGACGGTCAGAATGTTTTGCCTGGCGCAAGCCGAGACGGGAACGAACGCGGCCATCAGCCGTAACCTCGAGATATTTAATGATATCTACAAGCAGCTGGAGATTTACTACGTGGATTCTCTCAGCGCTGACACTGTGATAGGCTGGGGAATACGCTCCATGCTGCGTCAGGTCGACCCGTTCACGGATTATTATCCCAACGAGAATGACGAGGAATTGCGCCAGATGGCGACGGGAAAGTACGCCGGAATCGGCAGTATCATACGTTTCAATCGGAAAGAAGACCGTGCCGTTATCAGCGAGCCGTACGAGGGGACTCCCAGCCAGCGTGCCGGAGTGCGAGCCGGCGATGTCATTATGGCTGTGGACGGCAAGGACGTAAAAGGCATGGGGACGCCCAAGGTCAGCGAAATGCTGCGTGGCGAAGCTGGCACGACATTTGAGTTGCAGGTGAAGCGGCCGGGCGAAAAAGAGTTGCGCGCATTCAAGATAACGCGTGAGACAATTCAGCTGCCACAGGTTCCATATTATGGTATCGTGCGCGCGGGCGTGGGATACATCTTTCTGACGGGCTTCACCGACGGCGCGAGCCGCGAGGTGCGTCAGGCGTTGCTCGACCTAAAGAGCCAAGGGGCCACCAGTTTGGTGCTCGACTTGCGCGACAATCCGGGCGGCGCGCTCAACGAAGCGGTTGATATCACCAACCTCTTCGTGCCGAAAGGACGACGCGTGGTGGAGACGAAGGGAAAACTGGCCAGCACCAACCGCGAATACAACACGGCAATGGAGCCGGTGGACACCGTAATGCCCGTGGTGGTGCTCGTTGACGGTGGTTCGGCCTCCTCTTCCGAAATTGTGTGCGGCAGCCTGCAGGATATGGACCGTGCCGTCATCATGGGCGCGCGCACTTACGGCAAGGGCTTCGTTCAGATGATTCGTGAGTTGCCTTACGGCGGAAATCTGAAACTCACCACCAGCCGATACTACATTCCAAGCGGCCGCTGCATACAGGCGTATGATTATCGCCACCTGAACGAGGACGGCTCGGTAGGCACCGTACCCGACAGTCTTACGCATGTTTTCCATACGGCGGACGGTCGCGAGGTGCGCGACGGCGGCGGCATCAAGCCTGATGTGGAGGTGCAGCCCGACAGCCTGCCGTCGTTTATCTACGACCTCGTGGAGAGCGATGCATTCTTCGACTTTGCAACGCGCTATGCGGCCGCACATCCCGAGATAGCACCTGCCGGAGAGTTTCGTCTCACCGACGAGGAGTATGGCCAGTTCGTGCAGTTTGTCAAAAACGAGGGATTCTCCTATAACCGCCGCAGCGACGAAGTGCTGAAACTGCTGAAAAGCGTGGCGCGTCGCGAAGGCAAATGGGAGAATGTGGAGCCCGAATTCACGGCACTCGAGGCGAAGTTTCGCAGCGATGACATTGAGTCCGATTTGCTGCGATTCCGCAAAAAGGTGGAGCCTTACATCAACGACGAAATAGTTCACCGCTACTATTACCAGCGTGGCGGCGTGCTTCAGCAGTTGGTGGACGACCCATGCATGGAGCGGGCCTTGGAACTCCTTGCCGACCCGGCTAAGTATCGTGCCCTCCTCAGTGGGCCGCAAAAGCCCTGACATACAGTTCTTTTAAAACTACGTCTGAAAACATGAGAAGAAGAGACCTTCGTCGCTCCAATCAGCAGTTCCTGTTCGGTATCGCAGGCATGGCATTGGCTGTGCTACTCGTGGTAGCCCTCTTCTGGTACTGGTGTCTGGGATGAGGCATCGCACAGCGTCGGATTTGCGACACGTGGCATGGCAAAAAACTACGTGTCGCTTCGCGTAAAACTACACGTAGTTTTTTTTTCTGCGACGCGTGGCGTGTGTCAAAAGGAAGCGTGGAAAACGAAATATCGCAGAAAACTTTCGAAAATGTTTGGTGCATCGAAGGAAAATACCTACCTTTGCACGCAGAAAGGTGAACGTGAGGGGCTTGACAAGTTCCTCACTTTTCTTTATTCTAACTTTAAAGAAAAAGATGATAGACAAGAAAGCCGTAGAAAAAGCCGTGTCAGAATGGCTCGAAGGAAAGGAGTATTTCCTGGTGGATCTGAGTGTCAGTGCGGATGACCGCGTGGTGGTAGTAATAGATCATGCCGAGGGAGTTTGGATTGAGGACTGTGCCGACTTGAGTCGCCACATTGAGTCCCGAATCAGCCGCGAGGAGGAAGATTACGAACTGGAGGTGGGAAGCGCCGGTCTGGGCCAGCCTTTCCGTGTGCGCCGCCAGTACGAAATCCATGTAGGAAAGCCCGTAGAGACACAGACAAAGGATGGAAAGAAACATCGCGGCACGCTGCTGACGGTGGATGACAGCGGATTCGAAGTGGGCGTCGTGCAGAAAGTGAAGGAAGAAGGCAAGAAACGTCCCGTGACAAAGGAAGTACCGATGCGCTTCACCTTCGACGACGTGGCATACACCAAGTACTTGATAAAAATATAACACATACAATAATGGCAACTAAGAAGAAAGAAACTGTAAACCTCATTGACTCGTTCGCCGAGTTCAAGGAGACAAAAAACATCGACCGCGCCACACTGGTGAGCGTGCTCGAGGAATGTTTCCGTAGCGTGATAGCAAAAACCTACGGAAGCGATGAGAATTACGACGTGATAGTGAACCCCGACAAGGGCGACTTTGAGATTTATCGCAACCGCACGGTGGTTCCCGACGGCGAAGTGACAGATCCCAATATGCAAATCGCGCTTTCGGAAGCACGGCAGGTGGAGGACGACTACGAGATAGGTGAGGAAGTAAGCCAGCAGGTGGACTTTGCCGACTTCGGACGCCGCGCCATCCTGACACTGCGCCAGACGCTGGCCAGCCGAATCTTGGAATTAGAGCACGACACGCTCTACAACAGTTACAAGGACCGCATCGGCGAAATTGTCAGCGCCGAGGTGTATCAAAACTGGAAGCGCGAGACGTTGCTACTCGACGACGAAGGCAACGAACTGCTGCTGCCACGCACCGAACAGATTCCGGGAGACTATTTCCGTAAGGGAGAAAACGCGCGCGCCGTCATCTCGCGTGTGGAAAACACGAACGGCACTCCGCGTATCATCCTTAGCCGTACAGATCCGGCCTTCATGCAACGCATGATGGAAGCCGAGGTTCCCGAGATTCAGGACGGACTTATTACCATTCATAAGATAGCACGCATTCCTGGTGAACGTGCCAAGATTGCTGTGGAGAGCTACGACGAGCGTATCGACCCCGTGGGCGCATGCGTCGGCGTGAAGGGAAGCCGAGTGCACGGCATCGTACGCGAGTTGCGGGGCGAGAATATCGACGTCATCACGTGGACGAGCAACACGCAGCTGATGATAACGCGTGCCTTGGGCCCGGCCCGTGTGAACAGCGTCGTGCTGAACGAAGAGGCGCATACCGCAGAAGTTTACCTCGATCCCGATCAGGTTTCACTTGCCATAGGTAAGGGCGGACTCAACATCAAGCTCGCAAGTATGCTGACGGGTTACACAATCGACGTATTCCGTGAGGTAGAGAACGTGGATGAGGACGATGTCAGCCTCGACGAGTTCACGGACGATATTGAGCCGTGGATTATCGATGAGTTCAAGAAGATAGGACTCAACACCGCACGCGACGTTCTGGCCGAGCCGCGCGAGAGCCTGATGCAGCGTGCCGACCTGGAAGAGGAAACTGTGGATGAGGTGTTGAAAATCTTGAGCGCAGAATTTGAAGATTAAAGCTAGAGGAGGGTGAAAATGAGTATAAGACTGTCAAAAGCAACAAAGGAATGTAACGTTGGGTTGCAGACGGCCGTAGATTTTCTGCAGAAGAAAGGTTTTTCCGACGTGGAGGCAAATCCCAATTCGAAGATTACGGAGGAGCAATACCAACTGTTGATTACGGAGTTTAACAAGGACAAAGGACTCCGCAGCGAGGTGACACAACTTATTCAGCAACGTCAGGAGCAGAGCAAGGAACGCAAAGCCAGCGCTCGCAAGGCTGCCGAGGAAATCATCGAGACGAAGGCGCCTCAAATGGAAGCACCGAAAATTTTGGGGCGCATCGATCTGGGTGAGAAACGTAAGGCGACAAAGGAAGAACCGAAGCCTGCGGCTAAAGTAGAGACGCCCAAGGCTGCGGCTCCGGAACCTGCTGCCAAGCAAAAGCCGGCTCCGAAACCCGCTCCCAAACCTAAGGCTGTGGAGACGGAAGACGTGCCGGTTCAAGAGACGACCGCTCCGACACCAGAAGAGAAGGTGGTGGAAGTGGAAGTGAAGGACGCCACAGGAAAAACGGAGAAGTTGATAGGCACCGAGGTGGACGGAGTTTTCCGCCTGTCACCTGCCGTCCAGGCAGCTCCCAGCCTTACGGTGAAGGGACACATCGACTTGGATAGCATCAATCAGAGCACGCGTCCGAAGAAAAAGAGCCGCGAGGAGAAGCGCCGCGAGCGAGAAGACAAAAATCGCGCCCTTCATCCCGGCCAGCCCGAGCAAGGCCAAGCAGGCGACCGCAAGAAGCGTGTGCGTCTGGGCAAGGAACGTGTGGATGTGGCTGCCGTAGCCAGCCAGCAGCAAGCTGGAAAAGGAAAAACTCAAGCTGCTGCCCCAGCTGGCAAGAAGAAGCAGAAGAATCAGCCCAAGCAAAGTCCGTTGGCTCCAGAGGTGAGCGACGAAGAAGTGGCAAAGCATGTTCGCGAAACGTTGGCCCGTCTGACCAGCAAGAACAATAAGATGGGAAAAGGCGCCAAGTACCGCCGCGAGAAACGCGATGCCATACGCGCCGGACTGGAGGAACAAATGGAGCAGGCGTCGGCCGACAGCAAGATCCTGAAGCTGACGGAGTTCGTGACGGCAAACGAGCTGGCTACTATGATGAACGTGCCAGTGACGCAAGTTATAGCCACTTGCATGAGCATTGGCATTATGGTAAGTATAAATCAGCGCATGGATGCTGAGACCATCAACCTCGTGGCCGAAGAATTTGGCTTCCAGACGGAATATGTGAGTGCCGAAGTCAGCGAGGCTGTCACGGAGGAGGACGACGATGAAGCCGATCTGGTTCCTCGTGCCCCCATCGTAACGGTGATGGGACACGTGGATCACGGAAAGACGAGTTTGCTGGACTATATCCGTAACACGAACGTCATAGCCGGAGAGGCGGGAGGCATCACGCAGCACATCGGTGCCTACAATGTGACGCTCGACGACGGTCGCCACGTGACGTTCCTCGACACGCCCGGACATGAGGCATTTACGGCCATGCGTGCCCGCGGTGCACAGGTGACGGATATTGCCATCATTATCGTGGCTGCCGACGACGATATTATGCCCCAGACGAAGGAAGCAATAGCTCACGCTACGGCTGCCAACGTACCCATCGTTTTTGCGATAAATAAAATCGATAAGCCTGCAGCTAATCCTGAAAAAATAAAAGAAGGTCTTGCTGCCATGAACTTCCTCGTGGAGGATTGGGGCGGTAAGTACCAGAGCCAGGACATCAGCGCCAAAAAAGGCATCGGCGTGAGCGAATTGCTGGAGAAGGTGCTGCTTGAAGCTGAGATGCTTGATTTGAAAGCTAACCCCAATCGTAAGGCCACCGGCTCCATTATAGAGTCGAGTCTCGACAAGGGGCGCGGATACGTTGCCACGGTACTTGTAAGTAACGGCACGCTGCACGTCGGCGACATGCTGCTGGCTGGTACAAACTACGGGCGCGTGAAGGCAATGCTTAATGAGCGCGGCCAGAGAGTGAAGGAGATTGGCCCCAGTCAGGCTGCCACAATACTTGGTCTGAACGGTGCTCCGCAGGCTGGCGACGCTTTCCATGTGATGGACAGCGACCAGGAAGCTCGCGAGATTGCTAACAAACGCGAACAGTTGGCGCGTGAGCAGGGACTCCGCACCATGAAGCGTTTCGATTTGAACGAGTTGGGCCGCCGCATAGCACTGGGCGATTTCAAAGAACTGAACCTCATTGTGAAGGGCGACGTGGATGGTTCCATCGAAGCTCTCAGCGACTCGCTCATCAAACTATCCACCGAAAAGATTCAGGTGAACGTCATATACAAGGCTGTGGGCCAGATAAGCGAGACAGATGTCAATATGGCAGCTGCGGCTGAGAACTGTTTCATCGTTGGTTTCCAAGTGCGTCCGTCGCAGGCCGCCCGCAAGTTGGCCGACCAACTGGGCGTCGATATCCGGCTTTACAGTGTCATCTACGACGCGATAGAGGAAGTGAAGGATGCCATGGAAGGTATGCTTTCTCCGGAAATCAAGGAGGAAGTTACTGCTCAGGTGGAGGTTCGTCAGGTTTATCACATCAGCAAGGTTGGAACGGTGGCTGGTGCCTACGTTATCGAAGGCAAGGTGAGCCGAACCAACAAGGCGCGCGTCATCCGCGACGGCATCGTAATCTTCACGGGAGCCATCAATGCGCTGAAACGCTTCAAGGACGATGTGAAAGAGGTGACCACTAACTTTGAGTGCGGCATTTCGCTTGTAAATTACAACGACCTGAAGGAGGGCGACATCATCGAGACCTTCCAGGAAATTGAGGTTAAGGCAAAACTTTGAAGCTGTAGGACGTTCAGATGCTGCCGTTAGATTGGATTTTGCTTGGTCTGTTGCTTTTCGGCGCCGTGAAGGGTTTCATTCGCGGTGCCGTGCGCCAGTTGTTGTCGCTTGGAGGCATCTTTCTGGGCTTGCTGCTGGCCAAGATGTTCTACGAGGTGTTAGGAGCGGCCATCGCTCCGCACCTCAACCACCAGACGTCGCTGGCCAACACGCTTGCCTTCGTGGGCATCTGGATACTGGTGCCGGCTGTGCTGGGACTCATAGGCGAACTGGTTAGCACGGTGCTGGACAAGATTTTCGTGCTTGGCACGGTGAACAAACTGCTGGGAGCCGTGTTGGGCTTTTTCAAGTACGAAGTGTTGCTGGGCGCGCTTATTTGGGTGTTTGCCTCCACAGGATTCCTGTCGGCTGACATATTGCGCCAGTCGGTCATGTGCGAGCCGCTGAAGGCTGTGCCAGAAGCAATATATAAGGTGTTGATAGACGATGAAGGAAGTGCAGGAGAGGAATAGCTTCGTGCGGAAAGTCGCCGAGAAAAAGTACGAATTTGGATTCTCGACCGACGTTCAGACAGAAATCATAGATAAGGGACTGTCGGAAGACGTGGTTCGTCTGATTTCTCGCAAGAAGGAGGAACCGGAATGGCTGCTCGAGTTTCGGCTCGAAGCCTTTCGTTATTGGCAGACTCTCGAGCCGCCCACGTGGGGCCACCTGCAGATGCCGGAAATCGACTTTCAGGATATCTCGTATTATGCCGACCCGACTCGGAAGAAGGCGGGCAGCGGGCAGAAAGAGATTGACCCGGAACTGATGAAGACGTTCGACAAACTGGGCATACCGCTCGAAGAACGTCTTGCCTTGAGTGGTACCGCAGTAGATGCCGTGATGGATTCCGTCAGCGTGAAGACAACGTTTCGCGAGAAACTGCAGGAAAAGGGAATTATCTTCTGCAGTATCAGCGAGGCCGTGCGCCAACATCCCGAACTTGTGCGCCAGTACTTAGGTTCCGTCGTGCCATATCGCGACAATTTCTACGCCGCACTGAACAGCGCCGTCTTCAGCGACGGCTCTTTCGTGTATATTCCCAAGGGCGTGCGCTGTCCGATGGAACTTTCCACCTATTTCCGCATCAATGCCCGCGGCACGGGACAGTTCGAGCGCACGCTCATTGTGTGCGACGACGGCGGATACGTCAGCTACCTCGAGGGCTGCACGGCTCCGATGCGTGACGAAAATCAACTTCATGCCGCCATCGTGGAGATTGTGGTAATGGAAAATGCCGAGGTGAAGTATAGCACGGTTCAAAACTGGTATCCCGGCGATGCTGAGGGACGTGGCGGTGTGCTTAATCTGGTCACCAAGCGCGGCCACTTGCGTGGCGCTGGCAGCCGCTTGTCTTGGACGCAAGTCGAGACAGGCAGTGCCATCACGTGGAAGTATCCCAGCTGTGTGCTGGCGGGCGACGGCAGTCAAGCGGAGTTCTACAGCGTGGCTGTGACGAACAATTTCCAGCAGGCCGATACTGGCACGAAGATGATTCACCTTGGCCGTAACACCAAGAGCACCATCATCAGCAAGGGCATCAGCGCCGGCCGCAGCCAAAATGCATATCGCGGATTGGTGCGCGTGGGCAAGAAGGCCGACGGCGCCCGCAACTATAGCAGTTGCGACTCGTTGCTGCTCGGCGACCAGTGCGGCGCGCACACGTTCCCATACATGGATGTGCAGAACGAGACGGCTGTGGTGGAGCACGAAGCCACTACGAGCAAGATTAGCGAGGAGCAACTTTTCTATTGCAACCAGCGCGGAATTCCGACGGAGGACGCTGTCGGTCTCATAGTGAACGGTTATGCCAAGGATGTGCTCAACAAACTTCCGATGGAGTTTGCCGTCGAAGCGCAGAAACTGCTTGGCGTAAGCCTTGAAGGCAGTGTGGGATAGCCGTTGGGTCAGGAGATAAAAGATGAAGCGCGGTGCTGGATATTCAGTGCCGCGCTTCGTCTTGTTGTTTGCCACACGTAGTTTTCAGAAATCTACACGTCGCTGTGGCTGAAACCACGTGTCGCATTTTTCGTCCCGCGTGCAGCCGTCACGAAAACTTCGTGTCGGTGTGCATCCGTCGCATGGCCACGGCATCCTCGCGAGGGCAAATCATCAGAATCTCGCCTTCCTCAGCAATCACGTAGTCCTTCAGTCCTTTCACCACGGCAGTACGTCCCTTCGGCAGGCGAATGATGTTTCGCTCGCAGCCGTAGAGGTAAGCAGGTGTGTTGAGCAAGACATTTCCCTGCTCGTCGGCCGGTGTGTCGTCAAACAGGCTTGCCCAGGTTCCGAGGTCGGCCCATCCGAAGTGCGACTGCTGGACGCAAACGTTCTCGCTGCGTTCCATAATGCTGACGTCGATGTTGAGATTTGGCAGGCTGCTGAAGAATTCCGGCACCAGTCGCGGTGTGGCTGTTTCTGCCTCAGCCATCATGCGTGGAATTTCCACTTGGTATTCGGGAACGAGACGGTAGAGATTGGCCAACATCACCTGCACGTTGAAGAATGCCAAGCCGGCGTTCCACAGAAAATTGCCCTCGTCCATAAACATTTGGGCGAACTCTTCGTTTGGTTTCTCTGTGAAGGATTTCACCGGATAAATGCCGGGTGCCACTTCCTGCTCGTCGTCAATTTGGATGTATCCGTATCCCGTCTCGGGCCGTGTAGGGCGGATTCCAGAAACCAACAGCTTCTCATGCTCGCTTACGAAGGTCAGTCCGTCCTGTACGTCCTTGCCGTAAGCTGCTTCCTGCACGATGAGGTGGTCGGCCGGAGTCATGAAAATGTTGGCATTTGGATTCTCTTTCGCAATTACCACCGTGCCCCAAGCCACGGCAGCCAGCGTGCCACGACGAACTGGCTCAGCCAGAATGTGCGTATCGCTCACGTCGGGCAGCTGTTGGTGCACGAGGTCCTGATACTGCACGTTCGTGGAAATGTAGATATGTTCGGGTGCCACGAATTGTGCCACACGTTCGTATGTCTGCTGCAGCATGGTGCGCCCTGTTCCGAGCAAGTCCATAAACTGCTTGGGACACGTCGTTCGGCTTACGGGCCACAGTCGGCTTCCGTTTCCTCCAGCCAGTATCAGACAATAGTTGTTGTCCATATTTTAGTTGTTTTAGGTGTTCTTGACAGCCAATTTATTTCATTTTGGCGATGTCGCAAGCGAAAAGGGCAGAAATGTTTCGCATTTCTGCCCTTTTGCTAATCCGACATTGCAACGAAGTGCCTCAGCGCAGTTTTTCTATGACGGGCAGAAGCAGACTTTCCATCACAGCGTAGCCCTCGGCACTGGGGTGAACACCAGGATTATCCTTGGCGTAGGCCGGATTCATGCGCTTGCCGTCTTCCGATACCATAGCCGAGAAATAATCCACGTACGGAATCTTGTTCTCCTTGGCATACGCCTTTACGCGCTCATTTAAGTGACGGATTTTATCCATCGAGTCTGTGATCGTCTTGCGCCATCCGAAGCCTTCGGCAGGCAGACAGCTCGTAAGGATTACTTTGGCCTTATGGAAGCGAGCCAACTCTACCATCGAGCACACGTTGCCGAACGTCAGTTCCTCGTTATACTCGCCAGTATTCTCGGCAATATCGTTTGTGCCGTAGTTTATCACCACCACTTTGGGTTGTAACTTGATAACGTCTTCGCGAAAACGCAGCAAGAATTGATAGCTCGTCTGCCCACTGATGCCGCGTCCGATGATGTGATTTTTCTCAAAGAACTCGGGACGCGTGCGAGGCCATCCGTCGGTAATCGAATTTCCCATCAGTACAACGCGTTTTTCGCCCTTTGCCGGAGCACCAAGGGCTGCGTTCTGATCGGCATACCGCTTCCAGTTTGCAAATTCGTGCTTCTGTGCCGTCAGATTGGCACTCACCAAACATAGCATCAAGGCGATGCCAATTTTCTTTAGTCCTTTCATACCTTATTATATATAAGTGAATATTTTCTGAATTGCATTCGCAAATATAAATAATCCCACGCAATCCTACAAATAAAAGACGGCGAAAAACAATTTTAGACGGACAAAAAATGCCCGCTTTGCGAAAAAGTTTATAATTTTGCGGTGTACACAAATAGAAATAATCAGATGGAACAGAAAAAAGAACCGGACAAACGTTTTATGCAACTGGCCATTGATCTCAGCGTGGAAAATGTGACCAACGGTGGAGGGCCTTTCGGGGCTGTTATTGTACGCGACGGAAATATCATAGCCACGGGCTGCAACCGTGTTACGGCCAGCAACGACCCTACGGCGCACGCCGAGGTGATGGCAATCCGGGCTGCATGCCAAAAGGAACAGAACTTCAAACTCGACGGATGTACCATCTACACTTCCTGCGAGCCCTGTCCAATGTGTCTGAGCGCCATTTACTGGGCTGGCATTTCGCGTGTGTATTATGGTAATACGAAGCAGGATGCCGAAGATATCAACTTTGGCGACAAGTTTATCTACGAGGAGTTGGACCGCAAACCGTCCGAGCGTTCCATTCCCATGCGCATGATAATGCGCGAGGAAGCGCTGAGGGCTTTCAGAGATTGGGCCGAGAAAGAAGATAAGATAGCGTACTAACCCGATTACTATGGCCGAGATACGTTATCCCAACTACAAGACCGGACAGGAAGAAAGTATCGATTTCATCGTCCTGAACTTGGGATACGTGCAATTGCTGCGTGACTGGGGCAACAAGGACATTTCGTCTCCTTTCGCTCGCATCTACTATGTGCGACGCGGTAACGCCATGCTTCATCTTCCGCAGGGTGACATACAGGTAAAGCCTGGCTGTATGTATATGGTTCCAAACTACGTTCCGCACTCGTACGAGTGTCAGCGTGGATTTGGCTTCTATTACCTTTTTGTTTTCCAGCGTATCCGTCGTCAGGCTGACATCTTCGACCGCTACGAGTTTCCCATCGAAGTTCCGTCGAGCGAGGCCACGCGTCAACTTTTCTCTAGTTATTGCCATCTCTATCCGCAGTTGCATCTTCCTGTTCACGATGCCACAGCATTCGATTCGCACCCTGCATTTCGTGAATACGCGCATGCCTTTAGTCGGATGGAGTTCTACGAGCGGATGCAACTGCATGGGCTGGTGGCAATCGTCTTTTCATATTTTATGAAAGGTGCGCGCCCGCGCGTAATCTCCACGGATATGCGCATCGCGCGGCTGGTGGATTATGTTCAGCAGCACATCGCAGACTCTATTTCTATCGATGAATTGGCCGATATTGCGTGCCTAACCAAGCCTTACCTCATTCGGATGTTCCGCAACAGCCTCGGCACAACTCCGCTGCAATACATCATCCGCAAGAAGGTTCAGAAGGCACAGGCACTATTGCTCGACACAGACCAAAGTGTTGCGGCCATCGCACAGGCTGTCGGAATGCAGGACGCGTCCTATTTCATTCGTCTTTTCCGGAAAAATTTGGGCGTAACGCCACAGGAATACCGTCAGAAACTCATTGGCTGACAGCGCTCACAGCGTAGCAAGGTGTGCGAACCGTCGTGCTTCGTTGTGGCAAAGAGATATACGTCGCCGCCATCTCGGATTTTAAGGCGTCGGCGCAATTCGTCCACGCTACAGGGGAAATTTCTTACGGTCAGGTTCGCCTTTTCCGTGTCGTTGAGTAGTTGGCGTACAGCCTGCTTGCCGAGACCGCTAACGTCTGTAATGCGGAAGACGCGTCCCGGAAAGTTCATCTGTTCTGTTCCAATATATAGATGGCTGTTGGGATGAATCTTTTTTAGTCCAAGGCGTTGGCATAGCAGGTCCTGTACGCCAGCTTTCAGGATGCTGGCGTTCGGCTCAAAAAGGTAATTCCCAATCTCTATTTCCTCGATGAATTGGGGCGTTTCTGTGTTTCTCAGTTCTCTTTCTAAACACGAGAAATGGCTCTCGTTTGCTCCAAGATTTGCACAGTGATATGTTCTTTCTCCGCTGCCACCTATTACCACAAGCAATTCCTTACACTCTCCATCTACGCTCACCACGTGGATTTCCGATGTATTCGGTATTTTTTTTAGAACTTCGCGGATGTCGAGCATTGGCGACAGTTTAAACATAGCAGCTGCGCAGTGCGCGTCTATGACGTCAAGGAACTCAGTAATGTCGGGCGAGCAGTCTGCCAGTGCCACCATTTTTTCGCCCTTTTCATCGCGGCGTGCTGGATCGGCGAATAAGAATGAAATCGTTTTCTGCAGCAGTGGCGAATCTTTTCTTACTTCCTCGCATACGATTTCCGCATTTGTGAGGCCCAAAACCTCAAAATTCTGCTGAGCCATATTGCAAAGATGTACTTGCCTTTCTGCATAGATGGCCTGCCGAAAGAGTGGCGCCATGGCGCAGAAGTCAATGCCGTAACCGCCGGTGATGTCCACCATTCTAATGCGCTGTGTTTCGTTGGGAAAAAGATGTAATGCGATTTTGCGCTTGTAATTAGCCGTTTCCTCGCTGCTGCATTGTTCAAGTGCGAGACGTGGTGGGAAAACCACGCCTTGTTTTCGTGCCCACGAAGGTAACTTCTTCCGTGCTCGCTGGTAGCCTTCAATCTGTTGAAGGCAGAATTTTTGGTCGACGCCTTTGGGAACCTTTGCTAACGCCAACCTGCATACATCGTCTTCCTTGTGGAGATTTATAAATTCGGCGTTTGTCACGTCAGTATCTGCTTCGCTATTTCGCAATCCAATTCAATCTGACGACGCAAGTCCTCTTTGCTTCTAAACAGACGCTCTTCGCGTATCCGTTTTATCACTTCAACTTTGATTCTTTTGCTGTATAAATCTCCGGTGAAATCGAGCAAATATACCTCGACGGAGGTGTCTGTCCCGTTGTCGAGTGTTGGCCGTTTTCCGATATTCAGCACACCTCGTTTGTGGCTTCCATCTGGCATTATCACACGTGCAGCATATACTCCGTCCGCAGGTAGTAGCTTTTCTTCTGCCACATATACGTTAGCCGTTGGGAATCCCATGGTCCTCCCTTCTTGATACCCCTTTACGACCTCACCTTGCAGGGCATAAGTGTAACCAAGTGTACGTTCGGCAGCGTCCATTTCTCCTCGTCTCACCAATGTGCGAATTTTACTGCTACTGATTTTTTCGCTTTCCAGTTCTCGCGCTTTAAGCACTTCAATGCCAACTTCGCGCCCCCATTCTTCATATTCTTCATATGTTCCGCTGTCATGGCCAAAGTGGTGGTCATAACCCATTACCAATGCTTTTACACCATATTGTTGTGTCAATCGTTCCATGAAGTCGCGTGCAGAAAGTAAACTTAGTTCTTTGGTGAAGGGAATGACTGCCACGTTCTCTATTCCAAACGATTGTAGCAAAGATATTTTCTCATCGAGCGTGGAAAGCTGCAAAGGCACATAATCTGTACTAAGCACCCTTCTGGGATGTTTGTCAAACGTTACGACAAGTGGTTGCAGGCCCATTTGTACCGCCACGCTTTTGACTTGTTCAAAAAGAAATTGATGTCCTCTGTGAACTCCGTCAAAAAAACCAATTGTTGCAACAAACTTCTTCATTACAATGCTTTATCTTTTTATCCTTTCACTAATCCCTTCTGTTGCTTTCCGAAGTTCTTCACATTCCTCCCGAAGTTCTTCTCCTTTTCTTGTGAATACTTCTTCTTTCTTACCAAATTAGTATAATTTGTCTTTCAGTGTCGGTTCAGACTAACAACGTCCATTCCTAAATCAGAGTGCAAAATTAGCCAAATATTCGTTTCGTGGCAAATTTTTCACCTTTACATTTGCACAATTCCGCGAATTTCTCTACTTTTGCACTCACATTTCATGACGTAAACATCACGTCACATCTTGGACTTGTAGCTCAGTTGGTTAGAGCAACAGACTCATAATCTGGAGGTCCCAGGTTCAAGCCCTGGCTGGTCCACACTGAAAATCAAGGAGTTACATCAAAAATGTAGCTCCTTTTTCTTTGTTTTGCGAACAATTTGCGAACAAAATTGCATTTCGCGAACACCAATATAATCTTTCTGCAATAATTGATTCACTCATTTTGTTCGCAAATCCCATTATTTTTGTTCGCAAACCATTTTTCGGCATATTATTCAGTAATATCAGTAATACGAGTAAGCTTTCTGATGAAACGCTCAATTATCCCTTTATAACAACCCAGCGTCCCCCCCCTTGTCTGGCCCATCGTGACGGATAAAGCCTTTGGTTTGCAAAACGCTTAGGTCACGGCGGATAGTCCTTTCCGCTAGTGACAAAACTAGTGACATTTCTTTAACGGAAATACGCGGATTATTTAGCATCATTTTACTGATTTCCTTTTGTCTGTCAGTAAGTTGGACTGGTGACAAACTAGTGACATTACTGGTGACTTCTTTGGTGACACCACCGACATTTACCATCTGCTCAAACTTCGTCCGCTCTATAGTCACCTGTATTGCTGCTGTCTTCAAATATACGTTGTAGTTCTTCCTTCGGAGGCAACACCTTTGCTAAATCGCCAATTGCGATTGGCGATTTAGGTTCTATGACATTCCATGCCTCATAGAACAAGCGCATGTTTTTGAGATAAATTCTTCCGCTGCCATCATCTGCTCTTCCTCTGGTATCTCATTACTCCTTTCTGCATTTAGAACTTGCGTCGCAAAATGTATTTCCCATCGATACATTCTATATCAGGTATCGTTTTGACTATTTCTTCTACTTCATCTTCTTTGATTACCGACCTCCAAGCCGTTCTGCTAATGGTTCTGGCTATATCTCTAATATTGGCTGGCACTCTGAAATGTTCCATCGCACGCAGAACTGCTTGCCTTCTCACAGCATAAAGTGGACTATTTTTAATTTCAGATAATTCTCGGCCCGGCTTAGCACGATTGTCCGTCACAACGTCCTTCGTTGAAGAGTCTGTGATGGAATTGCCATTATAGGTGTACCAAATACCTCTGACTTTTAATTTGCAATCCACGAAATCAGGACTATCCACAATATCCTCCACCTCTTCACAATAATCGGTGATATCTATAATCTTCCGGTATAATTCAGACTGAGGATATGCAACAATTTTCTTAGTCCCTTTCATCCATACAGAGCCATTAAAAAGCATACCCTTCAGAGTGAAACATTCACGTTTAAGATTCAGTCGATACAGTTTGTTGCGCAAATATTTAAACTTGCCATCTGTTATAAACACAGGCTTACCATCTTTGTCCAGGATAGAGGCTCTGTCAGATAAATTCGCGATGACAAAATCGCTTTCGTCAGTTTGACTCTTTGCCCCTTGGACAGTATGAGCTGGAACGTCATTCTCTTGCCCATAGGTATAATCGATGAGACCAAGCTTTGCAAGTCGAGATTTAATAGCAACCTCTGTTCGGCCAATGAGAGACGCTATTGTGATGAAATCTTTACCTTGTTGGTAATACCGTTTTATTAAGTTTTCTTCATCTTCCGTCCAAGTCTTACCCCTTCTGCTTTCAGTTGTATTATCTTGCTCAGGAGCAATCTCCGTTGTGGACTCGATGACTTTTCCACGTTCATCTAAATAAACATGCTCAACTTTCAAATCGTCAAAAGACGAACCTATAACTCCACCAGAAGTATCTTCTCTGTCTGACTCAGCAGGAAATATAGACTGGCCTTCTTCATGTTCCTTAGAATTATTACCACGCAAGATTTCAATTGCTTCTCCTATCTTGTCAACAAGTTCAACAGAGCCGTCCTCACTCAATAGAGCCACTTTCAGGTCTGAAAGGAAATTGTCATAAATGAATGCAAACGATGGGGCTACATCACCCTGCTTAATAGGGTGATTGACTATCTTGTCGAGCAAATCATATACAGTAGGGCACACCTCCTTGAACATCTCTCTCTCGTTACGATGCTTCTTCAGGAAAGTGAAATATACTATGTTTAGTGCTAACTGAACATCTTCATTCAGACATTGGAATTGGCTTACAAGTTCATCATCTACTCTTGTTGATTCCATCCTCTTCTCTACTGTATTCTTTGATAGAATCTTTTCATATTCAGAGAGAGCTGAAACTGAGTAGTCAATCGCATTATCTTGACTTTCAGCCAACCTTTCAATCTGTTTATTAGTAAGAGTCGTATAGGTTTCCAGCAAAGCTCTTTTTAGAGAAGAACGTCCAGACGGTAAAGTCATCAAAAAATACAAATCTTCATCGAGTTCCGCATATTTCACGGAATCGACAAGTTTTGCCTCTGAAGGCTTAATATTGGTGTCGCGCATCAAGGAAAGAATATCTTCCTTCCCTCTGATGGGGACTATATGCCAGAAATTGTCATTCTGCAAATACCAAAATGGCAAATAGGCATCTGGATGGAACAATGGTTCGTTTGGCAAAACCATGTTCCACATTTTCAAAAACGCAGACTTTAAAGTCTCGTCATAACGAATTTCGTTGTCCATCAGGACATTCTTTTCATACAGTTCAATAACTGTAAGCATAAGAACAGCCTTATGGGGAGATTTTCTTCCCCATTTATTATTCGTTTTTAGATTTTTGACGGCTTCTATGTAGTCCATGTAATAATTGTGTTACAATTCTTCTAGTTCTTCGTCTTCTGTTGAAATTTTAGATTGCTTGTTAGTAAGTTGCAGGAAGATGTCGAGGAACGATCTATGGGAGAAAAAGTAACTTGGATCCGCTTTCAGTTTCTCTTCCATCACTGAGAATCCGTAATTTGCATATTCTTCCATTGTTTCAATCAGATTAGTCACGACTGTGCTGACCTTTATGTCACCCTTATCTAGGGCAATCCAATCAATTTCTGTCTTTGCCACCAAAGCGATGAAAATATAAGAACGGAGGCCAGAATAAGCGTGTCTGAATTTCTTTGAATCAAGATTTCCCCATTTGTCAATGGGCTGCCCCAGGACTTTTAAGTCTTCACTTGACTCGGAAAGTTGCAACTTCCTATTAGAGTACAGGCCAATGAAGAACGCCATGATGTAGGGCTCATAGCCTGCGCCGAGAACTTTACCTTTGGCACCAGTATTCTCAGAAGCGCCTATACCATAGTCTGAAATGACTCGTAATACGCTTTGCTCGTACTTCTTCTCGAATCGGGGATTCCTGCGTCCCCAAATATCTATCAGCTTCTCGTCTTTACCAACGAGTTCTTCTATATTATTCAGTTCTGACATACCTACTTGATTTTTGAGATTACTGTTTGAATGGTACCAAGTTTCTTATCATCGAAAGGCTTTTTCTTCTCAATGCGGAATACACTTCCGTTCACTTCTTCTACTTTGGTTTGGTCAAGAACGGCCTCGCCATTCTTTTCCTTCAGGAAACTCTTTGTGACTATGATGACCTGTTTGTTCAGTTTACTTATTACATTGAAAAACTCACTCTCTTTGGCATCTGTAAATGATGACGTTGGTGCGTCAAACAACAATGGGAACTCTGTCTTGTCCTTCTCACTTGACAACTTACCAATAGCGAAGAGTACGGACATCAGGTAGGTAGTGCGGAGTGCTGTGTTAGGTGTGAAGATTCTCGTGTTGTCGTTATTCATCAGCACGGCCTCGCCCTGTCCGTTGGCTTTCTCTATAATCCGAATCGTACCCTTGAAGTCATTGGAGTTGAGTTTCTCTAAGAACTCGTTTGACTCATCCTCGATGGCATGGAGTAACCTTTTTTTATTGGTTTCCTTAGCAGACTTAAAAGCTTCTGAAATTTGGCGAATAATCTGTGCTGTTTTGGCATAGATAGCAGCTGAAGTACCCTCTGCTAATTTACTGAGAGCATCCTGAGCCTCGTCTAAAGCTGCACGGTGCTGCGCTCTCTGCCTCTTCAAGAAGTCAATCCGATTTTCTGCTTTGTTCTTTTGCTCAACCCAGTTGGAGATATTTTCATAGTTGGCAAGCAATTGCTCTTCTGTAAGGCCGTCTGTTTGGGCGAGTATGCGCTTTTTTTGCTCAAACTCCATATTCAGGTTCGCATCAATCTTCTTAACCTCATCATGCATTCGGTTGTTGAAGGCAATTGCTTCTTGAATCTTATGCCGGAGGCGGGTAATCTCTGAAAGATTGTCATTAAGTGTCGTATCACGCTTCTGGAGTTCGACAATATAATTGTTCATATAGAATGGTGCTATCTCCTCGTCTTCTGGAACCTTTAAGGATTCCATGTATTCTTCAAGGCGATGAAGCATAAACTCCCATGCTTCAGAATGCTTCTTGGCAGGGCGACCACAGATTTTACATACTTCCTCATCCAACATTTCCTGCATGACCTTCTGACCGGGAATATGGACTGGTAGCGGAACAAAGTCCGTCTGCATCTTCTTAATTGCTTTTTCTTGCCCTGCCGTAAAGAGATAATTCTGCTCCAACTTCCTTCGCTTCTTATCTACCTCACTGACTTTACTGGAATACTCTTCTGCAATATCGGCAAACCCCATTAGGATCCACATATCATCTAGGAGGTTGATAGTATAGTTCTCGTCAATACGTCCCTGCATCTGAGAACGTTTCTGTGATAGAGTCTCTATCCTGCGATTAACAGCAATGAGCAGTTTTGATGCCTCTTTACTTTGTTCAATGCTCTTCAAAAGACTGTCAAAGTTCACAGCTTCATTTTCCTTATTCTTTATCTCTCGTTCAATATCGGAAAGAGTACCTGTTTCAAATTCAATGGTTCTGTTAAGCTGCTTTATCCTGTCAG
>Ga0247610_10001625_pt1 | contig 27559 bp, 25 predicted proteins | sample 174DNAGHGhighgp2_FD_193483 | JGI IMG/M metagenome (GOLD analysis project Ga0247610, IMG submission 193483) | Sheep rumen microbial communities from Palmerston North, Manawatu-Wanganui, New Zealand - 1742 DNA GHGhigh gp2 | ecosystem: Host-associated > Mammals > Digestive system > Stomach > Rumen...
TCACGAGAGATATAGCTGGCTCTATCGGAAGCCAAGAATGCGCAGGCATTCGCCACATCTTCAGGAGTTCCAAGGCGTCCAAGTCCAATTCGTGAGATTCGTTGGTCTATCTTTGCACCGTCGCTCTCGTAAAGTTCTGCAAATCGTTCAGTCTTCACAATACCAGGAGCCACAGCATTCACACGAATACCTTGTGAAGCCAATTCCTTGGCTGCAGACTTAGTGAACGAAATAATGGCACCCTTCGTAGCCGAATAGGCAGACTGTCCAGGAGAGCCAAGCACCGCTGTCACTGAAGCGATATTAACGATAGAGCCGCCTCCAGTCCGAATCATCAGACGAGAACAGAGCTGGACCATCTCAATGACTGCAATCACGTTGACACGAAACATTAGTTCGGTCTCCTGACGCACAATCATACCTATCTTCTTGTTATACACCACGCCTGCATTATTCACCAATGCATCGATGTGTTTCTCAGTCTTAAAGATAGCAATTAGATTGTTCTTCACAGCCACAGCATCCGACACATCGAAATACATCGGGATGACACGGGTATCGCTACGCTCCGCACATTCTTTCGCCCAATCATCCATACTCCCCTCTCGGAGATCACAGGCATAGACAATGGCACCGTCAGTAGCGAACTGCTCTGCGATGCCCTTGCCAATACCTTGCGCTGCACCAGTGATGATGCAGACTTTTGATTCAAGTAGTCTCATAGTAACTATATGGTCAGGCCACCATCAATGACCAAAGAATGACCTGTTACCCAGGATGATGCATCTGACAACAAATAAATGATACCCAAAGCAATATCTATTGTTTCTCCATATCGCTTCAAAGGATATTTCTCAATATCAAGTTTTTGTTGCTCATCAGAGATAGTACCATTCTCTATTAGTTTGGTATGAACCATCCCTGGATTTACACTGTTAACTCTAATTTTCTTGGGAGCAAGCTCTACAGCACAGAATTTCATCAATGAATTAATAGCCGATTTTGAAGAGCCATACACGCCATTCCCAGGATTATACACACGAACTCCACCAATTGAAGTAACAATAACAACAGAAGATTCTTTAGCCATTTTCTTCTTCTTCACAAGAAGTCGCAATAACTCCACTGTAGAGAAGACATTCACATCGAATACTTTAGAGAAACTGTCTTTGGTACAAAACAACAATGGTCTTGTCATTCCTCCAATACCAGCACAAAGTACTAGACCATCTAATACCGGTAAAGAAGCCACCATTTTTTCAACATCGTCAGAATTTGTCAATTCAGCTACAAATTGGGTATGTCCTTCACCTTCTAATTGAGAGAAAGTCTCCTGTAAACGTTCAGTATTTCTACCAACAACAAACAATTTTGCACCCATTTTAGAGCACTCAATGGCTGTTTTCTGGCCAATACCAGAAGAGGCACCAGTGACAAGAATCGTCTTGCCTTCTAATGAATAAGGATTATACGACATATTTCTGATCTGCTTCTTCATCAGCCATCTCAACAAGGCTAGAAATTACCATTTTGTCAGACTCGAAAGCAACTGTGCCCCATGAAAGTCCAACACCAAAACCACAACAGAGGAACTTCGTCGGAGTGTTTTCACACTTCTCTTTCAGTTCTGTCACAATTGTCAGAGGAATAGAAGCTGAAGATGTATTTCCAAAATGATACATGCAAGAGGGGACTTTCTCAGGTGCAAGTTTCAACTTTTTGGCAATCATATTGTTCATTTTCATATTGGCCTGATGGAACACGAAATAATCATAATCCAGATAGTCAAAACCGAAATGCTCACCCAACTTCTTCACAGACTTCGGAGCAGTTGTAATACCAAAAGAAAACACATCCATACCCTGCATGCGGGTCTGCAATCTGCATTTCATCAAGCCGTCAACATCTTCTTTATCAAATGATGAAGGGGTTATCTGGCCACGACTTCCACCATCTGGTGTTATAATTGCATTAAAGCCACTACCATCTGTTCCAAAATGGAACTTCAAGCCATCGTAATTCTCATCGAGCACAAGAGCTGTGGCCGTTCCTGCGCTTCCAAACAAAGGATCACGGACCTCACCACCTAACTTAACCCTTGGTCTAGCATCACCTGCCAATAAAAGAGCCTTCTTTGCACCTTTTCCTACTAAGCCAGCTACCGCACTTAAGCCATAAACCCAACCTGAGCAGCCCAAAGAAACATCAAAAGCAAGACATTCTTTATTTAAGCCCAAACGATCTTGAAGGATACAAGCTGTAGCAGGGAGAATATAGTCCGGAGTCTGAGACACAAATATCAAAGCATCAATCTCATTTTTATCCCAGCCAAGATCACTTATCAGTTTTTCTGCAGCACCATAACTAAGATCAGAAGTCGTCAACTCTTTACTTGTTCTACGCTCCATAACCCCAGTCGTCTTAACATAGTCTTCAGGAGAATAATCATCGGACATCATAACGCTGTCCTCTGGGTACAGATTACTTGATACGTTCTTAGGAACGCCAGCAGCAATGCCGGCGATCCTAACATTCTTAAACTCTAAGAAAGCCATGATTACATCTTAGACTTTACAGTATTAAACAAGTCCTCAACTGTATTGGCATTACGGATGTCATCGCCTTTCAGAGCTACCTCATATTCCTCATCTGCCATGGCAATGACGGAAAGAGCAATCAATGATGACCACTCATCCAACTCCTTGAACACGGTTTCTGCCTTAATCTCACTTGCGTCAGTGTCATCGAACTGAGCTGCAAAATTCTCAATAAAATCTTTTAATTCCATAATTTTAAAATTTAATTATTTATTTAGTCAAATAAAATTGGCATAAAATCTTCATAATATATTCTATTTTCCTTGGCAACTTTTGCATTGTGCATCATTTGTTCAGAAGTCAATAATGCAAAATCATCTATCGATTTCAAATCATCCTCTATCGAGAAAACAATATAACCTTTATTTTTGTAATATTGATAAAGAGGACTCTTCTTTCTTAAAAACACCTTAGCGCCATACTCCAACAGGGGTTCTATATTACCTGTAGCTTCTTGGCGTAACTGTCCAAAGATAGCGATTCCTACTTTTGAAAGGGATTTGATATAATCATCCTCCTTTTCATATTCAAGTATTGGAACAAACTGGTTACCAAACCATTTTTTTCCATGTTTCAAAACAATTTTCCTAACATAGCTACTTCCATAAGCCAATGGAAATACTTTCTTATATTCATTTTCTCTATCAACTATCCGCAGCTTTTTCATTATGGTTAAATGATTAGCAGTTGTTGAAGCAGAATGGGAGATTCGTATTTCTTTTTTGTTCTTTTCAAAATCAATAGTTTCGTCACGAATCTTATCGTTTTTGAACAAAGCGCCATAATCAAAAAACTTATACTTAAGATGATTAGTATAGAATTTCTTCAAAAGAAGAAAATCCTCATAGAACCAGAAACAGAAGTAATCGCATAAAGGAAGGAATTCTTCCAAATTCTTATAATATAAATCCCAACCTAACAGTCTCTTAACAAGGCAATTATACCTTGTAGGTGTTCTCCATGTCAGCCATGAAAATGGGCTTTGGTTATCTATCAAAGGAAATTTACCCTGTTCTCCTAGAGCTCTGTACAACTCATAGCCCCAATAAATCCAATAAACCCGCATCTTTCTTTCAGCGTTTATACGTTTCAGAATTTCGAGATAAGGTCTAATTAACCCATGAAGAACAATAATATCATAATTCTCACGGTTGTTATTATCTTCTATTCGATTCAAATAATCCAAATCTGAATCGCAATCCAACCTTATGTAGTTGTTTCTTTTTACAAAAACAATATCTTTACCTTTTTGATGAATTAAAAAGAAGACATTCTGGCCAGGATAAAATCTATCAAAAACATACATGCTATTATCTATAAAATTCCCGTCATAACATAAATGTAGAATACGATGTTTCATATTTGTTTCGATTGTTATCAATTCTTGTCACCTTTAATAAAAAAGCGACTAATATTTACCTGGAAGAGCACGATCTCCTCCATAAAATGAATACACACGTTCTCTCTTCTGATCTAACCTTTGATCAAATACAGATGAATATGGATGATATCTTACCCACGTTTTTTCAGTTGATCTACCTTTAAAAATCAAAAAGAAAAAAGGAAACATTATTGCCAATGCTTTTGTATATATAACATATTGTCCTATCCTTGGATCTTGTTTCTTAAATAAATGAATCATAAACTCAGCTACGAACATAATGTTATATATAATATAAAAGCGGGAAAATCTATATGCAATCGGAAGTCCTATGTACATTATTGCAAAAATTAAATATACCATAATTAGTGGCTCAATTTTAAGTAGGCGAGTATCAAACTTCCCAATCTTCATATACCATAGGGACAAAACAGAATAGCCACATGAGATAACAAGGCTTAAATACCCCAAAATATTCCTTTTAGATTCCATAAAGTCCTCACTATCAGCATAGCCTTGAGCCTTAGCATCTATTTCATCATTAATTTGTATTAGTGTCACATAATCGCTTAGAAAAGACTGTATTACAAATCCAAAGAAGAATGCTCCAATTAATACCATAACGCATATCTTATTTAGGCGCATAAAGAAAAACAACGGCATGATCATAACAATAATGGTTGAAGTATGGAACAAACAGCCTATCACATATAGCAAAAGACCTTTCATCCACTTCTTGTCTAGTAAATAATCATTGGCAAAAAGACAAACAACCAAACTCATACTGGCTCTCATTTCTTCCATGTTTATTAGAGCGTATTGCCAGATGAAATAAATAAAGATGCTAAGAAAGATGGCATCAGTATGCTTCTTGATGTAACTAAAAATCAAAGTATTCACGAAACCTGCATGGAGAAGTTGAACCATATAAAATTTACCTCCTAATGTCAGGACTATCGAGTTCAACAAAGTATACAATGGATCTGTTCCAAATTCAAGATCATCCCATGTGAGTTCATGCAATTCAGGTGTTTCATAATAGAAACGTGTCAAATAACGAGTCGTATCTACTCCAAGTCTATATCTTAACCCTGCTATGAGAATGAAGATAACAAGCATTGCATAAAAGCACTCGTTTCGATATCTTGTTTTGCCATTGATATCATAGCGAAGTACGAACAACAATAGTATGACGATAACTATCTGATATATCATGTTGTGTAGTGTCGTTGTTTATCGTTTAACTATCTTCAGGTAGGGAATTACCAATCCCTTTATTTCCTGATACTCGGCAATTTTAGTTGTCTTGCAAATTGCAAAAAACACGGCAGAGCCAGTGATTAATTGCATAGGCAAAATCAACCAGAATGAAAGCGGAAGATATTTTAGGAAATATACTGAGAGGGCGATAATGGTGGCTATAGCGTAAGAACAGGCTATATCATTAAGCTGCATCCAGGAACTATAGCCTAAGAACTGTCCTGAATAATGTGAATTCAGAAAATAGCAAATTATTATGGCCAGAATATCGGTATATAGCATCGGTAAAATACCAATGAAGACACCAACCATCAACGGTCCTACAAGAATTACTTTCTTAATGATTTCCAATCGCAAAAACAAATCACTGCGCCCTTGCACCATAAGCATATTAAGATTAATAGCATGTAACGGATAAGTCGAAGCACTGATACATATCAAAGGAAGATACACAGCAGCGTCATGCCATTTTGGACCAATTAGACAATAAAGTAATGGCTCTGAAATTGCACCCAGAAAAAACATGCTGATAGCAGTTATAAACACAGTTGTCTTAATAATTTTCCTATATGCGGCCATCATACGCTCTTTGTCATCTTGAATATTACTCAAAACAGGGTAAGTAACTCGTTGGATAACGGTTGTAAGATTACTGGAAAGTAGTTGTGAGAAGTGTTGGCTACGTGTAAATTGCCCTAATGTTGCAGGACTATAACACTTTCCGACCACTACTTGATAAAGTTCTTTCCAAACTGTATTAAGAAGTTCACTTAACATCATTTTCCAGCCAAATCCAAATAATTCATGGAAACTTAACCAAGAGAAACGTGATGATGGAATCCACCTATTGAAATACCAAAGCAAAGCTGTACGGACTGCTTGGCCCATCAGTTGCTGCCCAACTAATGCCCATACACCAAAATCGGTTAAGGCCATTGTAATACCGACGATACCGCACGTAACAGAAGATACTACCGTAATTTTAGTCTGCGACTTAAAATCAATACGTTTTGTCAGTCGAGTCTGCGGTACAAGAGCAAGTGCACCTACAATTAATCCCAGCGAAGATACACGTGTCAAAGAAACAAGTTCTTCTCGATCAAAAAAGTCAGCAATCCATGGTGAACAGAGGAAAATAACCGCATATAATAGAACACTTACAGCAAAATTGACAATAAAAACAGTATTATAATCATCGTCTGTTGCGTTCTTCTTTCTTATAAGGGCTGTTGTAAAACCTCCATTAATTAGACCAACACACACAGCCGTAAAGATTGCAACAATACCAATCAGTCCATAATCATCAGGAGACAACAAACGAGCTAGTACAATGCTAACAATGAAAGTCACCCCCATCTGAACCACATTGTCTATGCCGCTCCAAATAGTACCGTTAACAGTCTTGTTTTTTAAAGAATCTGACATCTAGAATGAGAGATCAATACCTACAACAACAAGGATAAACTTCTATGTAAAAAAAATTAAAATCGCCCCAATTCTCTTTCTTTTTTCATATCTTGAAGCATCTCGAGATGTGAATATTCTGGTTCATATCCAAGGTCATCCTTCGCCTCATCAATACACATTACATATTGAGGAGCGTTTCTCATTTCTAGGGAAAAAAGAATTTTAGATGTTTTTTTATCATCAAAGACTTCTATAATACCTTTTATCTGATCAAGCAAAAAGATACCATATCCATTTCCAACATTATAAAAACCAAAATCTCTATCACCAATAATTGTCTTAGCACCACCCTTAATGATACAATGCCATGTTACTGTACTATATTTCCCCAATTTTAAAGATTCGCCTGAGTCTATGAAAGCATAATCCATAATTTGACAATGGTCATCTAATTCTGCTGTTGATGGATGTATCATCTTACATAAAGGGTAAAATTTCACACCTTCTCCACAGTATTTTACTTTATCACGAAGATTCTCACCCATAAATTGAAGGCCATCCAGTTTTATGTCTTCCATTATTTCACCAATTTAATTAACAACAATTCTTAGCCAGTTTCTCTGATGAGTTATCGAATACTCTAAATCCTCAACTGTATTGAACTTAAGGACTAATGTTCCTATGGCATTATTCGCACCCTCAAAAGAATCTACATGATCACCTCTATTAACCCAAAGATCCTCTTCAATTATTTCCGCAGGAAGGTCTTTGTCAATCTCTAAATGGCCAAACACGCCTTTCTTTTCTGCGTGGAGTATTATCTCAGCCCAATGGCCATTGTAAGGCTTCTGTTCAATGACTTCTTTGATTGGATCCCCAACTATGGCACGAGTAATGGCTGTTATCATATCAACCCCTGTAGCATAACGAAGCATCTCACAAAGCCGATTTCCTCCTCCACGAGGTGTCAGCTCCATAATGTAAGGTTTTCCATTCGTGCCAATACGGGTTTCAATATTATAAACAACAGTTTTCAATCCTAAGAGAGTTATCAAGCGCTGTATCTCTGAAGTGAGATAATCTTCTTGTTCTTTTGTAAAGGTAGAAGGCCAGGAATAGGCAGCAGGCGTATAGGGATTGGAAGCATTGATGTCAAAACGCTGCGCACAAAAACTACGGAACACGAGCTTTCCGTCAATCGACATACTATCGGTATCAGAAGAGCAGCCCTCTTTCTCAATAAATTCCTCCACAATAATATGACCGGATAAAGAATGTTTCATCGCATATTCAAGAGCTGGCTTTAAATCATCTACCCTGTCAACACGAGTCACACCTTTGCTTCCAGCTGCATCAGTAGGCTTGACAATGACAGGCCAAGGATACCAATAGCTTTCTGACATAGCAGCATCAACACTATCAAAGCCTTTTGCTTGAGGAACATTGAAACCATTCTTGGCCAAGAATGCACGGAATTTGTCCTTATTCTGGAGTATTTCAACAGATTCAAAAGGGCCAAAAGAAGGCAAGCCCATCTTATTTTGGACATAAGAAGCAGCTACAACACCTGGATCACATGCAAAAGACATGATGCCATCAATCTTCAGACGTTGGGCTTCTTTCAAGACAGCCTCTTTGTCAATGATACTAACATTACAGTATTCATCGCTATACTTGTGAGCAATATTATCTGGCAGATAATCGGCTGTTATAACATAGTAACCCTGCTCATGAGCAGCCTTTATGACAGGGAGAAGGTAACGAAGACCTCCAAGAAGCATCAATTTCTTTTGTGCCATTATCTAACAATACAATTAAGGATTCTATCTATGTCATTATCCTCCAATGCATGGTGCATAGGTAGGCAAAGCACCTCATCAGCCATTTTATTACCTACAGGCAGATTTTCCTTATTGGATGAGGGCAGACCACGATATGTGGGGAAGTTGCTGATAAGTGGATAGAAATATCTTCGACACCATACGCCTTGATCTGTCATGGAAAAGAACAACTCATCGCGTGTCTTGCCAAACTTCTCAGCATCGATGAAGATGGGGAAATAACTGTAATTATGACGTACACCTGGCATATCATCCCAGAAAGAAATACCATTAATAGGTCTAAGGGCCTCACGATATCTATTTGCCACTTTGTGACGTGCATTGATAGCTGCATCCACTTGTCTCAAATTAAGAAGGCCATAAGCAGAACGCAGTTCATCCATCTTACCATTGATACCGGGAGCAACAACTGTCACATCGTCAGTAATGCCAAAATTCTTGAGGTTGTCGATACGCTTCTTTGTCTTCTCATCGTGAACGACAAGTGCACCACCTTCTACCGTATTGAAAACCTTGGTAGCATGGAAACTAAGCGTCGACATATCGCCGGCATTCATAATACCTGCAAGGCCTTTTTCATCGTAAGCCTTCAGGCCATATTGTTCAGCCGGCACTTCCACGCCAAAAGCATGGGCAGCATCATAGATAATCTTCAGGCCATATTTGTCGGCTATCTCCTGAATACGCTTGGTATCACAGGGCTTACCATATACATGTACTGGCATAATGCAGGAAGTAGCAGGAGTTATCGCTGCCTCGATTTTGTCTGGATCAATATTGCCTGTGTTTGGATCAATATCGACAAAGACTGGCTTACAATGATTCCACCAGATAGAATGTGTAGTGGCCACAAAACTATAGGGAGTAGTAATAACCTCTCCCGTTATTCTCAATGCCTGCAAGGCTGTCATCAAAGGCAAAGTGCCATTGGTGAAAAGGCATACATAGGGGACATGAAGGTAGTCTGCAAGGGCTTGCTCCAACTGCTTGTGGAATTGTCCCATATTAGTAATCCACTTAGCATCCCAAATCTGTTTTAACATCTCATTAAACTCGTCAAGATTAGGGAGTAATGGAGAGGTTACTGTTATAATATCTTTGTTCATATTCAAACTAAAAATCCATGTTTAATACTTTCTCGACAATAGGTGCCATGTCGTAGTATTTGTATTCTGCCAAACGACCTCCAAAGATGATATTCTTCTCTTGAGTGGCCAACTGACGATATTGCTCAGCAAGCACATTATTACGCTCGTTGTTTACCGTGTAATAGGGTTCCATGCCTTCTTTGTACTCTGTAGAGTACTCTCTACTGATTACTGTCTTCGGGCAATCATAGACTTCCTGGCCAAACATCTCAAAGTGCTTGTGTTCGACAATGCGCGTATAAGGTATCTCTGCGTCGGTATAGTTCATGACAGCATTGCCTTGATAATTCGGCGTATCCAGTACTTCCTCCTCAAAAGAAACAGTACGCCACTCCAACTTACCCAGACGATAGTCAAAGAACTCATCTATAGGCCCCGTATAGACAATCTTATCGAATTGAGAATTGAGAATTGAAAATTGAGAATTATTCTTTTTGCGTTCTTCGATAAAATCAACTCCCGTCATCGTGTCCACACCTTCTAATAACCCATTGATGAGTTTATTATATCCGCCGATGGGAATACCCTGATACTTGTCATTAAAGTAATTATTGTCATGGACGAAACGTACGGGAAGCCGTTTGATGATAAATGCCGGAAGTTCGGTACATTTGCGTCCCCACTGCTTCTCCGTATATCCCTTGATCAATGCCTCGTAAATATCTTTGCCTATCAAGAGCATTGCCTGCTCCTCCAGGTTACGGGGTTCTGTAACTCCTGCTGCTTGCATAGCAGCCACTGCCTCGGCTTTCTGTTCCTCAATCTTAGCCTTTGCCTCATCAGGCGTCAGCACCCCCCCACATCTGATAAAAAGTGTTCATATTGAAGGGAAGATTATATTGACGCCCCTTATAGTTGGCAATGGGAGAGTTTGTGTATCTGTTGAATTCAACTATAGAATTCACGAAATCCCAGACTTGCTTATTGGATGTATGGAAAATATGGGCACCATATTTATGGACATTGATGCCCTCAATGTTCTCGCAATAGACATTGCCACCCAGATGTGGGCGTTTATCTATCACCAAGCAGGTCTTACCTGCCTGATGCGCCTTATAGGCAAAGGTGGCTCCAAACAAGCCAGACCCGACTATCAGGTAATCGTAATGATCCATATCTTCAATCTCTATTTCAAGGCCCTCACAAAGCCTGTGTTTAAAACTTCCACTTGGTTTACTCCCCAAATCGTACAGCCATATTTGCTGTTCATCTCCAACAGTCTATCCTCGTCATAGTCAAACCCATCGAATGGGGATGCCTCAGAATGTTCAGGGATAGAAATTATCCAGTAATAACGAAATTCACCGTCCCTAAGGAATGGGGTATCTGACAGATGGCAAAAAACCGTGACTCGACTCAAATCATCGATTGACTCGATTCAATCGATGATTTGAATCGAGTCAGCGTTTTTGGGGGTATAATCGGACTGACTTTTCCTATACTTCGATAGATTCTACAAATATTAAAGTCTTGATAGTCTTGTCACTATGAAACGACAACTGGTCGTAAGTCTTGTAGGCCTTGAGTTGCAGGATAGCAGCCTCGTAAACCACCATTCTAGCGTACCCTTGTTTTTCAACAAGTTACGGAAACTAGCACTCTAAAAATTTTTGTTTGGATTAAACCACCCAAAAAGCAATTGAGTGCTTACCTGTTTTTCGACTGCCTATTCGGCGATGACCCAGTCTTCGGGGACGCGGGTGTCGGCATTGAACTTCACGCCGACCTTCACCACACGGCGGCCTTCGGCCTGATAGGGGATGGCATAACTGTTCTGGTCGATCTGAGCCAGAGCCTGCTGCGCTGTGCCGTTGACCTTCAGTTCAAAGACATACGTGGTATCAGGCATCCATACCACCATGTCAGCCCGCCCTCCGGCCACTTTGACTTGTGTGTGCACGTAGAAATTGAGCATCGTGAAGATAAGGTACATCGTGTATTCGTAGAAACCCTCGGCTACCGCCACGCTCTCCAACTTTTTCTTGAAGCCCTCAACGTATGGCACTCCAGCCAGGAACGTCTGCATCTCGCGCATCGCCAGGTCTGCATCATGAGCCATCTGCCACACCAGATCAGTCTTGTCAACATAGACGTAGCCCTCGCGCCTTGCGCGAGAACGTCTGTATGCCTATGGGATATCGTCGTGTCGTCATCATTGCTCTGCTATTTTGCGGCAAAGATACGGAAAAAGTCTTGAAACTCCAAATTTATAAGAGAAACTTCTTTTTCCGGCTGTAGTCTTGAAATTTTAGAGAATATCTATGTTAGCAAGGGTATAAAGGGCTTATATCTATTTTTCACGCAAGAACTTTCGCCGGATTTTCATGTACGACGAATTAACGTCCAAGAATCTCTGAGTTAACTCGATGAATCGCTTGAGTTAACTCGATGGACCGTTTGAGTTAACTCAGGGTTTTTGAGCCCCTGACTTCTGTGACGCGGGGAAAACGCTGAAAAGACAAGAATTTTCTTATCGCGCTCAGATCTACTTGTCCAGTTCCTCGTATTTGGAGTTGTTGCTCTTATATTCGGGCACGATCTCCTTCATCTTCCTCACCGTCTCCATGTCGTCATAGCGCTTGGAGATCTCCACCAGGTCGTTGACCTGCCTGCTGATGTCGGCGAAGTCGTACTCGCGCACCTCGGCGATGCGTATCTTCTCGTGGAACGTGGGCTTCGTACCCTCCAGTTCGTTGAGCACCTCCTCATAGAGTTTCTCTCCCGGACGCAAGCCGGTATATACAATCTTGACGTTATTGGCATTCGAGAGGTTGATCATGCGCTGCGCAAGGTCGGCAATCTTCACGGGCTTTCCCATGTCGAACACGAATATTTCGCCGCCGTTGCCCTTTGTGCCGGCCTCCAGGACAAGTTTGCAGGCCTCAGGTATCAGCATGAAGAAGCGCACGATACGCTTGTCGGTGACCGTCACCGGCCCGCCGCGCCTGATCTGCTCCTTGAACAGGGGAATCACCGAACCGTTTGACCCCAGGACGTTGCCGAAGCGCGTTGTCACGAACTGCGTCCTGTAAGTCTGCTTTCCCGGGTCTTCGCTCTGCTTGTTGTTCAGCAGGCGCAAGTATTCCGGCGTCTTCTTCTCCTTGATGGCCTGGTCGAGGCTCTGGACGTAGATCTCGCAGATACGCTTCGAGCAGCCCATCACGTTCGTCGGGTTCACAGCCTTGTCGGTAGAGATCATCACGAACTTCTTCACCCCGTACTTCACGGCGTAGTCGGCGATAATCTTCGTGCCCCAGATGTTATTCAGCACGGCCTCCGACGGATTGTCCTCCATCATCGGCACATGCTTGTAGGCCGCAGCGTGGAACACGTAGTCGGGCCTGAACGTGCTGAAGATCTCCTCCATGCGCCGCTGACGACTGATGCTCGTCACCACCACCTCGGCATCGATGTCTGGGAAGTCTCTTGCCATCATCAGCCGGATGTCGTGCTGCGGGGTCTCGGCCTGGTCGATGAGCATCATCTTAGCCGGTTTGAAGGCGGCCACCTGTCGCACCATCTCTGAGCCGATGCTACCGGCAGAACCAGTGATCAGCACCCTGGTGCCCTTGAGCAGTTCCTCCACCGACTTCAGGTCGACCCGGATCTCGTCTCTCGGCAGCAGGTCCTCCACACTGACCTCCTTCAGGCGGTATTCCGCTCCAGCGCTCTCTGTCAGACTTCCGTCCTTGAGGCTGACTTCCTTGGCACCCTGGGACATGAATATCTTCACGCCCGTCTTGAGGATCCGGTCCTGCAAGTTCTGCGCATTGCGGAACTCATCGAGTTTCTGGGGGGAGATCAGGATGGCCTCTATCTCATAGTCCTCTATAATCTTGGCCAGGTCGTCGGCTGTACTGAACACCTTCTCGCCCATCACCAGGTTGTGGCTATAGGCGGCCTCATCGGCGATGAGCCCCTTGATGACAAAGCGTTTCGGATTCTGCGACCGGATGCTCTTGACCAGTCCGATGCCATCGTCCATCGCTCCATACACCAGTGCCCTCAGAGCCCGTGCATCGGTGGTGGTCATCTCATACAGTGTCTTCACCAGCACGCGCACACCCCACATCAGGGCCGTACCTATCAGATACATCAGGATGATATGCCTGAAGTGCAGATGATAGAACACCTCACCCGGCGTATTATACACAAGATAGTGCATCGGATAGGCGATGAGCAGAGACACCAGACTGGCATAAGCCACCCGGGTCAGGTCGACGAACGATGAGTAGCGGATGATACCGGCATAGGTGTGGAACATCCTCGCTCCGATGATGCTGGGCAGGGCATACATGAACAGCGTCTGCAGCAGCATCGACTGGTCGAAGCCTATCTTACGGCGGTAGATGAATATCCAGTATGTCAGTATACCAGCCAGCATCAAGATGAGGAAATCCAATATGAAGATGCTCCAGTATGGCAGGGCATTCTTACTGAAATACCAGTTTAATACTTTTTTGAACGGATTTAATCTCCTTAGTACACGCATAAATCATTTTATTAGTGACCTCCCTAACCTCTTCTGGAGGAGGGGGAGGTCATCTGGAGGGGAAACTTCAATTATTAATCAGAAGTCGACAGTATGAGTCGGAAGCCAGTCTGTCTCAAGGGTGAAGGCACCGGCGAGGGAAGTGGAGAAGAGAGGACCCTGTAGATATGTCGTACGATTGCGCTGAAGGGGAACATTCTTGACGACATGTGTGAAGAGGATCTCATCTCCTGTGCCAAGGATCTCGATGGTGACGTCCATCACCTGTTCATCGGTGGCAAGGAAGGCCATATTTGCAGTCCCTATTTTCTCGCCCACAGCAGATTTTGGTTCATTGGACGACGAGAAGCCGTCATCATCAAATGCCAATCCTGTGGTAGGACTAAAAAGACGGCTGCCGCCTGCATAGGTAATACGTATCTTGCCGATGCCCTCAGGTCTTGTGTCAGTAGACTTGATGCCTAACCTTGCGACGACACGTGTGAGCGTGACGGAGAGGCTCATGTTAGTGCTCCCGACAGTGACGCTCTGCGTCTTGCAGAAGGTCTCGCGTACGCGGTCGGCATAGCCTGCCTCCGTAGGACTGGTGAGGGTGAAGACATCCCCGTCCATCACATCACGGGCGATGACGACCATGGTATAGTCGCCCTTGGGCAGACGGCAGTTGAAGGAGCCGAACGTGTCGTAGGTCGTGGCGTCGGCCTTCAATTGCGTGGCCTCGAAGACTTTGGTCGTCCCTTCATAGAAGGCCAGGGTCATGGCGCCAACATCACTGTATGTCGCCGGGTCGACGGCTGCCCTGGTGGCAGGGAAGTCAGACTGCGACATGTCGAAGGGGCTGACTTGCACACTGACCTGTGTGAAGGTGTCAGGGGTCTCCCCGCTAACGAGGTTTGTCACTTCCTCAGTGTCTTGACAACTGCTGAGGGTTACTACTGTTGCTACTGTGCCCAGCAAGAGGGCTGCGAAATTAGAATTAAAAGTTTTCATTTGCGTCTTTCTTTAGTTAGACTTACATTAACTTGCTGCAAATGTAGTAAGTAATTTCGGAAAGAGCAAATTTATGACCTATTATTTAAACATTTTTAAAACATTGACGTCCCGAGACATCGGATGCTTTCATCGACAGCACTGAAGGCTCGCCATCCGACACAAAAAGTTTACTGTTAAGAAAAGGCTACAACCCCCCTTCCTGACGGATGAGTGCAAACGACTGCAAATCAGCCCGTTAGTGATTCTTTAATTTTCTTTAACAGACAGAAATGATGGGAAACTGCTTGAACCGGTTCCATATTTCGAGTGCAAAGGTACAATTTATTGGTTGAATAACCAAAGAAAAGGCAGAAAAAGATGGAAAAATTTGGGATTTCGGGAAAAAAGAGATAACTTTGCATTTAGATATGAATGAAATCAGTGAACACAGCGAGCAGAAATGGTACTCTATGGGATGTACGAGCGGCCAGAAGGAACTGAGGGTGAGAGACGACGCCAGGCAGCACGGACTGGAGTCATTCGTGCCCTTGGCCTATCAGGTGAAGACAATACGCGGGCAGAAGCAGAGGCGACTGGTGCCGGCCATCAGCGGTCTACTGTTCATCAAGGGGACACTGGACGAAGTGAAAGACTACATCCAGAATGCCCACTACACCGTGTTTATCAGGAAGTCGACCTTCACCAACAAGGAGTCCTATCTGACGGTGCCCACCAAGGCGATGGAAGACTTCATCGCGGTCACAGAGCACCATGAGGAGCACGTCACCTACTTCCGGCCTGAGGAGATCAGACTGCAGGAGGGTGACAAGATCTGCATCAAGGGCGGCATCTATGACGGATGCGAAGGCATCATCATGCGGATAAAGGGCAAGCGCAACAAGCATCTGGTGGTGCAGATACCCGGGACGCTGATAGCAGCGGTGGAACTGGAGCCGGAAATGATACAGACGCGCCCCGCCGCCTCAGAGGTGAGAGAGCGGCCCTCAAAGGATGTGGACAAGGACAAGAAACTGCTGCTGGAGACAGCGGAGCGGCTGCTGTTTCAAATACCGGACAAATATCAGCAGGAGAACGAGTACTACCTGCTGCTCACTGAACTCAGGCGAGCCAGGGAGCGGCTGAAGACATTCAAGGGCTACACGCCGGCCACCGAGGCAGAACTGGCACTGCCGCTGTACATGGCAGCCGTCATCCTCGACGAAGATGCCGGCCCGGCAGAAGAACGACTTCTGAAAGCGATGGAGCGGCTGAAGGACACGAGCAAACTGAAAGCCAGATGTCTGGACTATCTGGAGAAAATAAAAGCCCGCCGATGAGGCGGGCTTCTTTCGTCAACTCAAGCCTAACAGAGGCTTGAGGAGATTCTCCTTATAGAACACGTAAGTAGTGGTGCCGGCGAAAGCCAGGAAGAGGAATGCCAGGAGGTACTTCATCTTGCTGGGGCCAACAGGCCGGATGGGGACTGTGGCACTCTGGAGCGTCATGAAGGCAGGCGTCTCCTGCTGCACTTGAGCCTCTGAGTTCTGCACCTGCGTAAGATATGTCTGATAGGCATTGAACTGAAGTTGCATCTCGTTCTCGAGGTCATTGACCTTGGTACGTACGCTCTGAAGAACCACGTCCTGATTGGCGTCGGCGAACTCGACATAGCGCTGGCGCGCCTTCTCGTAGCGCTGTTTGGACTCAGCACACAGTTTCTTGTTATACTCCAGGTCGACACGCGCCTTGTTGGTGCGGTAGGCCGTGATAAACTCCTGCAGCCGCTCCTTGACAGAATCAGCCACCGTGGCACAGATGACCGGATCCTGGTCACGCACGTTGATTGTTATGACGAGCGTCTTCTGGTCGACGTCGCAGACCACCTTCCTGTCAATCACCTTGGCGATACTGGTCTGCCTCTTCGTCAACATGAAAGGGTTCACCTTTCTCTTTTCCGCAGACACTTCCGTGGTGTCCTCAGAAGCGAACAAACCACGGACGGCGCCTATAGTGCCGCCAATCACGACACTCCACCAAGGACGCTTCTGATCGTTAAGCAGATAGTTATAATAAGTCTTGGGCTTCACACTGTCCTTAGCACAGACCTGCACATCGAAAAGGCTGGTCTTGAAATCGACAGAGTTCATCAGGTCAGGATAGAGGGTAGGCATCAGAGCCTCACTATTGCCGCCCATCATATTACTACCCAGTTTCATGCCAAAGGAACGAGCCAGCGACGTGAGCGAATTGCTGGAGCGGGTCGTTGACAATTCTGGCGCCAGCATCACCTCGCACTTATAGACTTTCGGCAAAGAGAAGGCATAGACCAGGGCCAGTACAGACGTGACACCCAACACCTTATAATACAACTTCCGGTATTTCCACAGACTGTTGAACAAGGTCGTAAAGCCAATGGCCGGCTTTCGCGGCTGGGGGTTGTTTACTATTCCGTCATTCATCTTTCCATAAAATTAAAAGGGGTCAGACTAAAGTTTTGTCAGAGCGATGGCCAACGTAGCGAGGGAGGCCAATGATGACGTGATCGTTCCCAAGGTGGCCCAGTTGAACGGTGCCCTCTTCGCCTTTGTAGGAACCACGATCTCACAGCCCGGCTCAATCTTTGCGCCATGCCCCACTTGAGCGATCGTACCATTCATATAAATGATGAACGTCTTTGACTTCTTGGCGCGATTGCCAAAGCCGCCAGCCTGATTGACAAAATACTTGTAGTTCTCACCCTCCACATAGGCGACAGTATTCGGGTACATGACATTTCCGGAGATCTTGACCGTACCATTGTACTCAGGCACAACAAGCCGGTCGCCCTCACGGAGGGTGATATCGTCAGCCCCTCCCGGCTCTGCCAGCGCCTTGTCCAGATGAATACCCACGGTATAGGTTGTCTCATACGCCAACTGCTGAACATTGATAGAATCATTATCTTCCTGCTGGGTACGAATCAGGCGAAGCACCGTCTGCATACGCGCACGCTCATCATCGGTCATGCGGCGCTCCAGGCGAGCCCCCTTGACGTAGGCGTCAGACGTGACACCACCGGCCTGAGCGACCAGGTCGCTCAGGCGCTGGTTCTTCTTCTGCAGGGTGTAAGCCCCCTCAAAGTTGACCTCCCCATCGACACGCACGTTACGCGGCGTATGGAAGCCGGGGCTGCGGCGCACATGCACCACATCGTAAGGCTCCAACAGAAAACTACGGTCGCCATCGACCACCAGCCCGTCCTTCAAGGCAAAAGTGAATGACTTGGCTATCTCTCCCGTCTTGGCCGTCGACTTCGGGTCAATGATGCGACGCGACACATCGACATGCGCCGTTGAAGCCGCATCCGTCAATCCACCCGCCTGAATGATCAGATCCTCTATGGTGGTATTGGCGGCATACTCATAATCACCCGGCGACATGACTTCGCCTGTAATCGTCAGAACGCGCTGCGAAAGAAGTTCGGCCTGTGTGGGTATAAACAGCACATCCTCATTCTTAAGCGGTATGTCTGCCACCGTCCCATCCAGGATGCCCTGCACATCCACAGGAATAACCTCCAGGGAGCGGTCGGCCTTCAGGCGGTGCATCACCGCATGAGCCGTGAAAGCATCCTCTGTGACGCCCTCGGCAGCCTCTATCAACGTCCTGACACTGTGGATGCTACCCCCTAACTGATACTGGGCGGGGCGGAAGACAGCACCCTTGACCTCAACCATATTCTCAAAGCGGTTGAGCATGCCATCGACGGTCACGACATCCCCATCGGCCACCTTAAAACTGGCAAAGTCGAACTCATTGACATTGTAAACAGAAAAGCGCTCCCCATTCTGACGGACAAGTCGGACTGCCTTGGTATAAGCATCGCCCGCAAAGCCTCCAGCATACTTAATAAGTGAGGCCACGCTCTCGTTCTTGCGCATCTCATAGAACATCGTGCGCTTGACATTTCCCGTGATTTCAACCAGGCACTCGTAAGGGCCGACCTGAATGACGTCGTTGTCGTGGAGGCGGATATTACCAGCCAGCCGGCCATTGAGGATATACTCGTAAATATCGACGACTGTCACCAACTTACCTTGACGGTAGACCTTCACATTACGCAGGGTACCCAAATCCTTGATGCCTCCGGCGCTATAGAGCGCATGGAAGACCGTGGAATAGCCAGACAGCGTATAGGTACCAGGCGCATTGACCTCTCCCATCACATTGACCATGATCGAGCGCGTCTGGCCCATCGACAGTTGTATGTCGCTACTGGCATAGCGGGAACCGAGGCTGGACCGGATCTTAGCATGAGCGGCAGCCACAGTGAGGCCGCTGATGCTGATTGGTCCGAAGCCAGGCACCGTCACCTGACCGTCGGGCGAAATGGTCAACTGAAGTGTGCGCTGCGAAGCGCCATAGATATCGATGACCACCTGATCGCCAGGCCCCAGCACGTAATTCTGAGGCGTGGCAATATTCTGGCTCGGTTCAAAAGACAGCCGGCGATTATTGAAAATGTCATGACCGAAAATCTTCTTGCCCGTTCCGTCATCAACACTGTTCGCGGCCTGCACATCCTCTTCCACATTCTCCAAATCAGCAACGGCATCTGCTTTGCCCTTGCCAGTCGTGTCAACCTTGGCAGTATTAAAATCCCGGGACACATAGCCTTCGTGGATGGTCTTCGACCGATTAGTGGCCGTCACCGTCCCATCGTCAGCCACAGAGACACCACGTTCCTTCAACTGCTTGCTATACTGGTTGCGAAGCCGGCGAATCTGGTCAACGTTTACACCGCGCTGTACCAGACCTGTCGTGATCTGAGCCTGAGACTTACCAGCCTTATGCTCTCGGGCAATGTACTGAATCACCTGCTTGTCGGTCATACCCTGAGCAGAGGCCAAAATGACTGAAAGCAGCATCATGAATAAAAAAGCGTATCGTTTCATCTTATCAATTTGTTTCAAAACTATTATGAGCAATCCCGACTCTACAGCCCTTGACCTGCACTAACTCTTAAGAAGGCTGTTTCAGCGCAAGAACGCTGCAAAGGTACGTACAATTATCGACACATGCAAATTTTTCGCTAAAAAAAACGGGGTTTGCCCTTAGTGCTCATCTTGCAGATATTAAGGAAGACTGAATTCCTGTACAGCCTTGACCAGGGCATGTGGATTACCCATGTCGAACATGCGTCCCTTGAGCCTGACGCCCATCATCCCACTGCGCTGACGCACCGCCTCAAGGGCAGAAGTCAGTTCTATCTCACGCGCATGGTCACCCTCAGCATCCGCCTTCATGATGTCCTCATGCAACTGTGCGAACACCTCTGGTGTGAGGATATACTGACCAAAGACACTGTAAAATTCTTTCTCGCCACTGGCGTTTCGCACACCCAGGAACTCTTCGGCATAACTGGCCTTGGGCTTCTCGTACATCGTGGAGACATTGAGGACGGTGCGCTCCTTGTCCTCCCACACGCCATGGAGGATGCCATAGTGGCTGACATCAGACAGGGGCACCGGATGGATGCTGACCATCAGCGTGTTGTAACGCTCATACTCCTCGACCATCTGCAGGGCGCATGGCTTGTTGGAGTCGCTGCGATAGAGGGTATCGCCGAGCAGGAGCATGACCGGCTCGTTGCCCGCGAAATGGGCAGCCTGGTAGACCGCATGTCCGAAGCCGCGCTTTTCCTGCTGATAGACATAGCGGAGCCGCTTGCCGATATTGAGGATGCGCGACTCCATCTCCTGGGCTTCAGGGCTGAGTTTGCGCAGGTGCTCTTCCGACAGGGGACGCTCGAAATAATCGGCATACTGCTGGCGCTCCTCCTCAGAGCCAAGCACGAGACATATCTCCTCGATGCCACTCTTCACCAGTTCCTCAAGCAGGATGAGGATGACCGGGCGCACCATGCCGTCCGGGCAGGGAATGGGGAAGAAGTCCTTCTTCAAGGCCCTTGTGGCCGGGTAGAGGCGCGTGCCGAAGCCTGCCACCGGGATAATGGCGCGACGGACGGTATGGACCGGCTTGAGCGTGAGGGTATAGGCCTTCAGTCCCTGCGCATTGAGATAGTCGACCAACGTCTGCTGATCGGCCTCACTACGGGCGAGGAACTGCACTGAGCCGTCGCCATGTGAGCCCACGCCCTTGCCGCCCCATACGAGGGGCTTTATCTTCGGGTCCTTCAATACCTCATGGAGTTTAGGAGACCACAGAGCCGGCGACATCGGGGCCACCATGGCGTCGAACATCGCCTCCGCCTCGGTCATCAAGGCCCCCAACTCCTCTGCCCTACCCTCCGCCATATAACGGATGGCACGGTCGACGATTTCAAGATTTTTCGCTCCCAAAGCCGCATGCTCGGCCCGTTCTGCCTCATTATTGGGGAAGGGGTAGGCCTTGTTGAGGTCGGAGAGGATGCGGATGGTGTCCTTCTCGGCACAGAGGTCGGCAAAAACCCAGTAGAGGTGCCTCTTCACATTGAGGGAGCGCACCTCTATCTCATCGCCGTCGAAGGTCATCAGGTTGGGCTTGACACCGAAGGCACAAGCCTGGTCGAGACGGCCACAACGACTGCTGGTGCGGAGTTCGCCCAGATAGGCAATGTTCATCTCGCCCAGCGTGTTGAGGTTGAGGTTATATAAAAGATTGAACGCGCGCGCGACAAGGACACAGATGGCCGCAGAACTGGAGAGTCCGCTCTTCATGGGGAGCGTCATACTGGTGATACGGATGCGCACGCCCCCCACCTTGTACCACTCCAACATATAGGAGGCGACACCTGCACAGTAGCAGAAGAAGGAGCCACTCTTGGCTATGCGCTTCAGTTCGCCCTCGTCCATCCGGCAGGAGAAGTCCTGCCAGACATCCTCTATCTCAGGGGCAGAACTATAGAGTTCGAAGATGCTTGATTTCTCCACTTCGGCATAGATACCCTGTTCTATACCCGTCACGATGGCCGCACCGGGAGCGATATCCGCATTCATCGTGCGATAATGCCCGGCCCAGTCGGTATGTTCTCCAAAGAGGCAGAGACGCCCAGGGACAAAAAGTTTAATCATCTCATTGCAAATTTTCTGCAAAGTTATAAAAAAAGCCGCAGAAAGCACCATTTTTCACAGATTTTCTCAGATTTTACTTGAAAAATTTGGCAGTTTAGTGAAAAACATATACTTTTGCACCAGATTATTAACAATTAAAACTATTATTGCCTATCGAAACAACTATACTTCAGAACTAAAAAACAGAAGTATGAGTACATTGAAAGAAATGTCCGACGAACAGTTGGCATTATTGTATGCAGATGGTAATAACAGGGCTTTCGACGAACTGCTCACCCGTATACAAAACAAACTCTTCACCTACATCATCTGTATGGTGAAGGATGAGGAACTGGCTAATGACCTATTCCAAGAAACCTTTGTCAAGGTGATTATGAAACTGCGCAACGGACAGTACAAGGACAATGGCAAGTTCGTCTACTGGGTGACGCGCATCGCCCACAACGTGGTGATCGACCACTATCGTGAACAGAAGAACCTGCATATCATCGAGACGCCGAAGACGCAGGACTTGCAGAACCTGAAGAGTGCCTCGGTCCTGGAGAGCGACCGTGAGCACAGCATGGTGAACGAGCAGGTGCTGGAGGACGTGAAGCGACTGATGAACGCACTGCCAGACACGCAGCGCGAGGTGGTGTGGATGCGCTACTTCGAGGAGATGTCGTTCAAGGAGATTGCGCAGGCCACGGGTGTGAGCATCAACACATCGCTGGGGCGCATGCGCTATGCGCTCATCAACCTCCGGAAACTGTCGAAGGAGCACGGGATGAATCTGACCCTAATATAGGCACGGATTAACACGGCCGTGTTAATCCGTGCCTGAAAATTAATCCGTGAAATCTGTGGCTAAAAAATTATAGATTGCGGAGGTCGTGGATGACCTGTTCGGGAGTAGGGCTATTGAAGACATAACTGCCACTGACCAGGACATCGACACCGGCAGCCACCAGGCGCGGGGCGGTCTCCCCCTGTACACCACCATCCACCTCAATGAGCGTCTGGCATCCTTTCTCGGCAATCATCCGACGAAGGCGCTTCACCTTCTCTATCGTGTTCTCAATGAACTTCTGTCCCCCAAAGCCCGGATTGACACTCATCAGCAGCACCATGTCGACATCGGCAAGGATATCCTCAAGCATCGACACCGGCGTGGAGGGATTAAGCGTGACCCCCGCCTTCATGCCGGCATCGTGAATCTCCTGTACCGTGCGATGGAGATGAACGCTGGCCTCGTAGTGCACGTTCATCATCATGGCGCCCAACTTGGCCGTCTGCTTGATATAACGTTCCGGGCGCTCTATCATATAATGCACATCAAGGGGTTTCTGACACACCTTGGCCACCGCCTCAAGGACAGGGAAGCCAAAGGAGATATTGGGAACGAACGAGCCGTCCATCACGTCGAGATGAAGCCAGTCGGCCTCACTGCGGTTGATCATTGCAATGTCGCGGTCGAGATGCAGGAAGTCGGCGGCGAGTAATGAAGGAGATACCTTTACCATAATCTTAATTCAGGGCCATCGACTGGGAGTTGTTGACTGGATAAGCATAGGCTATCTGACGGATGATCTCGAGGGTCAAGGCCCTGGGTTGAAATGTCCCACTAATGTTTGACAACACGTCTTCGGGGGTAAAATGCTTCATAGGCAAAACTTTTTAATACTGTTATACCTTAGAAACGCAGTTGTCGCTATTTTATTATATAATTCTCAATATTTTTATTTCCGTTGAGGAAATCGCGCGCATTCATACGGTTCTTACCTGCCAACTGGAGTTCGTCGATACGCAGCATGCAGTCGGCAGTAGTGATATAGAGCAGCCCCTTATAGACCACAATCGTACCAGGGCGCATGCCCACATTGCGGTCAGTCTTGGCTGTCTTGAAGATCTTGAGTACGACCTCCTTGCCGTTGGGTCCAAGAAGGGTGGTCCAGGCGCCAGGATATGGACTGAGGCCCCGGATGAAGTCATAGATGCGCTTACAAGGGCGGTTCCAATTGATTTCGCAGACCTGTTTGTTGAGTTTTGGTGCCCCGTAGAGTTGTTTGAAGCGTCCCTCCAGTTCTGCCTGAGGCATGCTCTCCGGCAGTCCGTCAGCCGCCACAATTTTCTCCAGGGTCTCCAGGCAGATCTCGGCCCCCAGGTGCATCAGTCCGTCATAGACGTACTCGACATCGGCGGTGTCAGGGATCTCGAAAGTTTTTTGGAGGATGATACGGCCTGTATCAATATCCTTGTCGAGGAAGAAGGTGGTGACACCAGTCTGTGTCTCACCGTTGATGACGGCCCAGTTGATGGGGGCTGCACCACGGTACTGGGGCAACAGGGCGGCATGTACGTTGAACGTGCCGTACTTGGGCATGTCCCACACCACCTCGGGAAGCATGCGGAAGGCTACCACTACCTGGAGGTTGGCCTCATAACTGCGCAATGTCTCGATGAAGGCGGGATCCTTCATCTTCTCCGGCTGAAGCACCGGAAGGTTGTGGGCGAGTGCGAATTTCTTCACCTCGGAGGGTTGTACCTCGTTCTGATGACGCCCCACAGGTCTGTCGGGCTGTGTCACCACTGCCACGACGTTGTATTGGTTGTCCACCAATGTCTTGAGGGTCTCCACCGCAAACTCGGGCGTGCCCATAAAAACGATTCTTAAATCTTCTTTCTTCATATTTTTTTCTTTTTAGGCAGAGATTTAAAACATGTGGCTAATCCTCCGACATATCGGCCACCATCTTACGGTACATTGTGTAGACGCGCTGACGGGAGAGGTAGCCCTTCAGATGCGACTCACTGTCGAGGACAGGAAGCCAGTCGGCACGCGTCTGGTCGAAGGTGCGCATCACCTCAGCCATGGGCGTCGACTCAGTCAGTGTGGCCTTCGGCTCGACCATCAACTGACTGGCCATGAAATGTTGATAAAGTTCGGTTCGGAACATCACGTTACGTATCTTCATAATCTCCACCTCTCCCAGGAGGTTGCCGGCCGCATCGAGGACTGGGAGCACTGAGGTGTGGCTACGACTTATCTTATGGACGATCTGCCCCAGTTTCATCTCAGGCGTCACACTGAGGTAGTCGCGTTCGATGACAGAATCGAGATTCATCAGCGTCAGCACCGCATGGTCGGTATGATGGGTGAGCAACTTACCCTGCTTAGCCAGGCGTGCCCCATAGATGCTATGCGGTTCGAAGATGATGATGGTCAGGTAGGAGCAGACGGAGACAATCATCAGGGGGACGAGCAGACTGTAACCGCCCGTCAGTTCTGCGATGAGGAACATGCCCGTCAGGGGGGCATGCATCACCCCCGACATCACCCCAGCCATGCCCATGAGGGCGAAATTCTTCTCGGGGATATACACCCCTATCTGATGAATGTTCCACAGACGGGAGAAGAGAAAGCCCGTGAAGCAGCCTACGAAGAGGCTTGGTGCAAAAGTACCACCACAACCGCCGCCGCCATTGGTGGCTGAGGTGGCTATCACCTTTGTGAAGAGCACCAAGGCTATGTAACCGAGCAACAGGCCACCCTGCCCGGAGAAGAGGGAGTTGTTGAGGATCTGGTTCCAGTCAGCCTCCGTCCGTCCGTTGAGCAGGAGGTTGATGCTACTGTATCCCTCGCCATAGAGGGCGGGGAAGAGGAAGATGAGCAGACTCAGGATGGAGCCTCCGATGGCCAGCCGGACATGGGGGCTGGTATAGCGGGCAAAGACACTCTCGCAGGCTCCCATCATACGTATGAAATAGAGGGAAACGAGTCCGCAAGAGACCCCCAGCAGCAGACAGGCAGGCGTGCGTTCTATCGACCATTCACTGTCGAGATGGAAGGAGAACAGAGACGCATCGCCACTGAACATATAGGTGAAGCAAGTGGCCGTCACGCATGAGACGAGGATGGGTAGGAGGGCCGACATCGTCATGTCAATCATCAGCACCTCGAGGGTGAACACCAGTCCTGCTATCGGGGCCTTGAAGATACCAGCGATGGCACCGGCAGCCCCACAGCCCACGAGGGTCATCAGCGTCTTACGGTCGAGGTGGAACAACTGTCCCAGGTTGGAGCCGATGGCGGATCCCGTCAGCACAATCGGAGCCTCTGCTCCCACAGAACCGCCAAAGCCGATGGTGATGGCCGAGGCGATGACCGACGACCAGCAATTGTGCGACTTCAGACGCGACTTGTTGGAGGAGATGGCATAGAGGATGCGGGTAATACCGTGGGAGATGTTGTCCTTGACAATGTAACGGACGAAGAGGGAGGTGAGATAGATGCCCACGACGGGATAGACGAGGTAGAGCCAGTTGGCAGTGGTCTTCTCGAAGGAACTGGTGAGGAGCATCACTATCTGGTTGATAATCCAGTGGAGACTGAAGGCAGCGACTGCGGCGAAGAAGCCCACAAGGAGTGAGAGGATGAGGATGAACATCCTGTCGCTCACATGAGCCACGCGCCATTCGTGCAGGCGCTGGATAACAGACAGTCTCTCTCTTGATTCCATATATTTATTTAGGCACGGATTACACGGCTCTTTTCAAGAAGCGCGGCTTATTCCAATGCGCAGCCTACCGTGTCTTTAATTCTCTTAAACCGTGTCAACAAAGCCTAACATTATTTTCTGATGATTGTTACTTCGCCATTCTCTTTCAGTTTGATGATGCTGGAGGGTGTGTGGGGCTTATGCTCCTGCCGACGGGACCAGCAGACATAGTCGACGGCCTCGATGATACGGGGATCGATGTCACCGTAGTTCTGGGCAGCCGGTTCACCACTGATATTGGCAGAGGTAGAAACGATGGCCTTCTGGAACCGATAGCACAATTCCTTAGAGAATGGCTCGTTGGTGATGCGCATGCCCACGCTGCCATCCTCTGCTATGAGATTGGGCGCCAGATTGACAGCACCATCGAGGATAAGGGTGGTGGGCTTGGCATCGCCCCCCTGCAGACTGTCGATGAGTTGCCATGCCACATCGGGCACTTGCCGGAAATAGCGCTGCATGCGGGCATCACTGTCCACCAGGCATATCAGCGCTTTCGAGTCGTCGCGCTGCTTGATCTCATACACCCGCTTCACAGCCTCTGCATTGGTGGCATCACAGCCGATGCCCCACACGGTGTCCGTCGGGTAGAGGATCACCCCACCCCGCCGCATCGTCTCCAAGGCATTCTTGATGTCCTGTTCGCGTGTCATTTAGAGAGCAAACTTATAGCCGACAGTAATCTGGAACACCTGATTCTTGAAATTCTCACCGTTTTCCTTACTGACATTCTTCAGGCCGATGTTGTAACGGGCATCGATGACGATGGGTACCTTGAACTGATAGCTGACACCCACGGGGATGGCGATGTCCATCTTTTCACAGCCGTCCTTGATACTCACATCATTATTGACCGTCTGGTTGAGGCCTC
>Ga0247610_10001628_pt1 | contig 27533 bp, 30 predicted proteins | sample 174DNAGHGhighgp2_FD_193483 | JGI IMG/M metagenome (GOLD analysis project Ga0247610, IMG submission 193483) | Sheep rumen microbial communities from Palmerston North, Manawatu-Wanganui, New Zealand - 1742 DNA GHGhigh gp2 | ecosystem: Host-associated > Mammals > Digestive system > Stomach > Rumen...
CACCTGCATACGCGACTATATTTATGTAGTAGATTTGGCAAAGGCACACGTCAAGGCCATGGAGCGCGTGCTCGATACTGACTCCGACAAGCTGGAAGTGTTCAACGTAGGAACAGGCCGTGGCGTATCGACGAAGGAGATAGTCGATGCCTTCGAGAAAGCTACTGGTGTGAAGCTGAACTGGCAGTATGCGCCACGTCGTGCAGGCGACATTGAGAAGGTGTGGGCCAACCCTGACAAGGCCAACAACGTGCTTGGCTGGAAGGCAGAGACGTCGCTCGAGGACACACTGAAGTCTGCATGGAACTGGCAGAAGAAACTCCGTGAACGTGGAATACAATAACATCTGTGATTAAATAACCTGAAAAGGTTTATTTTTGTGTTTGTGTTTGTGGCGGGCTTCCGATGGGAATCGGAGGCCCGTTCCTCGAAAAAGAAGATAAAAGATGGATAATCACCTACTCAACGAACTAAACAATAGTCAGCAGCAGGCAGTGACCTGGTGTGAAGGTCCCCAGTTGGTCATAGCCGGTGCAGGCTCTGGAAAGACCCGTGTGCTGACCTACAAGATAGCCTACCTGCTGGAGGAACACCAGCTGGAGCCTTGGCGCATCCTTGCACTTACCTTTACCAACAAGGCTGCCCGCGAGATGAAAGAACGCATAGGACGGCTGGTGGGGCAGCAGCGTGCCAAGTATTTGCAGATGGGAACCTTCCACTCGGTATTTGCACACATATTGAGGCGTGAGGCTCAGCATATCGGCTACAACAGCGACTTCACTATCTACGACCAGAGCGATGCACGCTCACTGGTGAAGAGTATTATTAAAGAGATGTCGCTTGACGATAAGCAATACAAGGCATCCAGCGTGGCAGACCGCATATCGATGGCCAAGAACCATCTTTTGCTGCCCCATGCCTACGCACGAAGCTCGGCAGCTGCTGACGATGCTATACGTAAGATGTCAGCAATCAGTGATATTTACATGCGCTATACAGAACGGTGCCGACAGGCAAATGCCATGGATTTTGACGACTTGCTGGTGCAGACATACATGCTCTTCCATGAACACGAAGACGTCAGAAAGCAGTATGCAGAACGTTTTGCCTATGTGCTGGTCGATGAGTATCAGGACACGAACTATGTTCAGCAAGCCATTGTATGGCAGCTCACCCAGGAACGTCAGAAGGTCTGCGTGGTGGGTGACGACGCACAGAGCATATACAGTTTTCGTGGTGCCAACATTGACAATATCCTGAACTTCCAGAAGACGTATAGTGGAGCACGACTGTTTAAGCTGGAACAGAACTATCGTTCCACACAACTCATTGTTCAGGCTGCCAACAGTCTGATACGTCATAATCAACGGCAGATACCCAAGGACGTGTATAGCCGTAACGAGGAAGGCGAGAAACTGGTACTCAAACCTGCCTATAGCGACAAGGAAGAGGCTCAGATAGTGTGTAACGACATTCAGAGAATACGTCGGAGCGACAAATGTGAGTATAGTGATTTTGCCATTCTGTATCGTACTAATTCGCAGAGCCGTTCCTTCGAGGAGTACATGCGCAAAGAGAACATTCCCTATCGGATATATGGAGGACTGAGCTTCTACCAGCGAAAAGAAATCAAGGACGTGATAGCCTACTTCCGTGTGGTTGTCAACCCTAATGACGAAGAGGCACTGAAACGCATCATCAACTATCCTACGCGAGGCATTGGCGACACTACGGTGACAAAAATAGTGCAGGCAGCTAACATGCATGGCGTCAGTCTTTGGACAGTCATCAAACAGCCTGCTGTTTACCACCTCGATGTGAACCGTGGAACCATGACAAAGCTGTTGGCTTTTAAGCAGCTGATAGATGGATGGATAGAGAGGGCAAAGGACGAGGATGCCTATACCTTGGGCCACGACATCATTACGCAGAGTGGCGTAAGCAAGGATATCTATTCTGGAAAAGAGCCTGAAGACCTCTCACGACAGGAGAACCTGGAAGAGTTTGTTGGTGGACTGCAAGACTTTGTAGCAACACGTCGCGAAGAAGACATGGGTGATGCTGTGGCACTGACAGACTTCCTGCAGGAGGTATCGCTGCTGACTGATTTGGACAGCGACGATGACGACACGCAGCCAAAGGTGGTGCTGATGACCATTCACAGTGCCAAAGGACTGGAGTTTCCCAATGTGTTTATTGTAGGTTTGGAGGAGAATATCTTTCCTTCTCCTTTGAGCGTCAACTCGTTACGTGAGCTGGAAGAGGAACGGCGACTGCTCTATGTAGCCATTACACGTGCAGAGAAACGCTGCATCATGACCTGTGCGCAGAACCGTTGGCGCTATGGCAGGATGGAGATGGACACACCGTCGCGATTCATTAAAGACATTGATCCACAGCTGATGCGCATAGAACAGAATGGTATTCCTGTTGGACGTCAGACGTTTAGTAACAGGCTGTCGCCAGACTTCGACCATAATGGCAATAGGTTTGGACGTGCCAGTCAGTACGTGCAGAACGCACGTCCTGTGGCAACACAGTTCAAGGCCGACCCCAAGCCACGTATCGTGGCACCCACGCCCTCGAACTTCAAACCGCTAAAGTCTGTAGATACTCCTTCATCAACGTTCAATGCTCAGTCCTCAACGCTTCGAGAAGGCTCCGTGATAGAGCATCAGCGTTTTGGAATAGGCGAAGTGATAAAGATAGAAGGAACGGGTGAAAACATGAAAGCTACTGTGCGCTTCAAGAATACTGGCACCAAGCAGCTGTTGCTGAAGTTTGCAAGGTTTACCGTTGTAGAGTAGGGGAAGAAAGTAAAATCAGAGAGCCTCATCGTCCGGACGATGAGGCTTTCTGATTAGTTTGGGCAGGTGTTTCTTCTTGCGAAGATAGGCCTCTTTACGAATCTCGTAATCTTCGAAACGTTTTTCCAGGAAGTTGTCTGCCATGCTGCTTATTTGCTTCTGCTGTAAATGACACTGATGGTAATCGGCGCATGCTTGTTCTCGCTGCCTCCTACCAGTCGGGTACTTGTCATCGACATCAGGTTGGAAATTCTCATTGTTGTTGTCGTGTTCGACTGAGTCACAGACGTTCGGTCAACAGGAACGAGCACTACTTTGTTCCAATCATCGCCTCTTGCCGACTTGTTGTTATACAGGTTGGTAATCAGTTCGCTGATGTTGTTGAACGTGTAGGTGTTGGATGCCGACGTCAGTGTAGCCAAGAACGAGGTCCTATAGTCTGGCAGATTCTCCTCTTCGAAGAATGTGTAGAGCTCAGTCTTTGGTATCATCACCACGTTGGTAGGCGCTTTCATGATGTCGTCAGGGTCGCCGTTGTAACAGGTGAATGCCACTTTAGCAGACGAGATGGTGTCGTTCTCGTGTCCACGCATAATGTCGTCGATGGGCAATGTTACCTCTGTAAACACACCAGAAGGTGTCTTCAGGTAGGTACAGCTATTGTCTGCCAACAATGCGTCAATACGTGTCTTGTCGGTGCTGATGGTGGTTGTCTGCAATACTTCCTCGGTTCCAGTAAAGACGTTGGCTGTCACGTAGGTGCTGTCATTGGATTCGTAAGTATAGTAGAAAACCATCTCGGTTGTATAAACCTCGGACATCAGGCCGGCACCGTCGGTTGTCTTGAAGAAGAAGCCTGGGCAGACGTTATGGACGAACGCATAGGAATTCTTGAAGTATTCAGGATGATCGTAATAACTATGCATCAGGTACGTACCATAGTTGTCGTAGGTCACACCATTCTTATCGGTATATTCATCGTTGAGTGGTACGGTGATAAAGGGAATGTAGCTCGATGAGTTGCGAATGCTGTCGCTCACATGATAGTTGACATAAGTGTAGGGTTTCGACACACAGATGCCGTCAGGACGTATGAGTCCTTCCTCTATGGGGTCATAGTCAGAGTAGTAGAGCTTTCCCTCTGCTGCTGGTGTCTGCATTTCGTAAGCAGTAACCTTCATGGGAGCCAGTGTGTCGCCGACGTATGCGTTGATGTAAATATTCAGCACGCAGGAGTCGGCAGCGGCACGTCCGTTATAACGTTTCTTGACAGTGCTTTCGTCTTTGATAAAGTTCGTAGCCATCGACTCCAGTTGCATGAACTGAGTCATGTAACTACTGGTGACGTAATCCTGAGTCTCTGGGTCTTTGATGCGTCCCAGATAGGTGTAACTGCTTCGTGACAATACGGAATCGACCATGATGGAGCGGGTCGATACGTTGAATGTGTCAGAAAGAATAGTAAAGTGGTCAACATCATTAGTGAGTGATCCTCCGATGCCTTGTGTGTCTTCGTCACACGCAGAGAATGTTATTGCTGCCAATAAAGCCCCTGCTAACCATTTAGCTTTCATCTTGTTCCTAATAATAATAAACTGTAATGTTGTGTTATGTGTATGATAAAACTAAAGCTGACTGTAGAACGACTCGTATGCATCAGCGAAATCGTCACCAGGGAAGCGAAGAACAGGCTTCTGTGCATCCTCTGCATACTTCAGCAGTTCGGCATTCACTTCCTTGTCAGCTTCTATGATACCATCAGAATAATCAATGGCCAGCTTGCCTAACTCCTCGAAATCAAAGTCGTCTTTGTATTTATTGAGCAATTCAACCTTTGCGTCCTTATACTCCAGGCATTGCTTCAGGTTGTTGCCCAAGTCAGAATTCAGGCTCTTGGTAAATAGCGAGGTCACCACCTTGGTGTTGGCGAAGGACGGTTCTTCGCGATAGGCAGTCTTGATGTAGAACGGCACCACGGCACTCATCCATCCCTGACAATGTACGATGTCGGGAACCCACCTCATCTTGTTGACCGTTTCGAGTACGCCACGGGCAAAGAAGATGGTACGCTCTCCGTTGTCAGGATAGTTGGCACCTGTCTCGTCAATAAGCATCTGTCGCTTTGAGAAGTAGTCATCATTATCAATGAAATAAACCTGTACACGAGTCTGTACGATGGTAGCAACCTTAATAATAAGAGGGTGGTCGGTCTCATTGATAATCAGGTTCATTCCCGAGAGGCGCTGTACTTCGTGCAACTGTCCTCTGCGTTCGTTGATGTTTCCCCATTTTGGCATGAAGGTGCGAATTTCATATCCTTTCTCTTGTATAGCCTGTGGAACAGTTTTTCCCATTACTGCTAATTCGGTTTCGGGTACATATGGAATAGTCTCCTGATTGATGAATAATACTCTCTTTGCCATTTTATTTAATTTTTGTATTTGCAAAGGTACGAAAAATTATGGAGAAATAGGAATTATAGAACTCTTTTTAGATTTTTTAGCCTCATATTTGGCATATTTTCACGATATTTCTTTCTTATTTGATAAAAATGTTGTTATTTTGCACCCGTTTTCCGAACATAATGAATGTAGATGATAGTTTTTCACAAGATAGTAGATTTACAGAATGCCCTGTTTGACGAGCGCAAACAAGGCAAGAAGATTGGCCTTGTGCCTACCATGGGTGCACTGCACGAAGGGCATGCATCGCTTGTACGTCGCAGTGTGAAGGAGAATGAAGTGACGGTTGTTTCCGTCTTTGTCAATCCTACACAGTTTAATGACAAGAACGACCTGAAGAATTACCCCAGGACCTTGGATGCTGACTGCCAGTTGCTGGAGTCCTGTGGTGCCAGTTATGTGTTGGCTCCATCGGTAGAGGAGATGTATCCAACGCCTGACACACGTCAGTTTGAGTATCCGCCTGTTTCAACCGTTATGGAAGGTGCTCATCGTCCAGGACATTTCAACGGGGTATGCCAGGTGGTCAGTCGTCTGTTCTATATTGTTAAGCCTGACCGTGCTTATTTTGGTGAGAAGGACTGGCAGCAGATAGCTGTTGTCAAGGCTATGGTTCGGCAGTTGGCTATTCCTGTCCAGATTGTAGAGTGTGACATTGTTCGCGACGAGGACGGACTGGCCAAGAGCTCACGTAACACATTGCTGACAAAGGAGGAGCGTGCCATTGCTCCCAACATCTACAAGGCTCTCAAGTCAAGCCTTTCTTATGCCAAGACGCATACTGTGCAGGAAACCCACGACAAGGTAGTCAATGAGATAAATGCCATTGACGGTCTTGAGGTGGAGTATTTCTCTATTGTTGATGGTAACACACTGCAAGACATTGCTTCCTGGGACGACACTCCGTATGTTGTCGGTTGTATCACCGTTTATTGCGGCAAAACTCCCATTCGTTTGATTGACCACATTAAATATAAGGAGTCATGATGATAGAAGTACTGAAGTCAAAACTACATTGTGTAACTGTTACTGAGGCAAACCTCAACTACATGGGTAGCATCACCATCGACGAGGACTTGATGGATGCTGCAAATCTTATTGCAGGTGAGAAAGTTCAGGTGGTTGACAACAATAATGGCGAGCGTTTCGAGACTTATATCATAAAAGGTGAGCGTGGCTCAGGGTGCATTTGCCTCAATGGCGCAGCTGCCCGCAAGGTTCAGGTAGGCGATGTCTGTATCATCATCTCTTATGCCATGATGGATTTTGAAGAGGCAAAGACCTTCAAACCGCGTGTTGTTTTTCCTAAAGAAGGAAACAGGGTGTGATTAATTGATAATTGACAATTGATAATTATAAAAAAATAAGTGACAAGTAATAGGCTTGTCACTTATTTTTTATCACTTGTCACTTACTCAATGACTACGAGCGGATCTTCTTCCATGACGCTTTGTCCTGGCTGAACCAATATGGCTGTAACCTTGCCGCCCTTTTCGGCTTCCAGGTTATTGGCCATCTTCATGGCTTCCAGCACAACAACAACGTCACCAGGCTGAACCTCGTCACCAACGGCAACCTTCACTTCAATAATAGTGCCAGGAAGTGGAGCTTTGACAGCATTGCCGGTGTTTACGTTTGCTGAGCTGCTGGATGACTCACTGCTGGTGTCAGCAGGCTGTGCAACAGGACGTACCACAACTTTCTTCTTTTCAGGTTCGGGTTCTGGTTCCATCTCAACCTTATAGCTCTCACCATTAACTGTCACTGACGCAATGTTATCTACAATGTCGCCAATCTCTACTTCATACTTGTTGCCGTTAATAGTATATTTGTATTCCTTCATGTCTATTCTATTTTTGGATGTTCTGTCATACTAAGAGCAAAGCCGTTCCACTGAGTAGGATGCTCGGCAATAGTGATAATGCCGGGCTCCTTGTCGTGGACGTTATTACCCTTGAACTCGTGAAGTGCCAATGCGATGGCAGCATAAACTTCGTTCTTCATAATTGTCAATGTTAGCCCTCCTCTAACTCCCCCCATAGGGGGAGAATTTAGGAGGTAATCATAATTCTCAATTCACAATTCTCAATGTTCAATTACATAGGAATATTTCCATGCTTCTTAGCTGGCAGGGCATCACGCTTAGTAGCCAGCTGTGCCAGACCACGGCAGATGCGGAAACGAGTGTTGCGTGGCTCTATTACATCGTCGATGTAGCCATACTTCGCTGCCTGATAGGGGTTAGCGAACAGCTCGTCGTACTCCTGCTCCTTCTCGGCAATGAATGCCTTGACGTCCTCACCAGCTTCCTTCTTGGCCTTGGCCTCCTTGGCATAGAGCACTGCAGCAGCACCTGAAGCACCCATCACGGCAATCTCTGCTGATGGCCATGCGTAGTTCAGGTCGGTATGCAACTGCTTGGAACCCATAACGATGTGGCTGCCACCATACGACTTGCGCAGTGTAACGGTAATCTTGGGTACAGTAGCCTCGCCGTAAGCGTAAAGCAGCTGTGCACCATGCAGGATGACAGCATTGTATTCCTGACCTGTTCCAGGCAAGAATCCTGGTACGTCAACCAGACTAACAATAGGAATATTGAAAGCGTCGCAGAAACGTACGAAGCGAGCACCCTTACGTGAAGCGTTCACGTCGAGCACACCTGCATAGCATGAAGGCTGGTTAGCCACGATACCTACGCTCTGTCCGTTGAAGCGTGCGAAGCCTACGATGATGTTCTTTGCAAACTTAGGCTGTACCTCAAAGAACTCACCATCATCGACAACGGCACCAATGACCTTGTACATGTCGTATGCCTCGTTGGGGTTCTCTGGGATAATCTCGTTCAGTGAATCCTCCAGACGGTCGATGGGGTCCGTGCACTTCTTACGTGGTGCTGTCTCCATGTTGTTGGAAGGAATATAGCTCAGCAGCGTCTTGATCATCTGCATGCCTTCCTCCTCGGTCTTGGCTGTGAAGTGGGTCACACCACTCTTTGTGGAGTGGACGCTGGCACCACCCAGGTGTTCCTGGTCAATGTCCTCGCCTGTAACGGTCTTGACAACCTTCGGACCAGTAAGGAACATGTATGAGATGCCTTCCATCATCAGCGTGAAGTCGGTCAGGGCAGGTGAATAAACGGCACCACCGGCACAAGGACCATAGATACCAGAAATCTGTGGGATGACACCCGATGCAAGGATGTTACGCTCGAAAATCTCTGCGTAGCCTGCCAGGGCGTTGATGCCTTCCTGGATACGTGCACCACCAGAGTCGTTCAGACCAATAACGGGAGCACCCATCTTCATGGCCATGTCCATGACTTTGCAGATCTTCTGACTCATGGTCTCGCTGAGTGAACCGGCATGTACTGTGAAGTCTTGTGCAAAGACAAATACCAGACGGCCGTCGATGGTACCAGAACCTGCAACGACACCGTCGCCGAGGAACTGTTTCTTCTCCATGCCGAAGTTGTGGCAACGATGTTCCTTGAACATGTCATATTCCTCGAAGGAACCGGCATCAAGCAGCATGTCGATGCGCTCGCGTGCTGTGTATTTACCTTTCTGGTGCTGTTTCTCAATAGCTTTCTCACCACCGCCCAGACGAGCCTGCTCGCGTTTGGCAATGAGTTGCTTGATTTTTTCTAATTGCTTACTCATTGTTTTAATTATCAATTTTCAATTATCAATTTTCAATTATCAATCTTCTGGGTGTTCGCAAAGCTCTGTCAACACACCTGCTGTTGACTTCGGATGCAGGAAAGCAATGTTCAGGCCTTCAGCACCACGACGAGGCTTCTCGTCAATCAGTCGGATGCCCTTTTCGCTGACCTCTGCCAGTGCGTTTGCCACACCGTCCTCAATGCAGAAAGCTACGTGATGAACACCCTTGTTGCCCTTGTCCATCCACTTCTGAATGGTGCTCTCGGGCGATGTGGGCTCCAGCAACTCAATCTTTACCTCACCACACTTCAGGAAGGCTGTCTTCACCTTCTGGTCCTCAACTACTTCTGTTGCATAACACTTCAGCCCCAGCACGTTCTCAAAGAACGGCAGGCTCTCCTCAATGCTCTGAACGGGAATGCCCAGATGCTCAATGTGTGAAATCTTCATACCTTTTACTATAAGTTTTACAAAAAGTTATGCAAAGGTACTTATTTATTATTGAACAAAGAACAATGGACATTGAACATTATTCTTTTTTAACGCGGAAACAAGTGTTTCTGTTAGAACTCCACGCTGACCTTGGCATTGATCAGTCGGCCAGTCAGGTAGTTTGGTACGGCATATTGCTGGTTGCTCACGTCAGTCACCCAGTAATAGGAGTTGACGTTATTGATGCCAAACAGGTTCAGACAGTCCACTCCTAACCAGACACGCTTCACTCCGAACGTGGTACGCTCTTTCTTGTATGCCAGATAACTTAGTCCGATGTCGGCACGGCGATAGGATGGTGCACGGAACTGCTGGTATTCCAGTCCTCGGTGAGGAGCACCGAAGGGCAGTCCGTCAGCAAAAGCCAGTCTTAATGTCATGCGCCATCGTTCTGTGCCAGGGAAGTAGTCGGTGAAGTGCAGGTTCATGGCCCATCGCTGGTCAGTAGGCAGTGGCATGGAGTGACCGTTGAACTCCTGCTTGGTTGACATCAGCGACAGCGTCAGCCACGAGTCGGTGCCTGGCACGAACTCGCCGAATAGCTTGAAGTCCAGACCTGCAGCATGGCCCTTTCCAATGTTTTCGCCATAATAGGTCAGTTTCATGTTCTGCACGTTGTAGGGTATCAACTTGTCCAGAGCTTTGTAGTATGCCTCTGCCGTGAAGCGGAACGGACGGTTCAGCATCTTGAAACGATAATCGACTGCTGCCACGAAATGTATGCTGCGCTGACTCTTTATCTTGTCGTTGAAGGTCACAACGGTCTGCCCGTTAATGGTGGTCGTGTCGCGCATCTCCTTGAAGAAGGGTGACTGATAGTACAGACCGGTAGCCAGTCGGAACGTCAGGTCCTGGTTGAAAGCTGGCGAGACAGCCAGTGCCAGTCGTGGCGAAACAGTTGTCTCACCATTAAATGACCAATGGCTCAGCCTGACTCCATAAACCAGTGTGAAGAAGCTCTGTCGTTCCGTTCCTGTTGCCCATCGGTAAGTGTCCTGCAGATAGGCTTCCGTACGGTTCGACGTCAGCTCGTTGTTAGCTTTCAACTGGTATATCAGGTCCAGGCGTTCTGTAGAGTGGGGCAGTGAGTAACCACTGGAGTCTCTCATCTCCCATTCACGCGAATACTCCTGTATGCGCTCGCGCTTCAGTGTGAGTGCTCCTTCCCATTGGTGATGTTTCGTGCGGTGTTGTACCATCAGCTTGCCACTCATGACGTTTGCCGTCAGTCTGTTACGTGCATGCTCCATGTATGTTCCTACACCCAGCTGCTCTGCTGTCTGAGCGTCGTCCAGCCAGTACTGTCCAATGATGTCAAATGCCTCACGCTCCTTGGTGTGGAAGGCTGATGCCATCAGCGAGATATGTGTCTGTGGCGTCAGGTTGTAGGTAATGGCAAGGTTTCCGAAAAGTGTCTGGAACCTGTCTTTCTCCTGTCCGTCGAAATACACCTTGAAGGTCTTGGCGTTCTCCAGCGTACCAAACGATGTCTCGCGGTCTTCAGGCTTGAACTCATAGTGGTTGTCGGAGATATTGCCTATAAACTCAAAGAGCCATCGCTTAGAAGGCTTGTAGGTCAGGTAGGTCTGATAGTCCAGGAACGACGGCTTGTACTCTCCCTTCGTGTCGGTGGTCCCTAAGAGATAGCTATTCGTCTTATAGCGCAGTCCATGGCTCATGGAGAAACGCTTGCCTCCCATGCCGAAGAAAGCGCTGGCACCTAACAGTGATGCCTGCAGGTTGGCTTCCATCTTCTCTGGGCGGCGATATCTGATGTCGAGAGCCGACGACATACGGTCGCCATAACGGGCCTCAAATCCTCCAGAAGAGAATCCTACAGACTCTACCATGTCAGCATTGATGACCGACAAGCCTTCCTGCTCGCCACTGCGTACCAGCAATGGTCTGTATATCTCGATGTTGTTGATATATACGGCATTCTCGTCGAAACTGCCACCACGAACGTTGTACTGGCTCGACAGCTCGTTATGCGAACTCACACCAGCCTGCTGTTGTATCAGTTCCTCAACGGCATTGCCACTCGATGACGGTGCGTTCCGCAGGTCACGTGGCGACAGCTCCTCAGTGGGCGTGTTCCTACGGCGACGCTCCGTAACCACCACTTCACCCAGTGCCTCAAGCGATGGCAGCATGATCTCAATGTGTTGCTTTCCTTTGGGTTTATGGAATGTTCGCTTCTTTGCGTTGTAGCCTACCATGGAAAATCTAACAACAACAGTGTCAGCTGATTGCAGTGTTATGCTGAATTCTCCCTTTAGGTTGGTCATGGCCAGCTTGTTCTGCTTGGGACAGGTGACGTTTGCCAGTTCTATTGGGTTGTTTTCTTCGTCCACCACGCGTCCTGTCAGTGTGAAGGTCTGAGCCATGGCAGTGTGGCTGATGCAAATAAGCAACAGCAGCAAGAGGATATGTTGTAGGAGTCGTTTCATTACCTATTAATAACGTAACACCATTCTGATTATTGTTTTCACTCGAGAAAACTCAAATAAATTTGGTTTTCTGCTCACTTTTCGTACTTTGAGGCTTTGCCTCGAAAGTACTCCCGTTCGAGAAAACTTAAATAAATTTGGTTTTCTGCTCACTTAATCGTACCTTTGCAGCATGAAAAGGAAAGAAGAGATTTTAAGCAAACTGGGGCTCACACTCAATGACATGCAAGAGGCAGCCTATGATGCCATCAGTCAAGGAACTGGCGACGTGACCATCCTGTCACCAACAGGTTCAGGCAAGACCCTTGCATACCTGTTGCCCCTGAGCCAGCAACTTGATGCACAGTCAAACAACGTGCAGGCACTCGTCGTGGTGCCAGGCAGAGAACTGGCACTGCAGTCAGATACCGTGCTCAAACGCATGGGGACAGGGCTGCGCTCGCAAAGCTGTTATGGTGGCCGTGCAGCCATGGATGAGCATCGCAAGCTACGCGAAGTACAGCCACACATCGTGTTTGGAACGCCAGGACGTCTGAACGACCACTTGGAGAAACATAACATTTCACCTTATGATGTCAGGTGGCTTGTCATCGACGAGTTTGACAAATGTCTGGAAATGGGGTTCCAGACTGAGATGGAGCGTCTGCTGAAGAACCTGCCAGGCATTCGTCGCCGTGTCCTCCTATCAGCAACCGATGCAGCTGAGATACCGTCGTTTGTACGTCTTCACCAGAACCAGCGTGTTGATTTTCTGGACGAGCAACGTCCCACCGAGGGGCGTGTCACCATGTATGCCGTTCACTCTCCCCAGAAAGACAAGCTCCCCACGCTTCGTCATCTGCTGCTGTCGCTGGGCGATGGCCAGAGCATCGTGTTTCTCAATTATCGCGACTCCGTAGAACGGGTCAGCAATTACCTCGACGAACAAGGCTTTGTCGTCACTTTCCTGCATGGCGGATTGGAGCAAAAAGAGCGTGAGGCAGCCCTCTATCAGTTTGCTAATCAGTCAGCCAACGTCCTCGTAGCTACCGACTTGGCATCGCGAGGCCTCGATATACCAGACGTGGCAAACATCATTCATTACCATTTGCCGGAGAGTGAACAGGGCTACATCCATAGGGTGGGGCGTACAGCTCGTTGGGACGCTACAGGTAACACTTTCTTCTTGCTGCATGCCGAAGAGCAAATACCTGCCTATGTCGATGCCGACGTGGAGGACTGCAACCTTGCTCCACTTGATGAGCAGGCGGCACCCCCCAAGCCTCGCATGGCAACTATATATATAGGTAAAGGCAAAAAGGACAAAATCAGTCGTGGCGACATTGTCGGCTTCCTGTGTAAAAAAGGCGGACTGACGCCTCAGCAGATAGGACGCATTGACGTTAACGACCGCTATAGCTATGCGGCAGTCAGTCGCGACCAACTGTCAAGCCTATTGCGCCAGGTACGTGGCGAAAAGATTAAAGGTCTGAAGACTGTTGTCGAGGAGGTCCTTAGAAAGTAACACGTTTAAGTATAGTTTGAAGCCCTTTGGCGCGAGTTACAAGCTGTTTGGTTGTCGTCAGACCCATATGTTTCTCTCGCCAAAGGGCTGCTTATTCTGGTTAAAAGGCTTATATCTTTCGTCAGGAAACCTTACCTGCAAGCCGCTGGGCTTATAACTCAAGTGGATAGGCTTCTTGCTCAAACAAGTTGGCTTGAAAACATAGTAAGCAGGCGTCATCCTTAAAAAGTGACTTTGTGACATGTGACTTTGTGACATTAAGCACCTTCCAGAAGTGCAGAGTGCTATTGTTATATATTATTATTATATATATTATATATAATATATATAATAATAAAATTCTATTCTTTCTATTTCCGCACTTAATGAACCACCTTAATGTCACAAAGTCACATGTCACAAAGTCACATTTTTGGAGTTTTGGAGCTCTTCTTAGGAGTCCCTTTCCCACTTATGAGTTTCAATTTTCTATGGAAAACCTTGGCTTTTTCAGAAAAAAAGATTACTTTTGCAGCATACATATTATAATTGTTAGTGAAGATAAGAACCGGCAGACGATGTGGAATTGTCAAGCCGAGTTGACAATATGATAGGAAATTGTGGTGTTTGGGTTAATTTATGCTCAAAAGTTTGGTCATGTGAAATAAAAAGTGTAACTTCGCAGCGCATTTTAAGAAACATAGTACAATAAACATTATAAAACAAACAATCAACATGAAGAAGTACAACTTTAACGCTGGTCCGTCGATGCTTCCACGCGAGGTCATCGAGGCAACCGCTAAACAGTGTCTTGATTTCAATGGGTCTGGTCTTTCTCTGATGGAGATCAGCCACCGTGCAAAGGATTTCCAGCCTGTCGTCGATGAGGCTGTCGCTCTGGTAAAGGAGCTGCTCGACATTCCTAAGGGCTACTCAGTCATCTTCCTGGGCGGTGGTGCCAGTCTTGAGTTCTGCATGATTCCTTACAACTTCCTGATTAAGAAGGCTGCCTACCTGAATACTGGTGTGTGGGCCAAGAAGGCTATGAAGGAAGCAAAGCTCTTTGGTGAGGTGGTGGAAGTGGCTTCTTCTGCTGATGCCAATTATACTTTTATTCCTAAGGACTGGACCGTTCCTGCTGATGTTGACTATCTGCATATTACAAGTAATAATACCATTTATGGTACTGAGATTCGCAAGGACCTCGACGTTCCTGTCCGACTGATTTCCGATATGTCATCCGACATCTTCTCACGTCCTGTTGATGTGGCTAAGTATGATGCTATCTATGCTGGTGCACAGAAGAACCTCGCCATGGCTGGTGTGACCATCGTCATCGTGAAGGACGATGCACTGGGTAAGGCTCCACGCGAGATTCCTACGATGCTCGACTATCGTACTCATGTGGATAAGGGCTCGATGTTCAATACGCCTCCTGTGGTGCCTATCTATTGTGCACTGGAGAACCTGCGCTGGATCAAGAAGCAGGGTGGTGTAGAGGCTATGGACAAGCTGGCTCACGAGCGTGCAGAAATTGTCTATGGAGAGATAGACCGTAACAAGATGTTCGTAGGTACAGCCAAGGAGGAGGACCGTTCACTGATGAACATCTGCTTCGTGATGGCTCCTGAGTACAAGGAACTGGAGAAGGACTTCCTGGACTTCGCTACGTCGAAGGGTATGGTTGGTGTGAAGGGTCACCGCTCTGTGGGTGGTTTCCGTGCCAGCTGCTACAACGCTCAGACCATTGAGGGATGTAATGCGCTTGTTGACTGCATGAAGGAGTTTGAGGCAAATCATTAATAATTGAAGATGATGAGTTTGACAAGGATTCTATTGGACGTAGCACCTATTCCTGATTCAACTCCTGTTTCAGAGAATAGCACACTGCTGATTATCGCAATTGCTGTAGTGTTGTTTTTTATGGTTATGGGAATAGTGGCTGCTCTGCTATTGCCAGACTTACTAAAGAAAAAGAAATATTATTAATAGAGGACATGAAAGTATTAGTAGCTACAGAAAAACCTTTTGCAAGTGCTGCTGTTGAGGGCATTCGCAAAGAGGTGGAAGCAGCAGGCAATGAACTGGTGCTGCTGGAGAAATATACAGAGAAGGCTCAACTGCTGGATGCTGTGAAGGATGCTGACGCACTCATCATTCGTTCCGACAAGGTGGATGCCGAAGTGCTTGACGCCGCCAAGCAACTGAAGATTGTGGTACGTGCCGGTGCTGGTTACGACAACATCGATTTAGTTGCTGCTACAGCTCATAACGTGGTGGCAGAAAATACACCAGGTCAGAATGCCAATGCTGTGGCAGAACTGGTGTTCGGTTTGCTGGTAATGGCCGTTCGCGGTTTCTACAATGGTAAAAGCGGTAGTGAACTGTTAGGCAAGAAACTTGGCATTCTGGCTTTCGGAAATGTAGGCCGTAACGTGGCACGTATTGCCAAGGGCTTCGGCATGGATGTTTATGCTTATGATGCCTACTGTCCTGCAGAGGTCATAGAGAAGGCAGGTGTGAAGGCAGTGGAGAGTCAGGATCAGCTGTTCGAGCAGTGTGATGTAGTATCGCTGCACATTCCTGCAACGGCAGAGACCAAGCAGAGCATCAACTATGCGCTGGTAGGTAAGATGAAGAAGGGCGGTATTCTGGTGAACACGGCACGTAAGGAGGTCATCAACGAGCCTGAGCTGTTGAAGCTGATGCAGGAACGTGAGGACCTGAAGTTTGTGACAGACATCATGCCTGACCAGCATGCAGACTTCCTGCAGCTGGAGGGACGTTACTTCTCGACTCCGAAGAAGATGGGTGCGCAGACAGCTGAGGCAAACATCAATGCCGGCATAGCTGCTGCCAAGCAGATAAATGCTTTCTTCAAGGATGGCGACACGAAGTTTAAAGTGAACTAAGAGGCAGACACTTGTTCTCGAAAGGTCCAAGATCATCTAACGACATCGACTTGATAGCTACGGTTATCAAGTCGTTTTCGTTTGTAGGGATGGGTTGGCCCTGTTGCTGGAGGAAGTAACGTGCAGCATCGGTGAGCACCTGCGGGGGTACCATGCCGATAATCTCCGTTCCAGTGACCTCGACGCCATGCAAACGGGCGCAACGACAAACCTCTTCGTAAGCACGGTGGAGTGGCGTGACATGGAAATTAGTGATGTTCATGGACACTTGGGCAATGCCGTATTCCTCGATATACCATCCAATGGCTTTGACACCGCGGAGGGTGCCAGGATGCCATACGCCATCAATCTTTCGTCCTTTCTGACGAACGTCGCAGGCTATGGCGTGGGCAATGGGTACAGACGTGGTGTTAAGATTAAAGTTGACGGCGATGAGAAAGTCGCGTGCCCCAACTACGGAACAGCCAGTCTTTGCGGCACGACTGAGATCGGCAGGCATGAAGTCGGGTTGTCGTTCTTTTGTCGTGAGTTTGTCGTGAAGTGCCTCATACTCACCACGACGGCAGAAAGCAAGGTTTTGCCGTTCAGGCTTGAAGGCTGCTGCCTCATAGCAGTAGCAGGGTATGCCTAACTCGTCTGCCATGCGACGTGCCAGTTGACGTGCCAGCTGTGCGCACTCTTCCAGAGTAATGCCAGAAATAGGGATGAGTGGCAACACGTCAGTGGCTCCCACGCGAGGGTGAGTGCCATGTTGCTGTCGCATGTCGATGAGTTCTGCAGCTTTTGCTGCTCCTCGGAAAGCTGCCTCGACGACAGCTACTGCCTCGCCTATGAAGGTCATTACTGTACGGTTGGCTGCTTCGCCTGGGTCGATGTTCAACAGGCGTACACCATTGACCGACCGTATAGCATCTGCTATTTGCTGAATGACCATCGGGTCGCGTCCTTCGCTATAATTAGGTACACATTCTATTATTTGCATCACTTGTCTTTTTTATGTTCGTAAACTCCAGTTAACTCCTGCCATTCGAACTTGAATTATCATTTCAGAAGGACTTTCCGTCCGTTATGAATGTAAATCCCATGAGTAGGATTAGTGACCTGTCGGCCTTGCAGGTCGTAGTACATGTCAGACACAACGGGCTGTAGCGTTATGTCGGCAACGGACGTGTTGATGCTGATGCCCAGTTCGTCCATCGCTTCGTGTATGCCCTCAAGCATGTAGGGGTTGTAGATGGTGAGGTTGGAACGGTTGATGATGGTCATCTGGTTGTTGCCAGTGCTGTTGGTGTCCCAAGCCATTGGTACGATGCCACGTTCCATGCACAGCTTATTCATAGTCTTGTAGTAAGTCTTGATGGAGGCATTATGCTTCTCCTGGCTTTCGTTGGCCCCACTGATGTTGGTGCGCCACATGACGCCATACTCGCCGTTGATAACTGGTATGCCTTTGTCGATGAAGCACGTCTTCAGACGGTCTGCCATTTTCTTCATGTCTGTCTCCTCGCCGTATGTGGCATTGTGTTTGGAGCCACTGACGTGGTTGCCTTCACCCCAATAGTAGAACATGTTGCCCCACGACTCGTCTTTATCCATGCCCCAGAAGTTCCATGGATAATAGAAATGTATCTCAATGGCGAGTTTGTTGCCAATGGGGTCAGAGGGTAGGTTGTTGGTCATCCAGTTACATGTTTTCTCTACGTCTGTAGAAGGTCCTTGCACTACAAGCAGTCGTTTGGCATTATTGCCACCTGTGGCACGCACGGCATCGATGAACACCTGTTCATACTCGATGAGAGAAGCCACGACCGACTGTTCGTCAACGTTCGGCTCGTTCAGGCCGGCAAAGATGAGGTGTTCGTCGTAGTCGCGGAATTGGTTGGCTATTTGTGTCCATATTGCTTTCAGCACCTCTTTGTTCTTGGTCTTCGTATTACCTGTGGCGTTGATATGTTCTTCTAACCAGCCTCCGTCCCAGTGGTCATTGAGAATGACATAGAGTCCGTCGTTGATGCAGTAGTCAACCACCTCTTTGACACGTGCCATCCATGCTGCGTCGATGGTGTAATTCTGAGCATTACTGATGTGGCCGAGCACCCATGCACACGGTATGCGCACGGAGCGGAAGCCCTGCGACTTGACATAGTCTATGACAGCCTGGGTGGTCTTCGTCCCCTGCCATGCTGTTTCCGATGCAGTGCCGTTATTGTTGTTAAAGGGTTCGGCAGGTGAGCTGCCCCAGCCGATGGTTGCTTCCATGGTGTTGCCGAGGTTCCATCCAGGCATCATCTCGTTAGCTATTTGTTGTGCACTCTTGTCGAAACCATTTTGTGCCGACAGGGAGACACTCAGTATTAGGAAAGCAAATGTAGATAGTAGTTTCTTTTTCATTGTCTGACTATTTTATGATGACTTTTCGTCCGTTATGAATGTATATGCCTTTTCTTGGTGTTACCCGTTGGCCTTGCAGGTTGTAAAAGACATTGCTGGCAGGGGTATTCGTCCTAACGGTATTGATGCCAGTGGTGAATGACTCCTTCACAGAGCACCCCCAGAAAGGACTGACTACTTGGGTATATTTCGTGCCGTCGGTCTTTACAAGCGTGACACTCTTGACTGTGACCTTGGCTGTAGCAGAGCTGCTCTGCATCGTTACACGGTTGATGGTGGCACCCATTGTTGAGGTGTTGAAGTTGAGCGTGTTGCTTGATGCGTTGATGGCATAGTTCTTCTCTGCAGGATAGACCTTGAACTGCAACAGACCAGTGGCAGGCTTCTCGGCTAATTCCAATTCCAAGCGGCTGTAGTCAGCTGTCTTGATGGCACTTCCGATGAGGTTCAGCTCACCCCACTGGCTGTTGTATGACACTTCATAGACTGAAGGTCCCAGGTCATCGCGCGAGGGATAGACAAAGCCGTCTGTGGTGCCATGATAGGCTTCAATCATGGTCTGTGCCAAGTCAGCCTGACTGAAAACGGGTATGGAACGGTCGGATCCGTTGCTGATGCCCATCCAGTAGAACAAGCCAAAGCCGCCTTCCTTTGCTTTCTTTACGAAAAAGGTGACGAAGTCCAGGTATTTTGCACGGTCGGCATCGTAGTCTGATATGGCAGCATCAACATTACTTGTTCCCCATTCACCTACAATCACAGGGCCGCCCTTGCTGACCAGGTGGTTGTTCAGCAGAGAGAACATCTGTGTGACTTCGTTCTTTGCATTGTTCAGATTACTGATGTCGGGGTAGGTATGTACTTGGAAGGCTATGTGCCCGGCTCCGGCTGGGTCCGACGGCATTTTCATCTCTTTCAATGGGTCTTGCAGGTGACTGTTCCATGTGCCACTGCCATTGCAGGCACCATAAGTGTTGACCACAAGGTTACGTTTGGCGTTGTTACCACCAGTGCCACGCACAGTGGTGACGAAACTCTGTGCGTAGTTGTTGATGGCCTCGTATGCGTCAGCAGCATCGGCAGCAATATATTTACTGCTGCTGTTGAAAGTTGCGAAACACCATGAGTTGTATTTGTCCAGCATCTCGTTGTATGACTCGAAGAGAAGCCGTTGGTCATAGTCCTTGAACGTCGTGGCAATCTGCTGCCAGAGATATTCATACTTCGACCTGCAACTGTTGTAGGTACTCATGTTAGCATGCAGCCAGTGAACATTGCCAGAGCCTGTGTCATGGTGGACATTCAGTATGCAGTACATGCCTGCATCAAGAACATAGTCAACGACCGTACGGACACGATTCATCCAGTCTTCATCCACCTTGCCGTTGGCATCCATGTGGTTCATCCATGTCACAGGGACACGTATAGCTCCGAAACCGGCATCTTTCATCATGTGCATCAATTTGGGCTCTGTGTAAGGTGCTCCCCAGTAGATTTCTGATTCCAAACCTTGTCGGCTTCCATTGCTGTTGAAAGCTTCAAGGGTGTTTCCCAGATTCCAGCCCACACCCATATTTTTCACGGCCTCCGTTGCACTCTCAAAGCTTTGGGCGTGTAGTGTAAACGTCAATAGCACTGCTATCGTCAAAGTAAAAAGTCTTTTCATGTAAAATAGATATAGTTTTAGTTTTGCATGCAAATATACACATTTATTTTTGTTCATCATAAATTTATTTCGTATTTTTGCACCCATTAACGCAAAAGAAAGGACAAAAGATGCAAAGTGATCCCAAAGAGTGCCTCTATTGCACTAACAATCAGACTCTTCACGACCTGATGATTGAAATAGCCCAGTTGTCAGTGTCGCGTGTGTTCCTTTTTAAGGAACAGACCTATCATGGACGTTGTCTCGTGGCTTATAAGGACCATGTGAACGACCTGAACGAACTCAGCGATGAAGACCGTAACCTGTTTATGTCTGATGTGGCTCGTGTGACACGTGCCATGCAGAAAGTGTTTAACCCTGAGAAAATCAATTATGGTGCCTACAGCGACAAGCTGTCACATCTGCACTTTCACTTGGCACCCAAGTATGTTGACGGTCCTGACTATGGAGGCACGTTCCAGATGAACCCAGGCAAGGTGTATCTGACCGATGACGAATATGCAGAGATGATTGAGAAAATAAAGAAAGAACTATGATAGTAAAACCATTCAAAGGAATACGCCCACCCAAAGAATTGGTGGAGCAGGTAGAATCGAGGCCTTATGACGTGCTGGACTCAGAGGAGGCACGTGCTGAGGCAGGTGACAACGAGAAGAGTCTGTATCACATCATTAAGCCAGAAATTGACTTCCCCGTCGGCACGTCGGAATATGATCCTCGTGTCTATGAGAAAGCAGCAGAGAACTTCAAGAAGTTCCAGGATAAGGGATGGCTGGTACAGGACGCGCGCGAACATTATTATATATATGCACAAACCATGCAGGGGAAAACTCAGTATGGATTGGTAGTTTGTGCGCATACTGACGACTATATGTCAGGTAAAATCAAGAAACACGAGTTGACGCGTCGCGACAAGGAAGAAGACCGCATGAAGCATGTTCGTGTGAACAATGCCAACATAGAGCCTGTATTCTTTGCTTATCCTGACAACCAGGTGCTCAATGAGCTCATTGTACGCTATACACAGACAGAACCTGAGTATGACTTCATAGCACCCATCGATGGTTTCCGTCATCAGTTCTGGGTTATCAACGATGACGAAGACATGAATGTCATTACAGAGGAGTTCAGGAAGATGCCATCACTCTATATTGCTGATGGTCACCACCGTTCAGCTGCTGCTGCCCTTGTAGGTGCAGAGAAACAGAAGCAGAACCCCAACCACACAGGTAAAGAGGAATATAATTTCTTCATGGCAGTGTGTTTCCAGGCAAGTCAGCTGACCATTCTCGACTATAACCGTGTGGTAAAAGACCTGAATGGTATGACGTCAGAGGAGTTCTTGGCAGCACTGCAGGTGAATTTCGTTGTTGCCGACAAGGGAACAGAAATCTATAAGCCACAAAGACTGCATGAGTTCTCGCTCTATCTGGACGGCCGCTGGTATTCACTCACTGCCAAGGAGGGTACATACGATAATACTGACCCCATTGGTGTGTTGGATGTGGATATTTCATCCAGACTTATTCTTGACGAGATCCTCAACATCGGTGATTTGCGCTCGTCTAAACGTATAGATTTCGTAGGCGGGCTGCGTGGCTTGGGAGAGCTGAAACGCAGGGTTGATTCTGGCGAGATGCGTGCAGCATTGGCGCTCTATCCTGTTACCATGCAACAAATCATGGATATTGCCGACAGTGGTAAAATCATGCCTCCTAAGGCAACGTGGTTTGAACCCAAATTGCGTAGTGGACTGGTCATCCATAAATTGAGTAATGACTGACGAATATAAGACTATAACAGGAACGAGCGAGGGATATTACACTGAGAAACGGAGTAAGTTCCTCGCTTTTGCCCATCACGTTGAAACCACGGATGAGGTAAAGACCATCATAGCACAATACAGAAAAAAATATTTCGATGCTCGTCATGTCTGTTATGCCTATATGCTGGGGCCAGCACGAACGGAGTTCCGTGCCAACGACGATGGCGAGCCTTCTTCAACGGCAGGAAAGCCTATCTTGGGACAAATCAATTCCAACGAGCTGACAGACATACTGATTGTTGTCGTGCGTTACTATGGTGGTGTGAATCTGGGAACCAGTGGTCTGATAGTCGCCTACAGAGAGGCGGCTTCCGATGCCATTGCCCATGCCCGCGTGGAGCAGCGTCAGGTGGAGGAAGAAATTGTATATACGTTCTCTTATCCACAGATGAACGACGTGATGCGTATAGTCAAGGACATGCAGCCACGTATTGTCAGCCAGACGTTTGACAATACGTGTGAGATACGTCTTCGTATTCGTCAGTCGGAGGCAGAGCAACTGCGCCAGCGCCTTAACAAACTTTTATAATTCGGAAAAGAAATAGCAAATAGTCAATCGTCAAATCGTAAATAATTATTACCTTTGCACCCAAATTCTGTAAAGTAATGAAAAAAAGATGGCATTGTAAAGCAGGTGAACAGCCCACGGAGTTCGACAAGAAAATCATGTATCTGGAGAACAAAGGTGCACTGGTTCCTACGCGTGAGCTCATCATGAACGCCGAACAGATAGAAGGTATTCGCCGCTCAGGAGTGGTAAACACAGGTGTGCTTGATGCAGTGGAAAAAGCTATTCACCCAGGCATGAATACGCAGGAAATAGACGATATCTGCATGGAATACTGCAGACAACATGGAGCCACGCCGGCTTGTTTGGGTTATGAAGGTTTTCCGAAGAGTGTATGTACGAGCATCAATGAAGTGGTATGCCATGGCATTCCAAAGGAGACAGATGTGCTGGAGGAGGGTGACATTATTAATGTTGACTTCACCACCATACTGGACGGCTATTATGCTGATGCGTCACGTATGTTCATTGTTGGAGGAAAAACTACTCCTGAAAAGGAACAGCTGGTGCGTGTCACCAAGGAGTGTCTGGAGATAGGTATGGAGGCAGCCAAGCCCTGGCATGGCGTAAACGAAATAGGACGTGCTATAGAAAAACATGCCAAGCGCTATCATTATGGTGTGGTGCGTGACCTGTGTGGACATGGGGTGGGGCTGAAGTTCCACGAAGAACCTGAAGTGGCACACTTTGCCCAGCATGGAGACGGTATGTTGCTCGTGCCTGGCATGGTGTTTACTATTGAACCTATGATTAATATGGGTACGTGGCGTGTCTTTATTGATGCTGATGACCCGTATGGATGGGAGGTTATTTCAGAGGATGAACAACCCTCGGCACAGTGGGAACACACACTGTTGATGACTGAACATGGTGTGGAAATACTAACTTATTAATACGATGAGCCCTATAAAACCTGTATATATCTTAGGTATCGAGAGTTCGTGTGATGACACGTCGGCAGCAGTGTTAAAAGACGGATACCTGTTATCGAATGTCACAGCGTCGCAAGCTGTTCACGAGGCGTATGGTGGAGTGGTGCCGGAATTGGCTTCACGTGCACATCAGCAGAATGTGGTTCCCGTCGTTGACCAGGCAATTAAACGTGCAGGCATAACCAAAGAACAACTCTCGGCTGTTGCGTTTACGCGTGGTCCTGGCTTGATGGGTTCATTGCTGGTAGGTGTCAACTTTGCCAAAGGCTTTGCTCGTTCATTAGGTATTCCACTCATTGATGTGAACCATTTGCAAGGACATGTGATGGCACACTTCATATCAACGGTCGATTCAGACCAGGAAGGGGAGACTGGTGCAAATGTTCATCCACCTTTTCCGTTCCTTTGTCTGCTCGTCTCTGGTGGTAACTCACAGATTGTCAAGGTCAATGCTTACAATGATATGGAAGTGTTGGGGCAGACCATTGATGACGCGGCAGGCGAAGCTATTGACAAATGTTCGAAGGTGATGGGACTCGGATATCCTGGTGGACCTATTATCGATCGTCTGGCACGCCAGGGTAATCCAAAAGCATACCAATTCGCAGAACCCCACATTCCTGGGCTTGATTACAGTTTCTCTGGTTTAAAAACCTCGTTCCTGTACTCTTTGCGAAAATGGATAGCTGACGACCCAGACTTCATTGAACACCATAAAGAGGATATTGCGGCTTCATTAGAATGGACGATTGTGGATATTCTGATGAAGAAGCTCAAACAAGCAGTCAAACAGACTGGCATTAAACATGTTGCCGTTGCTGGTGGGGTGAGTGCTAATAACGGTTTGCGTAATGCATTCCACGACCATGCTAAGCGCTATGGATGGACGATATATATTCCGAAATTCAGCTATACTACTGATAATGCTGCCATGATAGCCATGGTTGGCTATTTCAAGTATCTGGACAAGGAGTTCTGTCCTATTGACGCACTAGCTTTTTCAAAGGTAACTTTCGAGTGAAAACGAAAAAAAGAAAATTGTAAATCATCAAATAGTTAATCGATAAGATGGATTTTGAAAGTAAGATAATTAGTCGTGACATTAGTCAGTTGCTATGGGAAAGAGAAGAAACTGTTAGTACAGCAGAAAGCTGTACTGGTGGCCGAATAGCTGAGGCAATGATGTCTGTCCCAGGAGCTTCCAAGTACTTTAAAGGTGGTGTCATCTGCTATGTGGATGAAGTGAAGATACACCTGTTAGGAGTCAGTCCTGAATTGTTGGATGAGAAAACGGCAGTCTGTGAAGAAGTGGCCATTGATTTAGTCAAGGGTGCATGTAAGATTATGAATACCACTTATGCCCTTGCTGCCACAGGTATAGCCGGTCCTACTGGAGGTACAAAAGAAATACCTGTTGGAACAATTTGGCTGGCATGTGGAACACCTGACCATGTGGTGACATGTAAGGTCGAAGAAGACCACGGACGTGACATTAATTTGGCCATCGCCACCAACAAGGCAATGCAGATGTTCCTCGACTTTTTAAAGGCACAAGATGAAAGTGAGGAGAGATAGAGTTAAAAAATATTAAGATATTAATAAAACTCAAACCTCACACTTCAAATCTCAAAAAAAATCCGTACCTTTGCACCCTGTTTGGAATAAGTTAGTATAAAAGGATCAAGTAAAAGTAGATAGAAATGTCGAAAATTTGTCAAATTACGGGAAAGACGGCACAGCGTGGTAACAACGTGTCGCACTCAAAGCACCGCACAAAGCGCGTCTTTGACGTTAACCTGTTCAGTAAGAAGTTCTACTATGTAGAAGAGAACTGCTGGATTCAGTTGAAGATCAGTGCTGCTGGTCTGCGTATGATTAACAAGGTCGGTCTGGATGCTGCCCTGAAGCAGGCTGTTGCTAAAGGTTATGTAGATTGGAAAGACATTAAAGTAATAGGAGATTAATCAATATGGCAAGCAAGAAAGCAAAGGGTAATCGCGTTCAGGTTATTCTGGAGTGCACAGAGCATAAGAACTCTGGTATGCCAGGTACCAGCCGTTACATCACGACCAAAAATCGTAAGAACACTCCTGAGAGAATGGAACTCATGAAGTATAACCCTATCCTGAAGAAGATGACTCTTCACAAGGAGATAAAATAATAATATAGGACATGGCAAAGAAAACCGTTGCTACCCTCCATGAAGGTTCAAAGGATGGTCGCGCTTACACAAAGGTTATTAAGATGGTGAAGAGCCCTAAGACGGGTGCTTACATCTTTGATGAGCAGATGGTTCCTAACGAAGACGTTAAGGACTTCTTCAAGAATTGAATTCTTTTATTCTCAGATATAAAAGCCGGAATCTTATGGGATTTCGGCTTTTTTCTTTGTTTTCCTTTTGCATTTTACTCACTTATTCGTAACTCTGAAGCTTTACTTCGAAGTGAAGTGACCCCAAGAAGTTGGACGGATTAAACAATTAGTCATTAAATATAGTTGTTCGGTATTGTACCGGACTCATTCCTTTTAACTTGATTTTTATTCTTTTATTGTTGTAATAATCGATATATTCTTCTAAAGCCTTGACAAAATCCTCTGCCGTTTCAAAGTTCCCTGCATAGAGCAGTTCAGACTTCATAATTCCGAAAAAGTTCTCTGCTACGGCATTATCCAGGCAGTTCCCCTTTCTTGACATGCTTTGTATGATGTCACGACTGGCAAGTCTGCTACGGTATCCATAATGTTGGTATTGCCATCCCTGATCAGTGTGTAGTATCAGTCCTTTCAGGTGCTTTACTTTAGCAAAGGCCTTGTCCAACATATCAAAGATCTGCTCCAAGTTGGGCGTTGTGGATATATTATAGGAGATTATCTCTCCGTTAAACAAATCCAGTATCGGAGAAAGATACAGTTTAACTTGCTTGATACTTATCTGTGTAACATCCGTAACCCATTTCTGGTTGGGGCGAGTCGCAGTGAAGTTCCTGTTCAGCACATTAGGTGCTATACGACCCACTTCTCCTTTATAGGACCTGTATTTCACTTTCCGCGTCTGGCATTTCAGCCCTAGGGACTTCATGAGGCGCTGCACAGTCTTGTGGTTAATAACATATCCCCTGTTTCGCATCTCAGCCGTAATACGGCGATAGCCATAGCGCCCCTTATGCTCATGAAAGATGCTCTTAATCTCATTGACCTCATGCTCGTACTTGACAACGCCATTGCGGACTGCCTTCAAGTGGTAGTAGAATACGGAGCGTGCCATCCCATTGATCTCCAACAAGAGGTTGAGACCATATTCAGGCCTTAATGACTGGATGACTTCGGTCCAGAACCTTTGAGCCTGGATGCCCTTTCTTCCATCAAGGCCTTCGCTTTTTTTAGTAGCGCATTCTCTGCCCTCAGGCGGAGGTTCTCTGCCTGAAGCTTTTCTAAATCTCCCTGTGGCTCGTATTTCTTCTGACTGCTCATGTCTTTTGGCTTTCTCCCTCTAGGACGGACATCATACAACGCACCATATCCTCTTGTACGCACAAGGCGTATCCAGGTCTGCAGGTTTGTACGGCTGATGTCGGCAGAGGTATATATCTCGCGCAAAGGTACATCATTTTCCAGATATAAACGAACAAGACGTTCTCTTTCTTCACAGGAAACCAATTTGTAGGGCTTGTGACGCTTTAAACCTGCCTCACCATGCTCATTGTAACGACGAATCCACTCTAAAACTTGGTCTTGACCATAGCCATGCTCCTTGCAATAGACAGAAACTGGGTAGCCAGCCTTAATTTCTTTTACTGCTTCTAACCTTTCGGTGAATGAATGAAAATAACTCATAGGCACTCCTTTGTAGCTTCGTGTCTAACTTATGGGGTGCATTTCA
>Ga0247610_10001629_pt1 | contig 27527 bp, 31 predicted proteins | sample 174DNAGHGhighgp2_FD_193483 | JGI IMG/M metagenome (GOLD analysis project Ga0247610, IMG submission 193483) | Sheep rumen microbial communities from Palmerston North, Manawatu-Wanganui, New Zealand - 1742 DNA GHGhigh gp2 | ecosystem: Host-associated > Mammals > Digestive system > Stomach > Rumen...
GTTTAAACGCCTTTTCCTTTCTCTTGACCTTCCCCCCCCATAAAAAATAAAAATTCTTTACAATACCCCATTAAATTGACCACATTTTTAAGTGTAAAAATACACCCATTACCTTGGTCATACATTGAAAAGGGTTGCGCATAACACACAACCCATAAGAATAGTAAAAACATATATAATATGAAAACAACAATTAATCTGTTTCTTTTTCTTCAATCTGTTTTATCTTTTGGTTAACCTTTGCTTCAAAGTCAACCATCTGGTTCTTTACAAATGATGTGATGCCAAAGAATGCAAGACCTGTTGCCAACAGTGTTGCACCTGCACTTACAACTTCAAAGCCAATGGATAATGTTATAAAGAATGCAAGGAAATAGAGTGCAATTGCAGACATTACAAGCACTGTTCCATTTATTATCTGCATCTTTTCGCGGATGTTTATGTCTTTCCAATTATCTTGTCTATTTGTCATTTTAAATTTAAATATCCCTTTACATATAAATATCATGGGCATTAATAAAAAACCAATTAAGATTTAATATAATGCCCATGACCACAGAGAAATTAAAGAAGAGATATGTTGTTAACCGCAATAGAACACAATCCAATAAAGTCCACAAGATATAAATAACATTGCTCTGTTCGCTATGCTAACATTTGAAGTTGTGGTATTACTTGATGCCTCTATGAAGTATTTGTTTGTTCCTGCGTCTGCCACATTAACAACTGTACTATTGCCAACTATATTCTTGACAAAGTATTGCTTTCCTGCACATGTAGAAGGATGTGGCAGGTACAATATTCTTTGGGTATTATTACTTTGATTGACAACACTACTGAACGTTATCAGTGCATCATTAACCGTTGCGTTATATGTTAATTGATTTATAACACAATATGGTGTTGTGGATGACAAGTCACTGAAGTTATTATCAAATGAAGAATGTAATGTATCATATGAGTTTCTTTCTATGTGTCCGTCTTTTACCCTAAGTGCTGTTTCTTCATTTCTTATTAATACTTGGTCTTGTCCAAACCAATTATATTTATCGACATTGGAACTAAACACTGCGCCATCAGTTGCAATCTTATTCAAAGATGTCTGTATGGTTTTTATATAGAAAAACAACTGATTAGAAAAATCACCGCCATATGTTATGTTTTGAAGGGTGCATGAGATAGATACGTCAATAGTATATGAGCCACTGTTTGTCAAAGTGTTAATGACATAGTCATCCAATTTCCAATCATTTGAAACTCTTGTTCCAATTCCTGATTTTGTTGCAACTGTTGTGCCTGCACATTTAATTATATAGTTGTAATTTAGTTCAGTTACAGGTACTTCAAAATAATTTTTAATGTTATATGAATTTACTATAAAGTCATGCAATTCTAATTTTTGGCCTGCATTGAACTCACCTAAATTAACAGTATCAAACGCAACATTATATGACGTTGAATTAACAGTTGTGTTTTTCTTTGTTCTAATTAGTTTATCTTGCCCAAAGTTGAAATTCTCCAAAGTTCCAAGTGTGTCATTCTGAACTGATATTTTTGGGTTTCCATATTCATCATAAAGGATAAGACCTTGATTTGTGTCCCTCAGATTGAGATTGCCATTAATAGTTGTATTTTCAGCATTGAGAGTTATTGAACCATCATATATATTGATTCCCGTAGAATTTACTGCAAGTTCAATTGATGTTGCTGTTTGCTTTATAAGTGATTGGCTGTTAAGCAAATCTCTGTCCCAATAACCCTCATGAAGTTCAACAGCACATATTTTTAAATCAGGCTCATCATCAGGGCTTTCCCAATTGTCAATGCCGTCCCTGTAAGCAATTATGTTGCGGTTTCCACCAATATGGTTATACCAATGAATGACAAATTGCCGCCACTGTTCATCTACTTTCATAGCAGTTGAGCCATCTGAGAAATTTGAAATTGATATGTCACCTCCATTTTTAATTTGATTGATTTGTGGGCAAGTGCCATCAACGCATCCACCATTGCCACCAAAGAAAGATTCAATTATACATGGGTGCGCGCATTTGGCATAAAATGAAAGGGTATATGGAGTGTAGGTCTTCAATGCCTTGTTGTTGGCGAAAATGAAGTCTGTATAATTGCCTTCCTCTTGGTTATATGAAGTTGGTTTGTAAACTGTATAACCTTTATACCTTTCATTTGTCGGGACTATGTTTGAATTGTATGACCAATCAATTAATTTATCATCAGTGTTTGCGTTTTCCAAATCTTTCCATGATATATTGAAGTCAGATGGAATGTTGCCTCTTACCACCATAATGTCTTTAACATACAGTCTGTTTGAATTGTCAACGCCACTTGAGACAAAGGATAAAAATCCGTTTAAATTCTCAGTATCACTTGCATTTCCAATGAATTGTGTGACATTCTTGTATACAAATTGATAGCTTTGCCATTGTGTGGTTACAGGAACTGTTGTATGGTCAGGGTCATTGACGTTGCAGATATTGACATTAACATTTGCTGCCGCATTCCTCATTCTCATTGAGCAAGTAAGTGCAAAATCACCGCCAACTCCATCAAAGCCTAAGTTAATCACCCTACTATTGTATGAGGTGCATTCCACGCCATAAGCCTTTATAAATGGTCTTGTGTTTTGCCATCTGCAAGATGTGAAATTGAAATAGTTTTTTGCGCCTGTTTTTAAATTCTGCACAGTGCTTTCAATGCTATCTGCTTTTTGTGTTATATTTGAAATATCAGTTTCATTTTGCGTTAAACGGCCATCCATATTGTTTATTGTGGTGGTATGGCTTTCAACGGTTGAACTGATTTGATTGTATTGCTGATTAATTGTAGAAATTGAATTGGTATTTTGTGTAATTCTGCCATCAAGATTATTTAATGAAGTTGTATGCCCTTGCACAACTGAAGTAATTTGGTCAGTTATGGTAAATGTTGCTGCTGCTGCCAATTGTGCATTAACGATTCTTTTTTCTATAACTTGCTCATCACCAATTATTTGGGGGTCTCCCTGACCATACATCAAAGCCACTTCAATGTATTCCACTTTATCATTTCTGTTTTTCCAATTTGTCTGATAATTTGCATTTGTGTATGATGGATTATTTGTGTTATAGGGCAGGTAAGTCCAAACATTTAATGTGCTTTGTGACTTATGTGCTTTAAATGCAACATGGTATTTATCACTTGATGTTGTGATATATTCATAATTTTGTCCCGTAATTCTCAAAATTTGATATTCTAACTTTAACCCAAGAGTGCCGTTTGCATCAATAAGGCATTTTTCTTCAACAGGCAAAAGCATTATTTGGGAGGCATCTTCAGCGTCCTTACCTCTTTCACCATCCCTTATAATTGGTATGTCAAGTTGTGCAACAATCTCCTCATCAACATCATCATACATCTGTAATCTTATTGTTTTAAGACCATTGGCAAATGCTTGGTCTTCCTGTGACGGTGAAATGAATATAGGTAGTTGCCTTGTTGTGGTGGTGTTGCCATCAGGGTCTTCATATATGTAGGACAATTCACAGTTGTTGTTTACCTGTACCTTTCCGTTTGCATTGTCCAACTTGTAGCCATATACTGTAAAGTCCTGTGTTGTTGAAAGGTTGTTACCATCCACTGAAATTGTGAGTGTGTCAGATTGGAGAAAATATGTATTTGATGAAACACCGTCAGAGCCTCTTAATCTTGCCCATGTATAATCCTGATATGTAAGGTTTGTGTCTGATTGATTGTGATTGCTGCAAAATCCAATATAGTAGGCATTGCTGAAATATGTTTTTGAAAAGCCAACTGAGCCGTCATTTGAATTGGCATATGCTGTGTGCATATATGTCATTGCGCCTTGTTGTGCATTATCAATAAGTTGCTCAATATCGTCACCTGTTGTTGTTGAAAATTTTCCTTTGAATTGATTCAAACCATTTGAAATAACATTAAGTCTGTGTGTGCTAAGATTGTAATCATTAATGCCACTATATTGTATAATAAAAGGTGCTTTGATTCGTGTGTCTAAAAAAGGGTTATTGTAAGCACCAATTGATATTGCTGCCTGTCTTAAAGTATTTGTGCGGTTTCCAAGCATAACAATTTCATCACCAACCTCAGGAACACCGTTTGTGTTGGTTGCCTTGTCTGAAAAATCCAATGTTATACGGTGGCATTTGACCAATTTTGAATTTATAAGTTCATTTGTTGGAGTGGATGAAACATCTGTGCAGAGTGCCCAATAAAACTTGTTTTGGACATTGTATGATGTTCCTGTTGCGGTGTCAAAAGTTTGGCAAACAACTTGGTCTCCAACTTCAAACATGTTATGGATTTTTTTGTCATTATCCTCAGCCCTGAAGTAAATGTTATACAAATCACCCTCAACATTAACCTTGTCAATGACTGCATTTGCAGGCGTTATGATGATTTGCCCCTTTGCTGCTTTGATTTCATCAATTACCAATTTGAAGAAATGTGCTGCGTTTGTTACAGTCAAATTGTCCACTGTTAAATTAGCTGATATTAGTTTCCCTATGTTGCCCTCAACAGCATCTATAAAATCAGTAACCACTTCATTCTCAAAATAACCGCTTGAACCGCTGACTGCACCATCACTTGTTATGCTGCCTGTTGTGTTTATAGTGCCACCTGTAAGGCTTCCAATTTGGCCGTCAGTTGCAACAATATGGTCACTTGTAACTGTTGTGCCCTGTATTTGGTTGCCTATTACATTGCCGCTTGTTGTTATGTTGCCGTTGGCTGTTATGTTGCCAACATCTGACATGTCACCGTCAATATCTGCGGTATGGTCATGGTATTGGCCCCAAATCCTCACACCTTGCACACCTGTTGTTATGGTGGCGGTGCTTGAGTTTGTGACATTGGTGTTGCCGTTGTTTTGGGCATTATTTTTTGCAGTTGCGAAAGATTGTATTTTTATCATATCTCTTTTAAAGTTAAAGTTATGTTATTCATTCTCACATCAAGTGACATTGATTGCACAAAGAAGTTTTTTAATAAGGTATTTGACCTGAATGTGTTGAAAAAGTTTACATTTGGAGCATTATGCAATTGTGTTTCCATTATTATTTTTGGTTGGCAATAGGATGTATAATATTGGTCAACATAATGCTCTTCAGGTTTGGCTGTTTCATTTGTTGTCGCGTTATACAAATTAGATAATGGAAGATTTGAAGTCAAATCAATGACAGCATTCAAATTCACGCCACTTGATATGCCTTTTTCATAGGCTTCAGCACCTGAAAGCTGTGTGATTAGTTTGAATGTAACGTTTTCTTTCTTAGAAATATAATCTTGTGATTCATCACTCATATAGATTAAATCTTTATCTTTGCTGACTTCAAAGCCACCACTGTTTGAATAAACTTTGCATTCAAAATCCTTTACAATTATATTTTCAACGTGCGACAAAATGAAGTGCCATTTTTCCGTCCATTTTGTGTGTCTGAACCAAGTTGGGTGTCTTCTTGATATGTCATTCCACATTGTGTTTACAGGGCCCAAAATCCTGAACAATACAGGACCGCTTAAAGCATTATCCTTTGTTATTGGGATTGCCGTCCCCTCTGCATCAATGTTCATGGTGTATGATATGTTGTTTTGAATGTCAAATTCATCACCTATTATATAGTCATCAATTTTTGGGTTGATGCCAAGAGAGAATGTTGTTATGGGGTAAGTTGTGCCATCATATGTTGTTGTTGGCTCTTGTCCCAAAGTTACCCATTTGAAGTTTGATTTTCCAAATGCATCCGCATCAGTTTCTATCAATCTTTTGTTGCCAATGATTAATTCACATTCAAGGATTGGCAATTTAGTCCATTTATCAGTTCCATCACCTTTTTGTGAATATTTAAATTGATACCCTCTTGCAGATTTGTCTTTTGTCCAAGGTTGGATGCCACATGTACCATCTTGCAAATAATTATATTCTTCTATATTTGGGTATTTTTGTGTATAAAATTTTCTTGTGTAATATCTGCCTTCTTCATTGTTGTCTGACTTTACAAGATTGTTACTCCATAGTGGAATGCCATCATAGAATGGGACTAATGCACTGTTATCCTCAGTTTTTAAAAGGCCGTTATCTTTTATATCTTGGAAATTATTTGTTCTTTTTGCCTCTGTCGATGAGGATTCATAAACAATTGGTTGAAGCAAAATTTTACCACTGAAAACAAGATAGTTTGTGGTTTCATCATCATTTGGAGAGAATGCACCGCCTGAATTTTGGGCAACATATTCTATCATTGGTGCATGACTGTGTATTGTGGTGTCATTTGGATATTGGTCATTCTCCGTGTCATTCTCATTGCCATTAATTGAGATATAAAGATATGGGGTCATTGTGATTTTTGAGACGGGTGAATTATCCTTGCCGTCAAAATTTTTCTCAACTGAGCCAAATTTAAAGATATATGGGACACATGAGTTTTGCTTCAAAAATCTCGCCATCTTCCATTGGTTAATAAATTTTCCATCTTCAGTTTCAGCAAGTGTTTCAAGCGTGTTTTCGCCATCATAGTAGAATTTCCAATTGGGGTTTGTCATTGCCTGAATGTACCAATCATATTGTTTTGCCGCATCATATGTGGTAGTGTTGCCGTTTATTATATTTACCATTGCGTCATGTGCCTTGTCACCTGACCCCTCTGAAATGTATTCTGTCATATATAATTGCTTACCTCTCCAAAGTGACGTTAATTTTTCTTTCTGAAGTGGACTTTCAATTATGGTTTCTTGACCTTCCAAATCATCTTTAACTTGTATTTGGCTATAAACGTCTGAAATAGAAATGGTTGTATTATTATCACTGTGCATTGAAGAGAGCAAATTAACTCTTGTAACAGCTTTTGAAATGATAGAATTTGTTTCAAGATTGACCCATTGTGTGCGAGCGTTTTTCAATGTGTTCCAATCAAATATGTAAAAATCCTTTCCCTCTTGAACGATGTGCATATTTAGATATTTAAGCATTTCATTCAATGTATCGTCATAAGTCCAAATATCTTCAAAATCTTCATCATAAAAAACATTTTCAGTCACGCCTATTTGTGAAAATATGTTTTGTGTGGTTTGCTCTGTCAGCCCTTTTGAGTTGTCATAAAATATTTTGGCAGAAGGCAAAATATCTTGAAACATATTATCTAAAATGCTTTTAAAGTCAATATTGTTTGCTGTTCTTTTTAATGCATCATATGTTTCAATGGTGGCGTTTTTGTAGTTGTAGTATTGTAGTGTTGATAAAAAATCCACACAATTTATTGTAAAATCATCCAAAGGGTTGGTAAAAGATTGAGAAAAAGTATTTGGCTCAACAAATCCATAGAAGAGGCATTCATTACCCTTGTTTATTTCAACAGAAACTGACCTTGAATTTTGGGCAAAGAAATAATCACCAACGTATTTGTTAGTAATAAGATTTATAGTTGCAGTTTTTTTAATGATGTGCTCAAAAGTATCATCATTATTCATTTCAATATGAATTGGGTCGCCTGAGAAATAGAGATTTTCACCTCCTATTTCTATATCTTCATTTTGAAGTGTGGAATTTATGATTTCAACACTTATTGTTTCATTGTTAATATTTTTGAATTTGCCGTATATCCTCATAGTATCTGTTTCCCTACTTTTGATTTTATTTTGGTATAATTATGAAAGCTGCCATATAAATCTGCGCCCCTTAGGACAAAGTTGACATTTCCCATTGGTGCGCCGCCAACTGCTCCACCACCATCTAAAAGGTCAAACAATCTCCTTTGCTGTCTACCGTTCAATATCATTTCACCACTGTTGACCCTTGCCAAAAGATGGTCGCCATATGGTGAGCCACCGCCAACTATACCACCGTTTGCATATTTCTTTGTTGCCGCTTTGATGCTTGCAAATGTTGAAAGAATGGTTGCTATTATCGATGCAATGGCTACAATGTTTGCAGGAAAATCCAACTTAGAAGCGGATACAGTACCGTTTGCCATTGCTTCACCTTGTTTTGCTGCTATTAACTGCATTATTTGTGGTATAATTTGACTAACACCCTGTAATGTGGCAGCAACCATTTCCATTACTGCTGCGGTGCTTTTATCACCAACTGCGGTGAACATATTGCCAAGACTTGAAAATGCACCACCAACAGAATTTGCAGTTCCTGCTATTGAATTTAGAGCGGCTTCTTGTTGTGACCAATCTATTTGATTTTGTCTTAGATTTTGCGTTTCAGATGTTAATTCCGTTTGCCTTTGGTTTAGTTCACCTAACTTATCACTTGCTGCTTTAATGCCATCTGCATTTCCCAATTGTGTGTATAATGCCAACATTTCACGCAATTGTGAAATTATGTCATCGTTGTAATCCATTTCTTTTTGAATATCTGCCAATCTTTGGTCTGAGGTGGTTATAAAGCCATTTGCTTTTTCTGTATCTGCAATTGCTTTCTCATATAAAGATTGTTTTTTCTCATAGGGTTTGATGTTGGCAAGTTCTTCATTTGCTTTTTTGATTTTCTCTGCATCTTCCAACGCTTTTTTTGCCTCAGGTGAAAGTTCAAATCCTAATCTTATTTTTTCTGCTTCAATATTGGCTTTAAGTTGTTCTATTCTTTTTTTAGCGGTTTCTATGTTTTCTTCATCAATCCATCCATTTGATAGTGATTCCTGTAATTGGGTCAACTCTTCCTGCATGGTCTTTAATGAACCTTCTGACGGCACTAATTCAATTTTCAATTCAACTTTCTTTTGCTTGATTTGCTCTTGAAGACTTTTTAGTTTCTGTTGATTCTCATCTGTATTTGGTATTAACCCATCTTTCATCCTCTTTTGCAAATTGCTATATTCCTCCTCCAATTTTGTGAGTGAGCCTTGAGCTGCCTCAATGTCTTTTTGTGTTTTGTTTGTGGAGCCCGTATTTGAGTGTGAAGTGGAAGATGTGTGGGGGGCTGAGGTTGAAATTCTTGGTGTATTAGTTGAAAGTGTAATGTTAGCTTCTTTTAATATTCTATCCGCTTCAGCATTTGCACGCTGCATGTTTTTAAGATAAACATTTACATCTTCCCACATCATATTTGTGTTTTCTGTTTGCCACTGCTTGCTCCGCTCAAGTGCTTGTTGTCTTCTTCTTTCATTAACAAAGTTCAAACCTTGTTGGTTTACACCCTGAAATTCTGTAAACGCACCACCGCCCGCGCCCGGTCTTGAAACGGAATTGCGCCATCCATTTTTGCCAAATCGTTGGTCTAAGGCTTCTTTTTCTTCTTTTGTAAGATTATTTTCATTTGCATTGGTAAAATATGCGCCACTTCTAACTGATTTTTCATTTGTCATTTGAAGTCCTTTTTTCAGTCTTTCAACCATTAATTCATAATTTGCCTGAGCCTCAGCCCTTGCCCTGATAGCTGCCAAAACTGCATTTGTGTGTTTGACAAAAATGTTTTCCGCATCACTTAAACTGTTAATGGCAAACCCTGTGTTTGACAATTCAACTTTGTAATCTGACATGAATTTTTGTTGCTTTTTCACATCATTGCCGCATTCATTCCATTTGGCTTGTAGTTTCAAATATGCTGCAATTTGTGTTGATGCTGATTGTGCAACGGATGAAGCTGTTTTTTCCTCTGCCTCTTGTCTTTCCTGTTGTTTGCGTTTGCCTTCATCTATTATGTCATTTCTTTGCTCATCCGCTTCAGTTGCATCACTTGTTGCAATTGCATAGGCTGTCAATGCCCCAACGCCAACCAAAACCAAACCCGTGAAGTCACCAAACAATGCTTTGCCTATTGCTTTTGCAACATTCCATGCTTGTTGTGCAACTGTGTTTGCTGTTGTGGCAACTGTATTTGCACCTGTAGCAACTGTGTTTGCTGTTGTTGCGACTGTGTTTGCTGTTGTTATTGCTGTTGTCGCTGCAAGTTTTATTTGCTTTATTTGTTGCATCAAAGCACTATCTTTGTTTAAGGCATTAGCGATTGCCTGCACACCATTGAGAATTGATAATGCACTTTGGACTTTTAAGATTGCTTGTTCAACCTGTTCATTTTCTGACCCAAACAAAGCCATAGCACCTGTTGCAATACTTGCAGCGGCTGCAAAACCCTGTACTGCTTGTATTGCTGCATCCAATTTCATTGTATCACTTGAAAATCTGTTGACGGCATCATTGGCATCTGCCATTGCATCCTTTATTTCACCGGCTGCTTGGGCAATGCGTGTGAATTCTTCAGTGTTTGACAAACCTTTCATGTTCATGTCTGACATTAAAGCCTTCAGTTGGTTAAGTTGTGCTTTTAATGACTTGCCACTATTTGTGATTTTGTCAAATTCCTTTGATGCCTTTCCAACTTCAGTTGAATGGTATTTCAATTCATCCACTGCCTTGGTTGCATTTTTAACTGTTTGGCTTAAATTATCTTGCCCTTTGAGATTAATTCCTAAATCTGCCATTTACTTTTGTTTTAGTGTCTTTATATAGGCTTGTGCCTTTTCCCTTAATCTTTCAATATCCTGTCTTGATATTGATGTATCCTGTTTCTCATCATCTTTTTCCCAATAGAATTGTGTTATGTCATGATATGAGAGTTTCTTTGTTGAATTGGTCTGCGCAATCATATATGCAATCATTCTTGCCTGTTCCCATTCATCTTTATGGCTGTAATACTCATAATTGAGCAATGCTTTTATCTCATACATTTCCATTTCATCAAGCACATATGATGGGTCTAAATGGTGCTTCAAGACCAACATTGCATACATTTCAGACATGCTTAACTTTTTTTTTCATCACCCTCTTTTCCATCATCCTCAAACAACTCATTCTTCTTTTGGGTTTTTGCAACAATCTCTCCCATCCTCGAGAACAATGTTGGGTCATCATCCATTGCCTGTATAAAGTCATCCCAATCAATTGGGTTATCCTTGTTGTTTGCAAGTATAAGTGAATAGAAGAAAATGTAATTGTCCAAAAGTGTCTCAATCTTGAACGATTTTTTGGTTATCTGCTCAAATATGAACAGGGCACGCAATGTGTATTTGAGTTTGTAATCTTTTCCATTGATGTTAATTGTATCCATATTTTATGTATATTTTTATAATTATTCCTTAATAAATAAATAGCACCAAAAATATAAAAAAACAAGACAAACATTATATAAATGAATGTCTTGCTTTTTTTTCTTAACGTTGCTCAATGTTTTTGTCACGCACAGGGTCATAGTAAATGTATTTTATTCCCCTTTCTTCCAAAGATGCATCCTCAATGAATGTATAACCTTCATACATGGCTTCAAAGCTCTGCCATCCTGCCATTGACGGATTAATGTAATTGGGGTTATACCAAACTATTAGTTGCTTTTTTTTTCAAGTGCGCCCACTCCTTGGAACTGAACTGAATATGTTGCATACTCACCATTTGGAGCGTTCAAAGAAAGATTGTTAATCACAACTTTGCCCTTGTATCCTGTTGCGCCTGCCGTCCAACCACCTGTGGGAACATCTGTTGCAGTTTGTGATTTCTTTGCAAACACCGCATCAATTGGGGTCTTTGCAACCATAAGGTCAAACAAATCGTCAAATTCATTACCCTCACCGTCAACAGAATAAAGGTTGTCAGATGTTGCACTCCAAGAAAGTAATGACACTTCATTTGATGACCACCCACCGTGAGAGTCCTTGGATGAGGTGTCTTTGGTTTCACCTTGAATTTCTAGTGTGTGACTTGTTGCATAAGCTATGGATTTGCCATCAACAAAAAGCATAATATCACCGCCTTGTACCTTCATAACTATTTAATTTTTAGATATTTATTTTAATTCAATTTTAAATTGAAGATTTTGAATGAATGTATCTTGTAAAAACATTTCATATACATTAATCAATTCAATTCTCTCAATTATATCTGTTTTTTTTCCTTGAAGAATGTCCGCAACTTGATTTGCTATGTCAACGCCCTCTTGATAACTTTCAGTTGCGATATTCATTTCTATTATAATAATCTCCCCTGTATAATCTTTATTAGATTGGGGGTTGTAACTCACTCTTCTGTACACTAAGAATGGGAATGTTGTATTTGGGTTTGCAACAAGTGGAAAAATTTTTTCACCAAGTGCAAGAACGTTGTTTTTTAACAATCTGTTTATTTCTTTACCTATCTTAAAATTTTTCATTGTATGTCAATCCCTTTGTTTCTTATCGCTTTTATTATTGTTTCTTCTAATGTGCTAAGTGCTATTGTCTCAGCATTTTGCACTCCTTTTTGAAAAAAATGATTCGCCGTTATCATGCCCCTGTATCCACCTTTTCCTGTACGTTTCAATCTGTGGTAATTCACTCTTCCTGTCTGTTTGTTGAGTACACCATATCCGGTTATCTTGTTACCTTTTGTGTATCTTCCATTTGTTCCACCTTCAAAAAACAACAGTCTTGGGTCTTTCAAAGCGTGAACACCATATGTTGTGTTTTCAGGGTCAGGATGGATTGCAATGCCGCTTGAAAGAGGATAAATGAAATAATTCCATCTGTTTCTTGTACCTTTTGTGTCCGCTGCTGCACCCATTTCTTTTCTTAGGCTTGAAAGTATTTCATTGTAATAAATTTTTGCTGTTGCTTCAAGCCCCTCATTCAGAATTTCATTCACTGTTTGGTGATTTGAAAGAGTTGCCAAAACTTCATCAACTTTTTGTGCATCTATTTTTACATTTACAGCGTCACTCATTTATCAATTCTGTTACAATCTTTATATCATTTTGCTCTTTTCTCTTGTCAATGCTTATAACCCTCCATTTTCTGCCATCAAACTCAATGATTGAGGTGTCAGTTATTGGAACATATGACCTTACATAAAAGGTCTTGGTATGGTCATAGACAATCTCATTGTTTTCATTCTGCCTTGTGCCGCTTGTTGCCTCATGTCTTGCCCTTGTCCTGAAAACAAACTCTGTTGTTATCTCTCTCTCACCATATTCATTGATGGTCTCAATGGACTTGTAGATGTTTATGATTTCATTATATTGACCTGCCATCATTGTTGTATCAGATTTTGTCCTTTATTCCCTCATGCGGGCCGTTATAATTCTTGTATAACGACAAGAGGTATTCATAAGCCAACGGCACTTCAACAGTTGATGCAAATGCAATTGATTCTCTTTTGGCATAGAATGACCCAACCATCAGCAACATTGCGTGTATTAAAGGCATTGGCAACATGCCTTCATCATTTTCCAAATCTGACAACTGCCTGTCAATGTGACGCTGAACGGCATTTTCTGCCACCATTGCCAAATCAACCAAATATTCATCATCATCATGGAATTGGTCATCAATGTTGAGTTGTTTTTTTATTTGATACAATTGCAAATACATTGTGCTTTTCAATTTAAAATTGGGTTGGGGTTGTTTATTCCCCAAACCCATTATTGTTGTTTAAGTTTTTTTAGGCAGTTACGATTGTGCCAGTTGCAAATGCCTCAGGTCTCAATATTTGAGCATCAACATACATGTTTACAACAATTCTGATTTGTCCGTCACCTGCTTTAGTAAATGGGTCAACTGTCAAATCAACACCACCCCATGAGCCAATTGCAAGGTTTGAGAAGTCACCGTAAACGTATTGTTTGCCACTTACATTTGAGGTATTAAATGCCTTTGTGCCATCAACCTCGCCATTTTCAAAGACCATGCCTGTGCCATTTGTGCCCTTTATCATTGAACGCATTGCACTCTTTGCTTTGTTTGACAAAATGTAAGTACACTCGCCCAAAACATTGGCATCCTCAACATCAGCTTCTTTGTCAACAATGTCAGCGAAATTAGCAACATCTGTTGCAGTTATTGCATTGAAAATTCCTGCGGGTTGTGTTGTAGTACCTGCGGCATCACCTAAGATGGTCTCTTCAAGTTTGGCATTGATGGCAGCAACTAAATCCTGACGGATTGCATTTTCAACACCGATAGAGTCCTGAGCTATCATTTGTTTGGATATATCCACATATGCTGTAAGCCTCTTTGGAGAAAGTGTAATGTGGCTGAGAGTTGGCGCACCGTCCTTTGCGCTTGCAGTTTCACCCTCCCATGTTACATTGGCCTTAGTCATGACAGGAACCTGCACATTGCCAACAAGATTTCCAAGGAATTTGGCACCTGCCTGTACCAATGCATTCTTTGCTCTCAACGGGGTCATTATATCAAATAACTCAGTGGCTACTACATCTTCACCCTCTTCAGTCACTGTAACTGTTGCGCGTTCCTCAATTTCTGTTGGAAGTTGAATTTGACCCTGTGCGTTCACACCTGCTTTTCTTGCTTCTTCTTGACCTTCTTTGATAACAGCCAATGTGACATCATCAAGTGGCTGATTGTTGGCAATGCTTCTGATTGCCTTTATTAAACTAAATCTTTTATTCATTTTTTCACTATTAATAGTTTTATTATTTTCTGTGTTTCTTTCTTCTACCTCTTCAAAGTTGAGGTTGTTCAATCTTTCTTCCAATTGTCTTAACTCATCATCCTTTTCCTTAATCTGTCCTTTGATGGTCTCCAACTCTTGTGTTTCAGCATCCGTTAAATCCCTGACCTCTGTCTTGCAGTTGTCAATGATTTCCAATGCCCTTCTTTTGAGTTGTGCCCTTGCATCCTGAATTTCTACACTGTTCATTTGGTATTTAGATTAATTCATTTATTATAAATATGTGCTTAAAATCAAATGTTTTCAAATTCCTGTTGCAAATTGGATAATTTTTCATCAATTGTCGAAATTTCATCAAATTTTCTCTTTGCACAGTCCGTTGCAGGATATGCGGGTTCAAACACAGGGCTGACATCATAAAGTCTGTATATTTTCTTAATGTTCCTATGAATTTTCCCATCTTGCCTATACCATTCATCACCACCATTTTGGTCAACAACAAATGCAAATGATGATGTGGTTATCTCGCCTCTTGTAAGGTATTCAAGTAATTCATCACCAAGTGGCGAGTTTGGAGCATCAAAACTGTAATGCAAACCATCATCTTTCAATTCAAGTTTAAGTGTTCCCTCACCATATCTTGACCTTGCCAAAATGCCCCTTGATTTGTCATGGTCTAAGGTTGCAAATATGTCAGAGTTTCTTATTGTTTCCTCTGAGATGGCATTTTTATCAATTTTTTCAATAAAACCCATGTCTCTGCTTTCAGAGTTGAAGACAACTGCAATACCTTCCACTTTGCGTGATTCCTTGTCTGCCCTTCTTATCTCATTTGTTATATTTCTAACTTCTATGTTTTTTGCCATGATGATATATATATTAATTTATTATTGTTTCATTGCTCCACCACCCAAAGTTGGGGGTGTTTTTATCAATAGTTTCAAAAAAAAACATGTCCCTTGATTCATAGTTGAGCACAAGACCCTCAAATTTTATTGATTCTGTGTCTGCTCTGTGTATTTCAATGTTCTTTGCCATAATAGAATATATTTAATCGCTTATTGCTTCAATCTTTGTGCTGAATTCTGCCCATCCTCTTGCTGACTTATAAGCTTCAAGACTTTCTTCAGGAACATATATTTTAATGTCTTTAAGACAACATTTGCAGCCAATTGCTTCATCACCCAAAGTTGGGGGTGTAATGGCTGTTATTGTGAGAATTACTGATTTTACGCTATAAAAAGCATTATTTCCAATGTATGTAATGCCGTTACCTATTGTTATGTTTGTAAGGTTGTCACAACCGTAAAAGGCATAATCGCCAATGGTGGTAACACTATCAGGAATTATAACGTTTGTAAGGTTTTTACAATCTTTAAAAACTCTATTTTCTATGCTTGTAATTCCATTTGGAATTTCAATTGCTGATATTGTTTTATCAATGATACTGCCCAAAACTTCCCCCTCAGTTGAAGATGGTACATTTACACTTACAGTCGCAAATTGTGCCACATCAATATTAGCACCATTTGCCGTTATGGTCTTATTACCCTTTGGAATGATATAACCTTCAGGTATTTTCCCCCCATTGGTATCATATTTTCTCAAGTCACCGTCAATCTCACTTGTGAACCAATGTGCAGAATTATCTTCCCTAATGTAGTATAAAATTCCACTTTTTAGGTTTGCACCATTGTTGGTATAAGTGTTGTATTTTTCAACAGTATCAAAAGTTTTAATCATTTGACATAATTTTATCAATTATATTAATGTGGCGTATTGCTCAGGTGTTGCCTCCACACCATTGAAATATATTTTGAGATTTACTTCAGATGCTTTGCCACTTTGGTTTGAAACGATTTTTCCCTTTCTTGTCATTTCATCATATGTTTTATCAAACGACAATTTCCATGTGTCCATATAAAATTTGCCACCTGTTTCACCGTTAAGTCTGAATAATATTTTGTTTATTGTGGTTACTTTGGGGAAATACAAATCCTGTTGTAAAGCGAAGTTATAACCAAATACCAAATATTTGCTATCTCCCAAAGTAGTGACACCTGACAAGTCACCAACATTTGTCAAAGATTCGCAATAAAAAAAAGCGTAGCTTCCAATTGAGGTGCATTTGTTTGACAAATTTAACTTCTTCAATTTATGACATCTATTAAAAGCATTTGAAATTGAAGTTATATTTGACATGTCACCAACTGTTTCCAATTTTCTGCAATCATAGAAAGTACTTGTTAATGCGCCACTTAACTTATTTGAAAAATTCAAAGCCCGTAAGTTAAAGCATCCAAAAAATTCATTTCCGCTGTTCATTTCTTCAACGCCTGATACATCACCAACACTTTCAAGAGCACTGCATTTATTAAAACCTCCATTATCTATTTTTTTAAGTTTTTGAGTAAAATTAATTTTTCTGAAGTTATATGCCATCTGAAAACATCCAATTCCCACATATTCAACGTTTTCTGCCCCATTTACTGTTTCAAGTTGACTTTCTCCTTCATCTGAGTTTGAAAAGCCAAAAGCTAATTTTCCTATTCTTTTAACTGTTGGTGGCAATGTTACTGTTTTCAGTTGAGTTGCGCCTTGAGCGAAGCGTTCAAAGATTTCTGTAACGTTTGTAAAATATTTAAATTCATCAAAACTCTTTACCGTTGTGTTTGAGCGTAAAAGCAAATCAACACTTTCATTTGTGCATCTTTCAGCCTCTTCCAAAGTCATGTAATTTTCATTTGCGCATAAGCCTTTTGAATACAAAAGTTCCATCAATTCAGGATTAGATTCAGTGGTGACTATTGCAGCCACTTTTTTGTAAAACTCAGGTTTTGTGACCTTTATGGTTTTGTAATTGTATGGCTTTATATTCATATTTGGATTCAATTCCTTATATGAATTGAAACTATCTTGAGGCACATATATGGTGGTCACATCTTGCGAAACTTGTATTTCATATGGCACAGTGTCCAATATATACAATCTATCTTCAACTTGTGCGGTTTTGACTATATCTGTTATTAACTCCATTATTGCTTATTTATCCATTTTATTATCCAACATTTCTTGTACACTTGTTTCTTCATTGGTTGAGTAGAGATTATATGTATCAATTTCAATTTTATCAATAAACCATTTTCTCCCGTGAATTTCTTCATTGCCGTGTAGATGGACAACATCATTGTCATCTGCTTTTGTTGTTAGTTGCGTATTGATATCCGTTATATCATTTTGAATTTGTTCCACAACCTGTGTTAAACTACTCACTTCTTCATCCCCATCAATTGAGATGTCAGACATTATATAGTAATATGTTGTGCCTGTGTATGTTTTTTGCTTTACATTATCAGTCAAAATGTACTCCAAAACACCTCTGCCAACTGAACGTAATTGTGGCCATGTAAGTATGATGGTGTTGTCACTTGTAACATCTTCATCAGTTTTTTGAATTGCCACATTTTTGGCCGTTGTAAAGAACTTGATGCTGAAATCTTCACTTATGTTGGGTATTTCAGTAAGTTTGACTTCCAAATCATTATATATCCTTTTCATTATCTGTTGGTTTTTCTTCTTTATCTTCTTTTGCGCCAAGTGTATTTTGGGATATGTCAGTGTATGGGATAAAATTGACATCTCCGCCATCTATGGGATTCAATCCTAATTCCTTTCTAATTTCATTTAAATTCATTATACCGTTGGTCAACATGGTTGAGTAGTAATTCCCTTGTGCTGCCTTGTCAGTCCGCAATATCTCATTTGTCTCAAGAATAATGTTTAATTTCCTTTCACTTGGTTTGAGCAACTTTCTGTTAAATTCATTTTCTATCATTGTCACATAGGGTTGTAAGGTATGAACTAAAAATTCCTGTTGTACTGCTTCTATTGTGTTATATGATGCATGGGACAAATCACCAAGTAAAACAGGTGAGATGCCAAAAAATCTTGCAATATCCTGAATGTTAAAGAGCCTTGACTCAATCATTTGTGCATCTTTTGCATTGATTTGTATGGGTTGGTAACTCATATTACCTTGCAATACTGCCAACCCTTGCCCACCGTTTGCATAAGCCTGTGCCCAACTTGCCCTTATTTCATCTTTCTGTTTTTGCTGAAGTTGCCCTTGAACAGTCAAAACGCCTGAAAGGTTCATTCCATTGTCAAAGAACGATTTTGCACTTTCCTCTGTCGCATTTGCTGTCTTCAGTGCCCTATTGGCGTAACTTAATACTGACAGGCCATTAATGCCATCATATGAGTTCTTAATTAAATGTATCATGTTACAGGGCTCAATATGCTTTGCTTTTGTTAGTTTGGGCACTGTATAGTACAGTTCATTTTTGATTTTGTTGTAATTTATTGTAACCTCATTTGGCTCTAAAAACTGTAATTCAGTAACAGTTCCATCTTCTGCCCTGTGTATTAAGGCAAAGCCGTTTCCTCTTAAAATTACACTTTGAACCAACAGTTTCATCATTGTAAACTTTGACAATAAGTTGCTGTTGTTCCTCTCACTGAATATCAGTTTGAGAGGGTGATTTTCAATTTCATTCTTTCCGTTTTTCTCATCCATCCGTTGTATTTTAATTGGCAAGACAGCAATGCTGTCTGAAATCAATTCTGTTGCCCTGTATACCGCACTTAAATTCATTGCAGTACAATTGTGGATGAACGGTGAAAAGCTTAAAGCATCTGAAAAGTTGCTTACATATTGCAAGCCATCCCTTTTCTCTTCAAATCCAAAAAATTTCCTTATGTTCATCTAATTTCCAATCCAAACCATTATTATTATATAAATAGTGCATTTTTCACGAAAAATCAATTATCATTCACATTAAATGCGAGAATTTCATTGTTGTAATGTTCAATGGATAAATAACCACCAAGAGCCTGTAACATTGCAATTACACCGTCTATCTTTTGTTGGTTTTCCTCTTTTGTTGGTCTGCAATTGTCATTCCAATCCCATTTTAAAACCACATTGCCAAAACACCATCTTGTCATTTCATTGTCATCGATAATAACGTTTCCCATCTTAATGTTTCTTTCTAATGTCTTTGTTGGTATTGTGAAATTCATCATAGATTGTGAAAACGCCTGCATGGGCATCCCTAATTCTGTCATCTGAATGCTCCATTGAGTTGCGTTAAATCTGTCATATGCTATCAGTTGAATTGGGATTATTTCATTTATTTTCATTATATCATTGGTGATATAGTCATAATCGACAACATTGCCTTGTGTAAGTGTCAGCAATCCTTGATTGTGCCATATTCTGTATTGTTCAGCATTTGAATTGTTTTCCAAAACTGATTGTGGCAGATAGTACCAATTCTTGTATATAATCTTATCTTCAGTTGGTATCATGCAGGATACTGCCGTTAAGTCACTAACACTTGACAAGTCAACACCCACATATGCAACCAAGTCTTTGTCTTTGTAATCTTCCAAATTGACCTTTTGGGAATGCTCTAACAATATGTCATTTGAAATCCATATGTCAGAGGATGCCAACCATTGATTGAAGTTCTTTGTTCTTGTGCTTATTTCAAGTGCTGTGTTATTTTTTGCCTGTTGTACCTGTTCCCTAAGATACTGTGGTTTAACAGTAACTCCAAGATTGGGATTTGCCTTTATCCATACATTTTCATCTTTGAAATCATCACCATCATCAAGTGTGTATATTGCCGTAAATTGGCTGTCATCCTCTTTTTTCCCAAATAGTATTTCTATATTGGTTTTTCTCTGTGTATACGCGAATGAGAATAAATTCAGACCTGCTGTTGTTATGCTTACTGCCAAAGGGTTGTCTCTCATACCCTGTGAACTTTTCATCACGTCAAACATCTTGCTGTCAGGATATGCGTGTACTTCATCCGCAATGAACATATATGAATTCCAACCGTCATTTGAACCACTGTCACTTGAAAGGACTTGCAGAAACGATTTGGTGTAATCAAATTTTATTTTATCTCTGTATGACTTGAAATACTTGTGTTTTGGGTCTAATTTGGCAACCATATTGGAACACATATCAAAACAGATTTGCGCTTGCTTTCTTGAATTTGCAATCAACTCAACCTCAGAGTTATTTTCTCCATCTGCGATTAAAGCATAAAGACCCAATGCAGCGGCAAAGAACGTTTTTCCATTCTTTCTTGCAAGTTCTATCCATACATTTTTGATTACCCTTTCATCTGTGCCCTTGTAATAAAAACCATAGATGTTGTATATAATCCACTTTTGAAAGGGTTGCAGAATAAAGGGTTTGTTGTTAAATCTTCCTGTAAAATGCTTTAATTTCTGACAAAAGTTAACAACCTTGTCCGCTTTGTCAGGTCTGAAAACAATATCTTCCCTATCAAACCAATCAAGAAATCTCTGACAAGCCAATTTAATATAATTGCAAGCGGTTACTTGCCCGTTAACCACTTGCAATGCATAATCCTTATATTTTTCATTTTCCTCATTGGACATTATTTAGTTAATCCTTCAATAAACTCTTCATCATTATTCTCTTGAATGTTCAGACCTTTAAGACTTCTTGGATTAAGGCCAAAATCTTGTGATAACTTGTTTATCTGAATAAGGGCATCTGTTTGGCATTTGATTAACGGGTGTTTAACCATACTTCCAAACCTATCCTCCACCATCAATCCATCTTGTTTGATTTGTTGCTTGCATTGATTGTATAAATCAACCTGTACTGCAAGCATTCCAAGCAATCCCTCCCAATGGGGTGTAATTTCATTGAACTTGTTAATCAAGTGTTTCTCAACCGCCTGCATAAATTGTTGTGTCTCCTTGGTGTATTCATTGTATTTTGTGCTTTTTCTTGCCATTTGCTTACAGATTTAATTTTTTATTAAGTTTTGGGCTCCTGCTTACCCATTTCAGATTTATTGCCCTGTTGTCTTGATTATCACCGTTTATGTGTGTCACATTTGGGTAATTGTTTGGATTGTCGACAAATGCTTCACCAACCAATCTGTGTACATAACACAACTTGACCTTCTTGTGAACAATTAACATCACCTGTAGCAATCCGTTAACCTTGTTGGCTTGTGGTGTCAACACCTTTGAACGTCTGTGATGAAACACACCGTTGGACTGTATTATTACCCTGTCTTTGCTTCTAACATTCCCCCAATTGCTGCATTCATAGTAATTACTAAAACCATTTATTGGTTTCCATACCTCTTCTATTATTTTCATATATCTCTTTTTTTAAAAAAAAATTATTTATTATAAATATAAAGTAATTTTGGAAAATATCAAAAAATGATTAAGGAAATCGCCATTCTTTTTTTGCAGGATTTTTTGGTTGGGTATTTTTGCACCATTCTTGGAATTTTCTTATTCTTTCATCAGCGTCTTTGGGTCTTTGTTTGGTGATTATCCTTTCAATTTCCTCCTTTGTGCGTTTCTTCTTTTTCATTGTCTAAACCCTTTCCACTCTGAACAAGATTTTATTGGTGAGGTTTCCTCATTTAGGAGATAACATTTGTTGTCATTCTCATGGTAATAGCGGCATAAACTGCAAGTTTCTTTCATGGTAGTTTGTTTTTTTTGTTTTATTTTTCAAACGGTAATGTCAATAACATCTTAATATTATCTAATTCACGATTTTTCAAAAATTCTTCCGCACGCCACTTGTTATAATCTTCATAACTCATGTTTTCTTCAATCTTCATAATTTCTATTTTTAATTCATTTATTTTTTCACGCAACATACTTTCTTTTGAAGTTTCCACCAAATTCAATGAAATCAAAGTTCATATCCCAAGTGTTCCTTGCAAACCAACAATATATTTCCTTCCTGTACAGTTTGAAACGATGTGGGTCATTTGCTTTGAGGTATTGCATATATTCATCCATCTGCTTAACATACTCCTTGAAACGTCCAAAATTGGTTTCCCTTTCACTCAAACTGAACAGTTCATCCATCCTTTCCTTGTCAAATTCAATTTGAGGGCATTTCCTTGCGTCCTGCTGCGTTGTATTGCCTTTGGTGGGCAGTTGTTCCACCTGTGTGGTTTCTTGGCTTCCTGAGCCGCCAAAAATGGCTTCTTCCAATTTTAGGTTGTGTTTGCATATTTCATCATTAAGAGGGGGAAAGGGGTTGGGGTTAGGGAGAGTTTTTGAGCAATCTTCTTTGAAGATTGAACCATCATTTAGCAACTTGGTATTATTATTAACATTATCATTTGAAGGTGTGTCCGGTCCATCATTAAAGGCAGTGGCCAATGGGGTTATCATTTCATTTTCTTTTGCGCATCCCGCAACGTTGTTGCTCCTTTGCTTGTCGCTCATTTCATTCGCTTTTCTACTATTAACATCAAGGAACAATTGGTCAAACTCATCCTCATCAAAGTCCATCTTGGAATTATTACAAGTCCCGTCCGTATCAATCACCTGTGTTGAAGTTGTTGTTTCATTCCGTTTCACTCCATTCTCTTTAACGTTCATTTCATTCGCTCCGCTGTCGCTCATTTCATTCTCTTTTTCTTTATTATTTTCTTTTTCTTCCATACAGGTACTATTACTACAGGTACTTATGTCTTTATCTATTTCTTTATCTGATTCTATATCTAAATCTGATTCTGTAGTACACTTTTCAGTACACTTTTCATTTTTATCAGTACACTTTTCAGTACACTTTTCATTTTTATCAGTACACTTTTCAGTACACTTTTCATTTTTATCAGTACACTTTTCAGTACACTTTTCATTTTTATCAGTACACTTTTCAGTACACTTTTCATTTTTATCAGTACACTTTTTTAATTCTTCAATTTCCTTTTTAAGTAAAACTATCTCATTTTCAAGACTTTCAATTTTATTAGTCCAATAATCAGTAAGAGTACACTTTTCATTTTTATCAGTACACTTTTCAGTACACATTTTATTCAAAAGTGTACCGTCCAATAATGTAAATTCATTTGCTTTTCTGTCTTTCAATCTTCCACTCTTCACCTTTATGTATTCTTTTTGAACCAAAAGTGCAATGGCTTTTGAAATAGTGGTTTTAGACTTTATAAAAGTGTCTTTCATTAAGTCATCATAACTCCTGAATACATAACCATTCTTTTGAGCATCTTCCATTCCGTAAAGGAATATAATATTACCCAAAACCAATTTTGAAGAAACTGTAAGTTCATTTGAGTTTTTCAATGCTTTTGGCAAAAATGCCAACAAATCTTTCTGTTCATCTGTGAATTTCATCTTTGTTCCAATTAAATCAATTATTATAAGTTCCTCATTCCATCTCTTGGGTTGTTAATGTTGGGTAGTGGAACAAAGAAATGCTACCCAACAAAGTGCTTGCAATCACTCAACCTTTCTATTTATAAATATAGTGCAAAAATGAAAAATATCAAAAAATAAGCACTTTTTTTGAAAAAAAAATAAAAAAAATTGGGGATTTTTGTTCCCCAATTTCATTTTCAAATTGTATAATAAGTAATATTTGATTCAAAAGTAATTACAAATGATGAATTTTCAATGGTCATTTTACCTGTTACTCCATTCTCTTTCTCAACTTGGTCAATGTCTTTCCACAAACAATCCTCAAAATAGTCCAAAATTGCCTCTTCCTTTATCCATTTTACAGAATATTCAAGGTCAAAAACAAGGCAAGTGGGTTCATCTTCCATTATTTCCACATTTTCAAGTGCATTTTGTGCGTTAATCACCACATTTTCCAATTCATTCATACTGTTTGAAATACAATTTTCCATAATTTTTAAATTAAAATGTTAATAACTTAATAATTTTAAACTTTCTCTATTTTTATATTTACTAATTGTTTATGTCCATCTCAAAAAAGCAATACAAAATTAAGTGAATATATTTAAAAAACCAAATATTTTCTATTAAAGAATGTTAATTAAATGAAGAAAATTGAAGAATTTTTGGGTAATCTCAATTAATTTTATCTGTTAATTTCTCATTTTTTTTAGTTAAATTCTTAACTTTTTCCAAATTTGATGATATTTATAAATATAATAATAATAGAAAAACAATAATTAATATGAACAAGAAAACACCATTTGAAATTGTATGTAATGGAATAATTACTTTATGTTGGGTTGTAATATGCTGCTCATTCCTTTATATGGGATGCACAACAAATAAAATATTGACCCATTTGAATGAACAACATATTGAAGTAACCAAGTAGTAAAAAAAAGAGGGGAAAACGTAAAAAAAAATTATGAAAAAAGGAAAAGGAAATTAGAAAATAAATTCCAAAACCCTTTCCAAAAATGACAAAATATGAACAAGTAAATGCTCAAGAAAAAAAAGACTTCATAATAACAAATAAGATAATGGCCAAGATTTTTCAAAGATATGATGCAATTGCAACACTAACCCAAATGCCACGATTCACACACTATGATGCCACAATGGAAGTGACAAAAGGGGATTTTACCAAAGAATACACCGTGGAGATAAAAGAGAGAAACGTGTCAAATCCTGAATACATGGACACTATGCCACTTAAGGTTAAAAAATACGTTAATATCATTAACCACTCTGAGGATAAAACACCCTTGGTTATATACTTATTAAATAATGAGCAATATTACATCTTTGATTTAACAAAATTGGACTTGAACAAAGTTAAAATTGCCAATTGGAAAATACCAAAAGTCCAATATGCAGATACACATGAGTATGAGGAACAACCAACATTCTTTTTTCCAATTTCAATGGCCGTTTATAACGGAAAAATAAATTAAAATTAAAGTTGATAAATAATGCCAACAATCAATAAGAAGCCACTAATTCTGAACAGGTCAACAAGAAAAGAAGAAAAACACAAACTGTATAACAACAGTCAGTGGATTAAACTTTCAAAGTTATACAGACAACAAAACCCATTGTGTGAGGAATGCCTGAAGAATGACATTGTTACCCCTGCATCAAGTGTACACCACAAACAAAGCCCATTTGACGGTAATATTTCAGAGGTTGAACAATACAGAAGGCTATTGAATTGGAACAACCTTGAAAGTGTTTGCCACCAATGTCATCAAAAGATACATGAGCAACAAGAAAAGTTGAAAAAAATGAGGAATAATGAAAAAAAATCACCCAAAAAGGATGAAAATTGAAAATATTTCAAAATAACACCATATTTATATATATAAACAGCGGTTTAGTTACAGCCATATTATACATATTGTTTTTAGTTTATTATAAAGTTTATTTTTTTTTATAATTAAAAAACCCCAACACCTGTGAAGGCATTGGGGTTATTTTTTTATTGCTGTTTGAACCTTATATCCATATACTTTGTTAGGTTTAGTGTTGTGTGCCCAAAGTGCTGCAATACATTCACCTTGTTGCCTTTTGTATAAACCTCAAACCATTCATCATCAATTGGTCTGCCAACCTTGTTGTAGACTTTCAACTTGAACTGTCTGTCACCAATCTTTTCTACAGTTATGTAATCAATAACCTTGACTATAATTTCCCGTCTTGTGGCATCATCTTCAACTTGGTCACTGTATGGCAATATGACACCCTCTTGGGCGTTATCCTCAATGTTGGACAACAGACCTTTCAATTGGTATATCTTGTTTTCTGTTGCAGTTATTTGTCTTTGTACATCATTCATCTCATCCTGTAAAGCATTTAGTTTGGTGGTGTATTTATCTTTTGACATAACACCATCAATATACAGGTCATTCAATCTGTCCATTCTTGCCTGAATATCACTCATTTCATTGGTCTTGGTGTTGAAAATGATTTTATTTTCATTAATCTGCCTTTCATAGTCAGTCTTGTTCTTGTTGGATTGGGTATATATGTACCAATCATTCAATGCACTTGCAGCAGTCCAAGCAACACAATCAACAGCATTTATATTGATGGTCATATTGTGTCCGTGACCCTCACATCTGTACACCACATTGTTTCTTTTTGCCACCATTATATAGCCACATGCAGCACACTTCAACAAACCTTTGGCATAATAGATGTTTTTGGCTGTGGTCTTTGGCATATGCTTTCTTTTGGTAATCATCTCAACAGCCTTGTCAATGGTTTCCTTTTCAACAATTGGGGGATATATGTGTTGGCTCTCAATTACCTCTCCATTGCGCTTGTAATGCCCTTTTAAGCCTGCATATGAGTAGTTTGACAATATGGCGGTAATCTTGCCCACCTTGACACTCTGACCCTTCAAATTGGGGTTGAAAACGCCCCTGTCAGCAAAGTGCTTGAAGATTGCACCTGCACTCATATTCTCATTTAAATACAAATTGAAGATATCACGCACAACATTTGCTTCAGCCTTATTTACCACAATATAACCATCATTGTCAACACCATAACCATAAAGCATATTTGCGCCACCGCCAAACTTGCCCTGTGTTTTCGCAACTTTTGCACCTCTCATCATCCTCTTTTTCTTCAATGTCATTTCCTGTTTTGCAAGTGTCATCATCAGTGATAAAATCAGTTCCTGTGATGGGTCAACCTCTCCATTCTCATTCAACAACCTTATGGATGGGTTCTTGACCACAAGTTGGATTTTGTTGCTGATAAAATACTCTTTCATCCCATAAAACACACTCTCAACCCTTGCAATACGGCTGATTTCCCATGCGTATACGCATTTGATTGATTTGTCTGATTCAAGTGTTGACAACAGTTCTTCAACCTCTTTTTGATATAAGGCATTCTGTTTGATTGCACTTGCACCTTTTGACTTGATAATAATGATGTTGCCCATTGTATAACCGTCATTCAAGGCATACTCAATCATTTCATTCACTTGCTCATCAATTTCTTGATAGATTGTAGAAACTCTACCCCAAATGATTGCTTTCTCCGATTTTTTGTTTACCTTTGCCATAATTTTAAATGAATTGATTTTTAACTGTGGCAAAGGTACAAAATATATTTCAATCCACCTACTTTTTAGTGGGAATTGTTTAAGCCATACCTACTAAAAAATAGGTCTTTCTCGCATATTTTATAAATAACACCCCATTTTGCAATCTCTACATAGCGATTTCCACTGCAAAGTTAACATAATAATATTTAAAAAACAAATCTAAAACTTTGAAAATTAGATTTTGCGTGAAGAAGAG